>Ga0208297_1001355_pt1 | contig 24449 bp, 23 predicted proteins | sample LMS_cellobiose_e_FD_187367 | JGI IMG/M metagenome (GOLD analysis project Ga0208297, IMG submission 187367) | Rumen-fistulated moose microbial communities from Alaska, USA - LMS_cellobiose_enrichment (SPAdes) (version 2) | ecosystem: Host-associated > Mammals > Digestive system > Stomach > Rumen... | reverse complement strand
TTTCCCTTCTAAATGATACAATTTCCTGATATGCTCTAATTGGGCCATCTTAATCATTTCCTTTCCTCCCGTACGATTATCGTGCCAACAATAATCATACAGGATTGGAATATTAAGGTGGCCTATTATTTCGCCAGCATCTGGCCTAATTTTAGGGTAGCATTAACATGTAAGGTTTGTTGAAGCCCTGCGAGCGTGGAACCGTCGTCTCCAACGCGGTCACGCTTCAGCGGCTTCAGACGAACCCGTCTTTGACCAAGGTCAAAGCTCAAAAATATATATAGTGGCTTTGACATTTTGACCTTCACGTCATCTGTTTTATTCACCGCTGTCTTCGTCGTCCGCTTTCCACCCATCGGGTGTCTTTGTAAGGGTGTACGTTTTTGGAGAACCTTGATGTCCCCCTTCTTCCTCAATGGTGAATCCCCCTGCCCGCAGTTTGCTGATGTCGTTGCGCACAGTCTGGTCGCTGACCTTCAGCAAGTCCGTCAATTCTTTCTGTGTATAGCTCCGCTGAGTCAACAGCTTTGCCAGCTTCTGCAGGCGCACTTCGCTGTCTTTCAGCTTAATGTTGATACGGAAACCGTCGTCGTAAACCAGATTCCCGTTCTCGAATTTTAAGCTCAAATTCTCTACAGTCTCAGCGTCCCGGAACTCTCCGGTAACGACGACACCCACTTCTTCATCTTTCTGGAACTTGCGGATGTCTATTACGCCGTCCATTTCCGCTCCTTTGACAGAAGACCCCCTGCTGGCATACACCAGAACGTCCGACGGTTTTTTTGCGGTATGGTCAACAACGACAACTGCCATGTGGGGGTACTTGCGCAGGAGCAAATTCAGCGGCGCGAATACCTGCTGCATAACGGAAGAGTCGTTTTCGTCTCCGTCGAAGAAGCTCCTCAGTGGGTCGAGCACAAGTAGGTCAGGCCGGAAGTCGTCTATAAAATTAAGCAGGTCTTCAAATTCCGGGTTTTTCGGCAGCAGTTTCACGCCTGTCCTGTGCGGGATGACGATGTTGCTTGTACCGGCAAGGCTCTGCTGTACTCTCTGTATTAAAGCGTTGGTCGAGTGCTCTTCCTCTACCATAACGGCTTTGATTCCAGAAACTGAAGTTTTCCAAAACGGTACTCCGCAGACATTTTCCCCGCGGCTGAGCGCTTTCAATAAGCTCAAGACAAACCACGTCTTCATCTGCTTCGGCGGCCCTTGGACAAGGATTTTTTGTCCTCTTGCTATCATTCCTTTTACCAGCCAATCCGGCTCCGCAGGCTCTCTCTTCAGCAGTTCTTCCACCCTGTAGTAGCGGGAAAACCGGTCTTGGTGTTCTTCAAGCGGGATTAACTCTACCAGCTCCTGGTCGGTATGGTCGTTGCGGGTCAACCACTCGCAGATGTCCTTGCCGATATCTCCCCGCTTCCACGGCAGTTCAACGACTTTAGACCGCTCTTCTCCCAGCACCGCCAGGGCAGACCTCACGAAGTTTGCACTGGCGTCGTCGTCCTGCGGGATAAGGTAGACGGTGCGTATGCCTTCAAATTCCCGCTTCCATTCTTTGCGGAAATTGTTGCCTGGGACGCTCACCACAGGGATGTAAACACCGCAGGCTTCAAGCGCCTGAATAGTCCTCAAAGCGTCGCTTTCTCCCTCGACTATGACCGCCTGGCTTTTCCCCTCAAGGCTGTCGAGGTTCCACAATGAAAAGCGGGAGTTTTTGACCGCCCCTTTCCTGCCGTCGTAAGCCCTCCCTCTGATAGCCCTGATTTTGCCCCTGACGCGGAAGGGGACTACCAAGCACTCAACCTGCCCCGCCTCTTCGTCGTGGGGGACATAGCCCCACTCGAAACGCTCCAGCATCTCGTATTTAATTCCTCTGGCAGTAATGTACTCCTGGACAATCGGCAGTTCCGGGCGCAGGCGTGCTTTTGCTTCTTTGATAAACTCTTCAAATTCTTCTTCCTGTCCGGGCGTGGGGATATAGGTGTGGCTGGGGTCGTAGTGGGGGAACGCGCGAAGGTAGTTCCCTGTCCGCTCGTCTTTTACGTAAAGTTCGCGGAGGTAGTCGTTTATGAAATAGCTCGCGTCTTCCGGCGCAATGCCTGCAATTTCAACTAAAAAACGGTACGGCGAAAAGCTCCCGCAAACGTGGCAGACGTAAAATCCCGACTTGATGTTGACCGTCGCGGAAGGCTTCCTGTCGTCGTGGTATAAGCACTTTAGAGATTGGACGGTAAAGCCGTCTTCCTTTATATCCATCCTGTCCAGTTCAGGAAAATAGCGGGCGTAAAAATCCCGCCAAGGTTCGGGGTGAAGAGACTCGTTAAAATCAACTCTCCACTTCTTCATACTTAAAACCTCCTCTGCCTATGGTAATATTATACATTTGACCTCAGCAACTTTCAATAAGAAGCTCAAAATTTTTGACCTTTGACCAAAGAGTGTACGAAAAAAAAAGATAAATTTTGACAAAATTTTTGGTTCCCTCTTTAAATTTACATAGATGTACATTATAATATAATTAAGCAGATGGAAATATTTAACAGATAAGGAGTTGATGCCGTTGAACAAGAGAGAAGTTAAAAAGAAGGTGCGGGAAATCATCCGCTGTTTGAAACAAAGCGGAGACTTCCCGGAACAAGGCAACTGTATAAAGGTCGCGGGACGGAAGCTGGAGATGCTCGTAAAAGAGGCTCCAGCTTCTCTGGTTTATGAGTTGGGTTGCGTCTACAGCCACTTTAAGAATTCCGGAGGGGATGTGGACACTGCTCTATCTCGACTGAAGAAAATTTTGGAACGGGAGGTAAAAAAGGAGGATGAGTAAAATGGCAGGTAACAATCAAACAGTCCAAAAATCCAAGAAGGAGGAGACGGAAAAAATGAAGGTTGAGTTTACTGTTTCCACAGAGGGTAAGGAACAAGACCCTAGACTGCAGGAGTTGCAAAAGAGACGGGCGACTTACCGCGCTAACCTTTCTTATGCGGTGCAGATGCAGGATAAGTACGCCGTAGAGTACACTGAAGCAATGCAGGCTGGAGCCGACCAGTTAACGATTGATAAGCTGGAACTGAAGCTGGCTGAACAGAAACTGCGGATAGAGTTTTACAGGGAGAAAATCTCTAAGGTAGAAGAAGAAATTGCCCGTTACAGAGTAGAAAGAAAAAAGGAAGAGACTTCGGGAAAGGAAGGAAATGAGAGTGCCGCATAGGAAAACAGCGGCACTCTCTGCTTTTCTTGAGGTAACAACCAATTATACGGCTCTATGCCCTACGGAACTTTTTTCGTCAATATATTTATACTCCGGGGCCAATTGCAAACTTTTTTAGAAATTATCCCACCTCAACATTTTTCTATCAAGTTGATTGATATTGATTTGTTTTGGTATAATATCTATGAAATTCCATCAAGTTGAGGTGGGTTGGTATGGCTCCTCGAAAAGCGGAACCACGTACTAAATTAGTAAGCGTTACCTTAACTGAAGACGAATACGAAGCTGTTAAGAAAGCAGCGTTGATGACAGACCGCAGCTTAGCTGCCCTTGTCCGGTGGGCTGCTATAAAGTATCTCAGAGAGGCAGAGTTACTTCCAAGGGGAGACGAGTCCGGAAAGGAGGAAATCAACGATGAAAAGTTGGTATAAAATTGTTATACCAGTTGTAATAGTTGCAGTTGCGGCTGGTGGATATTTAATTTGTTCCAAACCGAAGACAGCTACACCCCCATTAACCGATAATCAGGTTCAGGAAGTAAATGAGACCGCTTCTGAAAATATTTCTGTTGCTCAAGAAACTGCGTTTGCAAAAACGCCGGACGTTGTTATCAGCAAAGAAAACCTTCACAAGTCTGATGTTCCCTTGCCTGACGAGGACATGGTAGAAAAGGTTCAGGCTGAACTGTTCAAGGACGTTAAGAGGGAAGACTTAGAAAAAGCGAAAAAGACCGTTCACGAGTTGCATATGTATTTCGAGTCCGGTTTTGTTTATAAAGCAGAAAACTGGATTGAAAAGTACAGCGACCCAAACAGCCCGGGATGGGTCTTCTGGGAGAAAACCGGCACAATTGAAATCCCCGGCTATACGGAAAAGGTATATAATGAAAAGGACGGTAAGTGGTATATCCAACAACTTGAAAAAGTTAAAGCGGCTTTCGCTGGCAAAACCACTTTCGTTGATGATATTACTAAAGCTCAAGAACTGATAGACGAAGCCGTGAAGAATCACGACATCAAAAGTCTGTGGTACGCTCATCAGGTGTTACACGACCTTGACTATTGGGTGCTGAACTACCCTATTCAATATCCCAAAGGTACTGCTGCTCCTCCCGATTGGAAGGGTGTGGAGGCGTATTTTGGTGTTACAAAAACACTCGAAGGTTTTTACCCGACGGCACTTGAAGGATATATTTATGATGAACAAACGGGAAGGTATATTAACAAAACTACTGGTGTTTGGTATGTCGTTAAGGACGGAACAACATTACCGACCCTCACTATATCAAAGCTGGAGATACGTTGAAAAATACCGATTTATATTGACATGGGAACCCACTAGTGGTTCTTCCCGTCTATGAATTAGGGGGTGTTTGAATGCTTAAATCAAAACTATTAAGAATGGTTATTATTGCGATATTGGTAATGACCATCTTTGTGCCTGTAGCCCAAGCACGTTTAGTAGCTGGTAGCCCAGAAAATGTAATTTCTAACTCCACACTTATTTTGACTGGAAAAGTCATTAGTAGTAACGAAGTGGAAGAAGAAAGAACATTTACTGTTTTGGTAGACCGGGTTCTAAAAGGTGAATATTCCGAACCAGAAATAGTGTTTACTGGGAAGAAAAATCGTGTTTACGGTTGGATGGGTAGTGTTCATACTCTACCGGAAACCAACACAGAATTGCTTCTGTTTTTAAGAAATGATGATAATGACAATCCATATGTCACATTTGACCTTAACTGTATTGCAGTCATTGAAGGACAACGGGTAACAAGTTTATTGGGTGGCAGTAACATTGGTATCAATGACGAGCATTGGGAGATTAAGGATTACATTGAAACATACAATGAATTTCTCGACACTGCTGACCCGATTGTTACACAAACAGAAAAAACGACTAATGGGGAGAATGAAACAAATAAAGATTTATCTTCCCGTTCTATTGCAGTTACCGCATCTGTATTCTGGCCAGGAATAACCACTTTTCTGATTTTATTAGGTTTATCGCTGGTAGGTCTTTGGTATTATGCACGTTCCAAACAAAATCATTCACTATTGTTCTGGGTAGTAGGGATTGTGGTATGTATCGTTGTTTCTTATATAATCGCTACATTTGCAATAACTCCGTTATTGCTTAGTTAGTCAAGTGTAATAGTAGGTGATGCCATGAAGCAGTTAATAAAGCGTGCCGCTGTCCTCTGTCGGGTTTCCACAGAAGACCAAGCAGAAGGGACTTCTCTTGATACTCAAGCGGAAATCTGTATGGAGGAAGCAAAAAGACGAGGTTACCACGTTACAGAAGAAGACATTTTCAAAGAAGACGGTTACAGCGGAGCACTGGGTATTGATGAGAGACCAGTGCTCCATCAGCTTTGGGAGAAATACCAAGCGGGAGAATACGACGCTATCTTCGTCTACCGTCAAGACAGGCTTTCCCGCTCTCTTGCCCTTTTTGCCGCCCTGCGGGACGAAGCCCGAAAAGTAAGGCGGTGCGGCCTTAAAGGAGACGGCTTTATTTTCGTGCAGGGGTCTAACGACGACACTCCTGAAGGTAAGCTGCAGTCTAACATCCTTGCCACTTTTGCGGAGTATGAAAGGGAAGTTATCAAATTAAGGACGGTGACCGGCAAGAAAAAGCTGGCAAAAGCAGGCAAGTATTCAGGTGGGTCTCAACCTTTAGGTTACAAGTGGGATGACGAAAAGGAAGAGTGGGTAATTCGAGAAGATGAAGCCAAGATAGTTAAGCTTATTTTCCAATGGTACGTCTATGGAGACGAGTCAGGACGGCCTTTGGGTATGGTGCGGATTGCCGAAAAGCTGACTGAACTCGGTATACCTACGCCTAACCAATTTCGCAAAACTCGAAAAGGGCGCGCTGGGAAAATGCAGGCTTATTGGAGCGACGCTACTGTCCAGCGTATTCTTACTCACACCGTTTACGCCGGGACAAATTATCTCTGGAGGGGTGATAAAATGCAGGTCAGTCCAGAACAGGTCGAAAAAATAAAGAAGGAAAAAACTGATGGGTGGTTTGAGGTAGACTTCCCGCCGATAATTGACAAGATGCTCTGGGAGAAAGCGCAGGAGAAGAGAGTGCAGTCCAGAGGAGGGTTTAACCGCAAGAGACCCAAGCCTATACTTGCCGGTCGTATCTTCTGCGGTGTCTGCCAGCGCCCGTTTCACGATGCTATGTATAACAAAGGCACAAAGCTGGTTTTCAAGTGCAACGGGAAATTGAAGCAGTACCACCTTGACGGCAGCCCGAAATGCGACAGCCCTGTGCTTGACGGCGAAGCAGTTACTGCAGAAGTCAAAAAACGGCTTATTGATATGCTTCAAGACAAAGACCAGATGCGGAAAGCCATCGAGGAGTACGTCGGTTCGCTGGAACGCCGGAAGGAAGAACTTGAAACCCTGCTTTCTCCAATATCAGAGCAGATTTCGCAACTGCAGGAGAAGCAGAAAAGGCTCGCTACTGTCTATGTTGACGGGGCTTTGTCTCACGAAGATTATAAGCGGCAAATCAATGAATTGAAGGAGCAGGAGCTTGCTGTCCGCAGGCGTTATGAGCATTACTGGCCGGAGATGGAAAACCTCACAAAGCTGGAACAAAATATCGCAGTAGTGAAAGAAGCAATTGAAGAGGAACTGTTTGATGTCCGCTACCAGCCGGACGACAGCACCGTCACGGAAAATATCGCTTTTGTGAAGGTTCACGATGAAAAACATTTAACGGTCGGGTTCCCACAGAGAATAGTAACCTGGGAGGAACTGCTCGACAGGTTACAAGTTAAGTTGTGGGTGTATCCAGACCGTTTAGAGGTTCGGGGAATTGTCCCGATAGAAGATATAGCGAATCCTAAATGCTGTTAATTATTTACCTTCTTTTAGAATAGAACAAAGCTGGCCATCCCTATTAACCGATGCCATAACCGAGGTTCCCTACCTGGGACTGGTTATGGTTTGGCTGTTTCTATACCCCTACCTTCCCCAGGAATCAAAAACCCCCAAAACACTTTATCTATCCCTATCTGTTGTTGGTTTAGCTTTAATTTTGGTATCCTCAATTATTGTTGGTGTGCATGGTCCAGTTGTACCACCCTATATTAACTACCAGTTTTATGCAACGGCACAATTAATTGAAATAGCCAGCTTTCTACGAGGAGTTGAGATAATCATTTTAGTAGGTTGGACCAGCACCAGTATGATTGCTGTTACCATCTTTTATTACATTTCTGTGACTTCTGTCCAACAGTGGCTGGATTTTAAACGGTATGATGAACGATTATTAATCATACTCCTGGGTATCATATGTGCAGTTGGGGCTATATATGGTTTTGATTCCTTTAGAGCGCTGCGCACCTTTTACAGCCTGGACCATTTTGGGAGAATTGCTCTAGCCATCGAATTCGGCTTACCTCTTTTCTTACTGCTGGTCAACTATTTTAAGGAACGTTTCTCCCCGGCAGATAGTCTCCGCGCTCATAGTACAGCAACGGATAAATCACAATAAGAAAAACTGCTATAGAATACACCTTGTACATCTGCTTCTTTCTCAGGCTCCATCCAGGCACTTCTCTTTCTGCAACGGACATATTACTAACTCCTGTGCAGATCTAATGAGTTTCTTTAATGTTCATATACCAACAGCTTTTCCGCTATTGCATTTAATTGTTGGGCTATATTGGAAAATTCAGTGTTCAAATCTAGCTTTTTTAATCTCTGGTATTTAGTAGGTTCGGAAAAATCCTTATTAGATGCTTTGCTTTTTTAGACAGGTCACTTTCATAAACCTTTGAGACACTCCAGAATATCCAGTAGCCTTCATATTTTCCGTATTGGGCCACAGTTATTGGCAAATAGTGAAAGTTTTGATGATATGACCAAGTAAGTAGAATTGAAGGGAGGGTACGGATGAAAAAACTCATATTGATTTTAATGTTAAGCAGTCTGGTTCTTGGCTGTGCTTGCAGTTCCTCAAATTCCCCCAGTCAAAATCCTATCCAGGAACCCAGCTCTGAAATTAACAATGAAGAAAAGCAAAGAATGGATTTATACATTAAGGTGATGAAAGCAGCCTTTCATGAGGAGAATGGTGGTAATGAATTTGTGGCGGTAGATATTGATACCCTGGAAGGACTAAGCGATCCTGCCAGGCAAGCAATACTCGATGCTCTTACGGACCTATCCCCGAATGTATACAAATTTGACGAGATAAAAAACGACCCTACCAAATTCCAACTTGATGATCAGGGCAGACTAGTAAGGTCTATTGATGGAACATTGTTGTCAGTAAACATTAAAGAATATGGCGAAGGTAAAGCCATAATTACTGGGGTTTCCTGGTTCGGAAATTTAGGCGCTGTTTTTCCCAAATATGAAGCGGTCTATAAAGATGGAGAATGGCACCTGAAACTGATCCGTATGGCTATATCCTAGATAATTATAATGAGTGAAAAGAGGACAACATATCACTGTTTTGCAGCACCAAACGAAAACACAGTAACAAAGGCTATAAGGTAAAAGACTGTTGTGGCTTATATTGGAGATATTGGCCCTAAGCTGTCCGAGTCTCATGTTCCCTCGTTTTTCCCCCATGTTCAATCTTTATCGTTTTAACCATTCTTTATGCATCAACTACTATTCAAGCATAGGTAAACTCTGCACTAATTATTAAGCGGCTCGCATTTTCTTGTTACAAGAAATGAAAACACGCGGCCGTCCTTTCTTACCATCCTGTCGGTCAGGGAAAATATACCAACTCGATGCTCCTGACATTGATTTTTAGGCCAAAAAGCTTAAATAGTTAATTAGATATAAAATTATATATTTATAGGATATTTGACTACTCATTTTATTAGTAATATCATGTAATTGTAGATAATTATTGAAATTTATCATATAATTAGGTTTTATGTTATTTTCTATAATTTTTTTGAAAATATATTATTACAGAAAGCAAATATACAGATTTGAAGGTGTTAAATAAATTATGCTTGTCAGGAATACACACCTAAATCTCAGCGGTTTTAAGCACTGGTATTTCGGGCGTGCCAGTGTTTTTAATATTACTAAAGCTCTTTGATAATTCAGAAGAAAGAAGGTGAGAGGGAATGAGCAGCAGTCAGTACGTGATTTTTTCTCTGGGTGAAGGAGAGTTTGGGATTAATATTTCCCATGCTCAAGAGATTATCCGGATACCTGAGCAGATAACCAAAATCCCTAATATGCCGGCATATATCGATGGGGTATTTAACCTGAGAGGCAAGGTAATCCCCATTATTGATCTTAAGAAACGCTTCGACTTCGCACAAACTGAAAGAAATGCCGACAACAGGTTGTTGGTTATTGACCTGGACAATATGCTGGTGGGTACTATTGTGGATAATGTATCGGAAGTACTTATGATCGACGACTCATCAATAGAAAACCTTTATTCAGAGATCGCAGGCATAGGAAGAAACTGTATTCAGGGAATATGTAATATGGGTAATCGCTTAATACTTTTGTTAGACGCCTTAAAAATGAAAGATGAAGTCTTCCAAAATAACTAGTCGAGGGGTGAAAGCCATGATAGCTTTATCGGAATTAAATTCATGCAAAGCTTTTGCTGAAGCTATTGCCGCTTATGTGCCCGGAGGTATATTTTTTGGCTATATTGACGGTGATACTATTACCTGGGCAAAATCATCAGATGATTTTACTGTCGATGTATTAAAAGTTGGCTACAAAATGGCTGCAGATACCGCAGCTATGCAGGCTATTAATCAAAATAAAACTATTACGAAAGAAGTTCCTCGGAGTGTATATGGGATACGCTTATTGGTAATTGCCATTCCTGTTGCTAATGAAAGTGGTCATACAGTGGGCTCTTTAATGATTGCTTTCCCAAAATTGCATCCGGTGGCAGCTTCATTCAATGACTTTGCTCCCATCGTAGCCGAGATGTTCCATGAAGGAGCATTCCTGTACATGACGGATTTAAACCAGATTGCTTACCGGCAAGCTTCCGCGAAATTTGATATGCCTGCTCTTACCGTAGGATATAAGCTCACTCCGGATGATCTTCCCTATAAGGTTATTCAATCCAAACAGCCTATGGCTTACGAAATAGACGAATCCAAGTATGGAGTTCCTGTATATATAACCGCTTATCCCTTGTTTGAAGATGATCATGTCGTGGCTACCTTTGGATTATTCCTACCCAAAGCTACCGCAAGCACTCTGCGGATAATGGCTAATAATCTGGAAAGCGGTCTGTCCGGCATTTCTGCTGCTATAGAGGAATTGACCTCATCTGCCTCAGAAATACATACAAATGAACAATCCTTAAATGACAGTATTACAGATATTATTGGTATTACCGAGCAGATAAACGATGTATCCGCATTTATCAAAGAAATCGCCGATGAAACTAAAATGCTAGGATTAAATGCTGCCATTGAGGCAGCCCGGGCCGGTGACGCAGGCCGGGGATTTGGTGTAGTAGCCGAAGAAATCAGGAAGTTATCCGATCAGTCCAAGAGTACGGTTCCCAAGATCACCGAGCTTACAAACAATATAAAGATTAAAGTAGAAGAAGCCAGTAAGAAAAGCCAAAGCTCTTTATCAGCTACTCAAGAACAAGCAGCAGCAACGGAAGAAATTACTGCTAGCTTAGAGGAAATATCCTCTATGTCCGAGGAATTAGCCAAAATAGCACAACAGCTATAGCTAAGCCTACCAAAGTAACTAACCGGGATATATAGAATAAAACGTATAACGCCCTCCCCTACTGCTAGGGAGGGCGTTTTTACCTCTGCTACTCACTAGAACTTGATGGTATGATCTATAATCTGTTCATACAATTCGGGGGTAAGCTCTACATACACGTTCTTCTCCGGGTGCAGGAAATAGAGTGGGTCCTTGATAACGTTAGGATCGAAACCTTCCTTTTGCAATTGGGTCTTTACCTGTTTGAAGCTGTTGGTAGCGTCTATAGTGCTGCGTACACGGATAAAATAGGGTCGGGCATAGGACGGCAGATTATCACACACAAACGCCCCCAGCTTAGCCCAGTCTATAACTTCTCCATCCAGTAACTTGACAGCGGCCATACCGCAGCGACCTTCTGACCCGGGTATCTTTACGCCGTAAACATTGACATCCTCCATTTGCCCAAACCTGTTGACCACATTCGATACCTGAGTGGTGGAAACATTTTCGCTCTTCCAGCGGAATGTATCGCCCAACCGGTCTACAAAGGAGAAATAGTCATTTTCCGCCAGACATACCAGATCGCCGCTGTTAAAGTAGCAGTCTCCTTCCTTGAACATGTTGCGCAGGATCTTTTCCTCAGTTGCCTGGGGATTATTAACATATCCGGCAAAAACGTTCAGTTCATTTATTTCACAGATCAAAAGCCCGGTTTCGCCCACTTCACACTTTATGGCATAACCATTTTCATCCCGTATTATCTCGCCGGTTTCCAGGTCACATTTTATTATCTCGCCCTGGCGTCTCCCTAGCATATTTAGGTTGCCGCACATACCGGGAATCTCCTCCAGATTCATGAAAGACCCTACCCCTTCGGTAGCACCGTAGATTTCTTTAAGAAGCTCGATGCCAAACCGCTTGCGGAAAGGCTCCATGAGATCCCCGCGCATGCCATTGCCCACCACCATTTTAAGTGGATTATCAGCATCATCAGGCTGGGGCGGCTGATTGTAAATGTAGCGACACAACTCACCCACATAAATAAAGAAGCTGACATTATATTTGCGTACATCCTTCCAAAAGTTGCGAGCTGAAAACTTGCGCCGCAGGACCATGGTGGCACCGGATATAATCGTAGCAGAGTATCCAATATCAAACCCGCTGTTGTGATACAGGGGCAGGACCATATACTGAACTGTTTCTGGAGTCATCTGCCCAAAGAGTTTAAACAAATTACCCAGAATCAGCCAGCGTTTCTGGGTCACTGCACAAGCTTTGGGAAAGCCGGTGGTTCCTGAAGTATAAATATAGACAATCACATCATCGCTGGTAACCGTACTAGTCGCAGCCGGATTCTGGTCCGAGGCTGCCGCCAGCAGCGGTGCCAGGTCCTTGATACCCTCAGGCATACTTATATTTTGTCCCTCGTTTTCGGCAAACACATAGCCAGGCTCCAGAAGGCGCACTTTATCCCTGATCTCCAGGAAAGGTTCCAATAGTTCATGCCCCACAATCAGCATTTTGGCATCACAGATATTCAGGGCATGGGCCAGTACCTCTTTGCGAACCCCATTATTAATGAGGGATACGATTACTCCCAGCTTGCTGAGTCCGGAAGCAGCAATGAGAAACTCCGGCCGGTTCTCCATCAAAAGTGCAACAACATCACCCTTTTTCAAGCCCAGGGAGCCAAAGTAATTGGCATAGCGGTTAGCCAGACGATTTAATTCACCGAAGGTGACAACACGATCCTCGAAAATTATGGCGGGATGGTCCGGCAGAGTTTCGGCCTGATACTCCAGTTCCGAACCAAGAGACATAACCTGTGTTTGCGCCAGGCTGGCGATGGTTTCAAATGGGTTTTTCCGAACACTTTCCATAATAAATAATCCCTCCTTACCCCTTTTGTTTGTCATCGCTGCATCTGTATGTCGATACAAATGCAATTAATGTTCCAACACAGACAGCACGGTAATATGGAATTGGAGAACCTGCTCCCCCAATGAATTGTTCCATTTTGTACCACAATGTCCATAACTTAGTGTATAATGAACATAGTAGACCGTTTTGAATGCAGGTGGCATAAATGAGCGATTTTAATATGGAATTAAAGGATCTGCTGGAAATAATTAATAGCTTATCTGATGCAGTGGTTGTATATGATGCTGATCTGAAGGTGGTATTTGCCAATGAGAAGCTATATGAGTATGGCAGACTAAGCAAAGACGATGTCAATGTTATCGGCACCACTCCCGCCAAGTGGTTAGAGGAGGGTTGGATTTTAAACTCTATTGTAAAGGAAGTACTGGATGAAAAACGGGAAGTAACCGGTACTATTCGTACTAAGCACGGGTACTTCTCCTCCCGGTGCCGGCCGATTTTTGATAAAGATGGCAATGTGCAGTATATCGTATCTACTGCCTCCTCTTTGACGGAAATTAACGCTTTGCAGGATATGCTGCAAAAACAAGCGGAGGAAAGTGAACGGTATTTACGCGAGGTACAGCAGCTTCGTCAGGAACTGCTTAACCGGGAATTCATATATGCCAGCAAAGATATGGAACAACTGGCAGAGACTATTCGCAAAGTAGCCCCCATTGACTGCAATGTATTAATTACTGGGGAGTCGGGGGTTGGTAAAGACGTGATAGCACAAACCATCCACATGAATTCCCCTCGTAAAGACGGTCCTTTTCTAACCGTTAACATTCCAGCTATACCGGAACACCTGCTGGAGGCTGAACTATTTGGATATGAAGAAGGTTCTTTTACCGGGGCTGTGAAGGGCGGGAAAATGGGGTTATTCGAGGTAGCTAAAGGTGGTACCATTCTTCTCGACGAAATTGGTGACATGTCATATAACATGCAGGTAAAAATCTTACGGGCAATTGAAAGCGGCGAAATCATGCGTTTGGGAGCCACCAAAACAGTAAAGCTGGATGTACGGATTCTTGCCGCTACCAACCGGGACATTCACGAAGCCATTGTACAAGGTAAATTTAGGAATGATCTGTATTACCGCCTGAATGTGGTTACTCTGCACGTTAAACCCCTGCGGGAAAGAGTGGAGGACATTCATCCCCTGTGCCAGCATTTTCTGCATCAGTTCAATGACAAATATGGACGGCAGAAAAGGTTCAATGTCAGTGCGATAACTGAAATGGAATCCTATTCATGGCCTGGTAACGTACGCGAATTGAAAAACACCGTTGAGCGTCTGTGCATTTTATCGGAAGGGGATAGCATTACCGCCTATGATGTACGCAAACTACTGGATTTAAAAGCACATCAAGCCCGCCAGAAAAGCGAGCATCACCAAAAAGAATCAAATGCTCAACACAACCAGTCTCTATCCGGGAAAAGTATAGAGGATTTGTTCAGCGACTATCAAAAGCAACAGATTCTTACAGCCCTCAAAAAGACCAACGGAAATAAAACAGAAGCCGCTCGCCTGCTGGGAATCAGTCGCGGAAGACTGTATCGTCTGCTTCGCCAGTATTAACCCATACCTTTGCTTCCCAACGATTTCCTTTATAACTCACGTTCCAAGACTTGTAAAACTCTTTTTATATGAATTCTCCATTTGCTCGACCCTATTGAAATATTCGCCGCCATTTACTTCACCCCCTTTGGCCGTCCTGACCGCATTCGTATGTTCATAAATCTGAAGTTAACCTACAATATCCAGATAGAACCAGAGAAGGAGGAATCACCGGATAGAAATCAAACGCTGAACGGACCTACTGTGATTATATTATTCAATGGTTGTTAATTTACTGTGGGAGTAATAAAATATTGTACTCCAATCCTACTATCGGTTTTCCAACCACAATCTAACCAATATTTTGTAAAACTATGTCATAGAATTTCGAATGATGGTATAATTTGAATAAAATCTGATGGGATTGGAGGAATTTCATGCAAATTAGTGATTTTGAACAGTTTAAAACAGCTTTTTGTATGATTATGCCCCATTTAAAGGATATCATGGGGCAGGATATTGCCGTAAACATATCTGACCAAACACATTTTCTCGGTTTTGAAGACGCATCCGGTTTTCATCTTCCCGTTACCCCAGGCGATGCCATTCCTCAAGGAGATCCAACTCTGACGGCTATTAAACAAGGCAAACAATTGATTGAAAACATTCCATCTGAAGTGTACGGCATTCCTCTGAAAGCAATTATGACTCCGCTTACTTGTGATGGAAAGATTGTGGGATGCATTGGTGTTGCCCGTAATATGGACAATGAATTCAAAGTCTTGGAGCTGGCGTCACATCTCGAAGAATCTCTTTCTCAAGTGTCCGCCGCCATCCAGCAAATTTCCTCTTCTGCAAGCGACATAAATCAGAACCAGCAACATCTGAGCACCGCCGTTTTACAAATTGATGAAGCCGCCCGCAATATCGCCGGGGTTCTAGAACTAATTAAAAATATTGCTGATCAGACTAAAATGTTGGGATTGAATGCTGCTATCGAAGCAGCGCGAGCAGGTGAAGCTGGACGAGGTTTTGGGGTTGTTGCAGAAGAGATCCGCAAATTATCAGATGAATCACGGCAAACGGTTACTCAAATACATGACCTAGCTGAACAAATTACGCAAAGAGTTAAAAGGACTCAAGATATATCCCAGGTCACCCTTCAGGCCTCGCAAGAACAGGCAGCCGCTACCCAAGAGATTACAGCGAGTATTGAGGAAATCAGCAGTTCTTCGCAAGTTCTGGAAGATATGGCTAAAATATTGTAAATTACTACAATATAGGTCTGTAAGTAGAAATGAATGAAAGGTTGATATTGATTTTAAGATTTTGTACATTTACTATATGAGAAGCACCGACTCTTCCAGTTAGTGCTTCTTTAGATTTAAAGCATTATAACTCACGTTCCAAGACTTCTCAAACTCTTTCAAATGCATTCTCCATTTGCCCGAACCTATTGACCATATTCGACGCCATTCACTTTACCTCTTTCGGTCGTCCTAGCCGCATTCATATGAAATCAACATACTATATCCAGATGGAACCAGACAAAGAATTACCGAAAAACTAACGCTTCGAACAGCTTGCTTGGAGTAAGCCGAGGAAGGCTGTAATGTTTGCTCCGCTAGTATTAATCTAAAATAGGTATTGACAATAGTACATATATGAACTATATAGTTTATATGTGTACTATTGTGAGGTACAATTTAAAAGGAGGGTATTATGAATGAGTCAAGTATTGGAACTCTATAGGTCAACCAATAATAAGGAGTTTACCAAGCTGATTACGCAGGCTGCACCATATTTCAGCACCATTGATCCTATGTTTGAAGAACTTAAGCCGGGCTATGCTGAGATAACAGTTCCCAACACTAAAAGCATCCATAATCATATGGGCACAGTGCACGCTATTGCGATGTGCAATGCAGCCGAACTAGTGGCAGGTATGATGACAGAAGTCTCTATCCCTGATTCATGCCGGTGGATTCCAACAGAAATGACTGTCCGGTATCTTGCCAAAGCAAAGACGGATCTTAGAGTTGTTGCCAATGGAGAGCACATAGACTGGAATGTTGTAGGAGAAATTAAAGTTCCGGTGAGCATCTATGATGCGGATGGAAAAGAAGTTTTTGAAGCTGTAATTACAATGAAGGTCAGCCCTAAAAAACAATAATTCCTACATAAGCACAAAATGTTACTATTAGAAACTAAGGAAGGCAAAAAGTCATGTCGGTAAAGAATAAACGGCTATTTTACAAATTTAACATTGCTCAGCGTATTCTGTTTAAATATGTAAATCGTGAAATGATAAACAGACTCGGTATCCCAGTTACTCATCTTGCGGCTTTGTTTTACCTTTTACAGCATGATGGTTGTCTTCAAAAAGACTTGACTGCCGTCTTGTTCCAGAATAAATCAGCAACTACGACACTGGTGGACCGCATGATAAAAAACGGCCTCATTTATAAAACTGATTCTGAGGATGATGGTCGAGCATCACACATATATTTAACAGATAAAGGGCGAAGTATTGCAAAACAAGCCCCGCCGATTGTAGCTGAGTACAATAAGAAGCTATTGGATCAATTTACAGCTTCGGAAATAGAAGTGATTCATAAGTTTTTGGATACAATTATCGAAAACTACAGCTAACTAGTTCTTTATAATTCACGTTCCAAGACTTCTAAAGCCCTTTCAAAGGCATCAGCATCATTTTCCGTAATAATACTTTTGATTCGCTGGTTATACTCATCTACTGTCGGAGCTATTTCCGCAACGATTTGCCGGCCTCGCGGAGTAAGACTTATCTTTAAGCTTCTGCGATCCTCAGGATCTTCTTCTCTCACTACCAGGTCCTCTTTGACCAAACGGTCGATCAATCCGGTTACCACTGGGCTGTCCAGTTGAACAGCAGCAGCGATTTCCTTTAGACTGCTGCTCTTCTGAGTGGACAAATAAAAGAGAACCCAGGACTGCACGATGGTTATACCATAGGGCGCCAGTTTATTATTATAATAGCGCATCATTTTGCGAGATATTGCTCCCAAGCGAAAGCAATAATAATTAGCAAAATCCATGGATTCCTTCCTTTCATAAATCTTGGCATTATCATAACATAATTATTTTAATTATCATAGTAATATTTCGTTATTGTAATGTTACAATGTTATGTGTTATTGTGTAAACAAACAGACTTTAGGATTGGGGGATGGCCATGAGCGAATGGAAAAAAACCGGATGCGCGTTGTGCCCGCAAAACTGCGGCCTGGAGGTGTTAGTTGAAAACAATCGCATTGTCAAAGTTCGGGGAGACAAGAGCAACCCCCGCAGCCAGGGGTATGTGTGCCGCAAAGGCAGGAACATTGCCCATTTTCAGCATCATGAACAAAGGTTGAAGTACCCCCTGAAAAAAGTGAACGGCGAATTTGTACGCATAAGCTGGGATCAGGCTATCTCAGAAATTGCTGCCCGTTTGAAGGAAATAAGGGATAAATACGGACCTCGTTCTATCGCCTATATGGGAGGAGGAGGACAATCCTGCCACTTTGAGGCAGCTTTCGGCGTACGCTTGCTGCGGGGCCTGGGCTCCCGTTATCATTACAGTGCTCTGGGGCAGGAATTGACGGGGCACTTTTGGGTTCAGGGCAGGGTCCTGGGACGACAGTATCTGGGTACCGTTCCTGATGAAGAAAATGCTGATATGCTGGTAGCTATCGGCTGGAACGGCATGGAAAGCCATCAAATGCCCCGGGCTCCCTTAGTCCTGCGCAAGTTTGCCAATGACCCTGACAAAATACTGGCGGTAATTGATCCCCGCAGATCGGAAACGGCCCAGATCGCCGACCTACATCTGGCTCTGCGCCCGGGTACCGATGCCCTCCTGTTAAGGGCGGTAATTGCCATGATAATTCAGGAAGGCTGGTATAATCAAGATTACATTGACCAGCATGTAAGCGGTTTTCAGGAAATTTGGCCTTATCTGAAGGATTTTGATATAGCCTCTGCTTTAAAGGTATGTGAATTGGAGTATGAACAGGTAAGAGAATTCGCCCGCCTGATGGCCACCCGCAAAGTGGGCCTGCATACTGATTTGGGAATCCTGATGAACCGCCATACCACCCTGGTTTCCTGCCTGGTAATGGTACTGCTGGCCCTGTGCGGACAGATTGGATTACCGGGCACCAATATGATACCGGGATATTTTATGCCTTTGGGAGCTCACACTGATGAACGCAGTCCAAAAAACTGGAAAACAGTGACTACCGGTATTCCCATCCTGATGGGTTACGCTCCTCCCAATGTCCTGCCCGAGGAAATCATGTCCGATCACCCGGAGCGAACCCGAGCTTTAATATGCACCCAATCCAACCCCTTACGTTCGTTTGCCGATACCACTGCCTATGAAGAAGCTTTCCAGCAGCTAGATCTGCTGGTGACCTGCGAAATCAGCATGACCGAAACGGCCCAGCTTTCCCATTATGTTCTGCCCTCTCGTTCCGCTTATGAATCCTGGGACAGCACCTTCTTTCCCTTTACGGTGCCGGGAGTATACTTTCAAATGCGCCGCCCCGTGTTGGAGCCTGAGGGCGAGCCCCTGGAAATATCGGAAATTCACTTGCGTATTGCCGATGCTCTGGGACTCATACCAGAGCTGCCCCGGGAGCTATACGATAAGGCCGGCAACCGTCTGGAATACGGCCTGGAATTGATGAAGTTCCTGCAGGCCCATCCTGAGTACGCCGGTATAACACCTTTCATTCTAGGAAAAACCCTGGGGCCGGCCTTGGGTTCTACTAATCTGGCTGCTTTATGGGGATTGCTGCAGACTCTTCCCAAAGCCTCTCGTGAAAACGCCGTGCGAGCAGGCTTTAAGAAAGGGCCGATGATGGGCGAAGAAATCTTCCAGGCTATTTTGGACCATCCCGAAGGACTTTGGATAGGAATAATCGAGGAGAACAATTTTGCCCAGCTAAGGACCGAAGATGGCCGAGTCAATGTATATATTCCGGAGATGATTGAGTGGCTGAAAGATGTGACCCCCGAGAAAGAAGCCGAAGCCCTTAAGCTGCCGGAAGAATTTCCCCTGATCTTAATGGCTGGCCGTCACACCCGTATGAACGCCAATTCCCTGATGCGCAATCCCGCCTGGAATGAAGGCCGGAGAGCCTGCACCCTGGCTATGCATCCCCGGGATGGTGAGAAACTAGGCTTACAAGACGGGCAGATGGCTCGTATCACTACCGAAGCAAGCAGTGCGGAAATTGAAGTGGAAATTACCCCGGAAGTACGCCCCGGTACAGTTATTATCCCCCATGGTTTCGGCTTGAATTATCAGGGAGAAACTTACGGCGTTAATGTCAACCGGTTAACCAAAAATACCCACCGGGATCCTTTCACGGCCACCCCCCTGCACCGTTATGTACCTTGCCGGGTAGAGGCAATTTAGAAGTATTCTCGTCATCCGGGAGGACCGTTATGAAAAAGATTTCTGTACATGACTCCATTGGTCTAGCCATATGCCACGATATTACCAGGATCGTCCCCGGTAAAGAGAAAGTTCGGGCTTTTCAAAAAGGCCATGTTATTCGTGCTGAAGATGTGCCTAAGCTGCATGACCTGGGTAAAGAACATATTTATATCTGGGAAGATTCCGACAGCCTGATCCATGAAGATGAGGCGGCCCTGCGCTTGGCTAAAGCCGCCAGCGGTCCCGGCATCACTTTTGGTGAACCCAATCAGGGCAAAGTGAGCCTGAAGGTCGCATACAGCGGCCTATTAGAAATTGATGCCTTGCGATTGGCGCAAATCAACAGCATCGAGGGCATAGTTCTGGCCTCTGTGCATGGCAGTCAGGCAGTGGCAGCGGGTACGGTAGCAGCAGGTACTCGTGTTATTCCCATTGCTATTGAAAAAGAAAAATTGGAAGCTGCAGAACAGATCTGCTGTAGTAGCAGTCCCCTAATCAGTGTTAAACCCTTTATTCCCCTGCGGGTTGGCATAGTAACCACTGGAAATGAGGTATACAGCGGCAGAATCAAGGATGGATTCTGTGCGGTACTACAGCAAAAGTTGGCTTCGTACCAGGGAGAATTTATGGGACAGGTACTGGTACCGGACGATGCGTCACTTATCTCGGCACAGATAAAGAAGTTTATTAATGACGGAGCAGATTTGGTGTTCGTTACCGGCGGTATGTCGGTAGATCCTGATGACGTGACCCCCACAGGTATTAAACAAACCGGAGCTGAGGTGGTTTTCTACGGGGTACCTGTTCTGCCCGGCTCCATGCTGATGCTGGCCTATCTTGGCAACGTCCCCATATGTGGGGTTCCCGGCTGTGTCATGTTTAACCGCACCACCAGTCTGGACTTGATTCTTCCTTATATATTTTCCGGTCAGCGCGTAAACCCCTCCCAGATAGTCAGCCTGGGATACGGAGGACTCTGTCAGGAATGCCCGGTTTGTCACTACCCCAACTGCGCTTTCGGAAAATAAATGACAGCCCAATAAACTCATTTTAGCCATGACCATGAACATATACATAAAAAAGGGGGAACACTCCCCCCCTTTTTGCATCTTCCGGGAAATCCTATCAACTCCCAGGAAACAAGGGTATTTCTGGTGCTCCTTCTATATACATATGCCAATAAACACTTACCCGCACCACGGTGGGCGGCCCTTCGCCGCTGTCATTCTCAGCAATTATGATTATATAGTGCAAACCATTTGTCTCTACTGATATCGCAGGTAATCCTCCTAAATCGCCTTCCTCTACCTTTTTGCATTGGCTATACAAGTGTGGATCACGATAAAATTTCATAGCATCGCTCACACTGTAGTTGGTTCCATAAGTTACGCTGCCGTCTCCCCCATCCCATTCATCTACATAGGCTATCTGGGCATCGGGCAAAAGCGGAATCATTGCACTCATATCATCGGGCAGCTCTGAAGTTGGCATCTGGTAACCCGGATCATCTCCCGGATCGTAATCGTTATTGCCCCCATCAAAGCTGGAGTCATCTCCATTACCATAATAGCTGGAGTCATCTCCATTATCATCATAGCTGTAGTCCCTGCTATCCAAAACACTTTCGTAAACCCGGACTGCAATTAAAACTGCCATCTCCCGGGTACATGTCTCTTTTGGATGAAAGCGATAGTCTGAGCCAAAGATCAGCTGCCATCCACACATGTAATGCACAGCTTCCTGGGCATAAGGGGAAATTTCATCCGAATCCATAAAAACAGCACCAGCATACCCCTCTTTCAGAGCTCCCATAGCCTGGATGGTTCTATACATCATAGCGGCTACCTGTTCTCTGGTAATCAAATTATGAGGAGAGAAAAGGCGCCTTACCTCATCGGTTCCACTTACAATACCCAGTTCATAAGCTTTTATGATCTCCGGATTACTGGTATCAGTAAACACCCCGGTACTGCTTACTTCAACTACATCTCCGGTTCCTTTTTCATAAAGCTTTACCGCGATCTCGGCAAATTCTTCCCGGGTTATGGGAGCATTCATTTGATTGCGTATCCGGTCAGTAATCAACCCATATTCCAGTGCCTTATCAAGTTCCGGCACCGCCCACGGACTGGCTCCCTGGTAACCCCCTGCCTGAACTGGAGCAACCCCCATTAACAGGAAGACTAACACTAGCAACAATATAGCCAGTTTCCTCTGCATAATCATTTATATCCCCCTACTTTCCAGGGGAGATCAGTTTGCCTGTGTTCTCCCCCGCATTTTGCCTCTATTATTAGGCACTGTGTTATACCGCGCATAAATACACTCAGGGAGCAAGGATGCTTGGGCATCCTTCTCCCTTCGTGATTGGGTTAAACCTTATTCGCTGACTTCGACGCCGATACTCATAATTTTGTTTTCTAGATCGTATTGTAAAGAGATTCTGGTTTTTTCATCTTTTTGGGCGACATAAGATGCAGTTGTATCACTGGTAAACTCTATCGGATCAGTGGTAAAGCCCTGATCTTTTACTTCTTCCAAATACTGATCAAAATCTGACTTCTCAACTTCCTCAATAATGATTCCGCAAACCTCATTTGAATTCATCACAGATGTTATTTTGCCTTTAGTGAATTTGGGTATGAGCTTGGCAACACCATCTTCAGGCCATTCGGTATCACCAAAACTGAACTCTTCCCCATCTTCACCTTTAATGCTTACTTTACCGCCATCGATGTCGACGGAACCTTCACCATCAATTGCCTTGTTTATAACCCCTTCGGTTACTTTTTCAGTAATTTTTTCACTAACCTGATCCCTGACTCCACAGCCTCCCACAGCAGCTATCATGATAACAACTAGTAAGATAGCTATAGTTTTCTTATACATTATCATCCCTCTTCCTATTGATTGACATATTTACAGCAATGATAAAAGTAAAACTATTTTATAATCTGATATTTGCCAATTATGGGCAGTGGTTTGGCTTTGCCAGTAAATCCGTTAATCAGCCCAATAACCGCTATTATGAAGACTGCAATGGCAAAAAAGGGCAACAGTATCCAGCCAATTATCGGGATAATACTGAGGACAATGCTTCCGCCCAGCCCCAATAAAAGCAACAGCAGCCCTTGATTGGCATGATACCTTCCAAATGGGGAATCGGGACATACCAAAAGCGGCAGGAAAAAGAGGATATAGGCCAGTCCTGCCATAACCTTATTGCTTTCAATGTCTTCTGGGGTGAAGTTTAGATTTGTTTCCAGGTTGGGATCCGACATAATCAATACCTCCTGATTTTTTATTTAGCAGCTCTGATATTCCTGAATATATTGAAATTCCAGTTAATCGAGAATCACCCTCAGGGTGATTCTGCTCTTTTGGCTGGCAAAATCACCTTGAGAGTGAATCCGGCTTGTTCGAAATTTTTACATTTTGAGATAAAGGAGGTATTTTTCTCTATTTAGCTAAATATTAAAATAATCTTCCGGATGAAGTGCTAGTTGAAAACGAGAGGTAGGGCCTTATGAAAAAACATTTGTTCCTCTTGATATTAATGGTTATAACGGTATCTATATTAATAGGATGCGGTGGATCTGCAAAATTAGATCCCTCTCATCCAGTTACGCTGAGTTTATGGCACAATTATGGGGGTCAGCTCAAAGACACTATGGATGAAATGATTGATGAATTTAATGAAACCACCGGAGCAGAACAAGGGATTATGATCAATGTCACCTCAATATCAGGAAGCGCTACCCTCCATGAGAAATTGACCATGGCCGCTAATGGCGACCCTGGTGCACCTGATTTGCCTGATATAACCACGGCTTATCCCAAAACTGCTCTATTATTAGCTGGGAAAGGGTTATTGGTAGACTTGAACGATTACTTTTCACCTGAGGAATTGGTCGCCTATATACCGGAGTTTTTACAGGAAGGCTGTATAGACGGTGAAGGCCTTTATGTTTTTCCTACCGCTAAATCAACCGAAGTGCTATTTGTAAACACGACTATATTTAACCGTTTTGCCAATGACACTGGGGTCAGTTTGGAAGACCTGCATAGCTTTGAGGGAATATCACGAACCGCCGCATTATATTATCAATGGACTGATCAACAAACACCAGGGGAAGCCCATGATGGCAAAACCTTTTTCATGCCTGATTCACTCTTTAATTATTCGCTGATCGGCACTCAGCAATTAGGGGCTGAATTTGTTAAAGATGGCCGTCTTAATATTACTGCCCCTGTATTTCAAAAAGTGTGGGATTATTACTATAAACCTGCCGTATTGGGTCATGTAGCTATCTTTGACGGCTATGCCACCGACCTGGCTAAAACTGGTGATATCGTGTGCTCGATTGGTTCAACCGCAGGAGTATCCTTTTTCTCTCCTACGGTAACTTATGCCGACAATACTTCTGAACCGGCTGAACTGGCCATACTGCCCTATCCGGTTTTTGAGGGGGGCAAAAAAATAGCCATCCAAAGGGGCGCCGGTATGAGCGTCATCAAATCCACTCCGGAAAAGGCTTATGCTGCTGCGGTCTTCTTAAAATGGTTTACCAGCCCGGAAAATAACCTGCGCTTCGTTT
>Ga0208297_1001354_pt1 | contig 24584 bp, 25 predicted proteins | sample LMS_cellobiose_e_FD_187367 | JGI IMG/M metagenome (GOLD analysis project Ga0208297, IMG submission 187367) | Rumen-fistulated moose microbial communities from Alaska, USA - LMS_cellobiose_enrichment (SPAdes) (version 2) | ecosystem: Host-associated > Mammals > Digestive system > Stomach > Rumen... | reverse complement strand
GATCGAGCGGCCCGGGACAGCTGACCCCGACCGCCAGCAGTGCGGACCGACCTTCTCCTCGTGCACGGAGCAGAATGTCGACGGACTTCGTGATCAGTCCCAGCTCACCGGAAAAGTCTGCCGTGGCCGGTGTGGCATGCGTCACAGTTTCAAGTATACGGCAGTTTTCATCTGCGAGTGAAACGGCAATCTTGGTGCCGCCGATATCTACACCTAAATAGTACATCAACAAGCCTCCTTTCAGACAACCAGTGTGACGAGATTTGGTCACTGGCTTAAAAAGAGTACAAAAAACCAAGGCGTCCGCTGCTAAAAGGGGGCAGACACCTTATGGACGATATGTTGCTTTTTGAAAAAACCGGAGATCAGACCTTCATGTTTTGATCCCAGATGTCGAGCGAGGTGATGATGGCAGCTTCCGCTTTCTGATAATCGCGAGCCAACAGTGCATCAAGAATCCGTTGATGGATGCGCAGGGTGCTACGGCCGTCATTGGTGCTTACCTCGCCGGTGGTAGATTTGATCTTAGGGGAGAAAAACTCCATCACGAAGTCATAAATTTTACAGACGAGCGGGTTATGCGTAGCTCTGCCGAGCGCTGAATGAAATCGCAACTCATATTCAAAGGTACGGTCGCTGTCCATAAGGCCCAGCTCGATTTCATTTTTCATGTCCTCAAGGATCTGGCGGACTTCGGCGAAGTCTGCCTCGTCGGCCCGCTTGATGATTAGCTTGACGACCGAGACCTCGATGACTTCTCGGAGCTCCATTACCGATTCCATATTGCAATTTTCCATTACGAGGGAGAAAAGCAATGGATTAAAGGCCTCTTTGTTGATACTTTTTGCAATATAGGTACCGTCGCCGCGCTTTATTTCAACCACGCCGAAGGAAGCAAGAATCTTCATTGCCTCCCGCACCGAGCCACGGCTGACCGACATCTCCCGCGCGAGGTCGTTCTCCGAGGGTATGAGTTCGCCCGGCTTCAAGACACCAGTCAGAATTAGCTCTTTCATCTTGTTGAGTACAATGTCGACTGCGGATTGCCGCTTTTCCACGATAAACGGTGTTGCAGAGTTTCTCTTTGTCTGTGTGCCATGATCCATTCTGTATCCCATCCTTCCCACATACTAATCCAACTATAAAAGCCCACGGATATTTTGTCAATAGACATATAACATCCGACAATTAAAGACGACTAAGGTGAAAGCTGTGGGGCGGACGGTGGATTAAGCGGATGTTTGCCAAGTTTTGCACTTCTGCTGAAGATAGGGGATCGCTTCGTCGGCCCACTGGCGTTCCATCGCGACGGTCGCTTCAATCGACCCTATATATGGAACCCATTGTTCAAGGATCATGTTAGCATCCCGATGATACCGCTTCATCAGCGAAAGGATCCGGTCAATGTCGGTAAAGCCTTTCCCCGCGACGCAGCCGTTTACCAGAAAACCCATCGAATGATCGAGCCGTTGGATGGTAAAATCTTTATAATGTAAATTATTGATATAAGGGGCAAGTGTTTCGACCACCTGTTCCTGACATTCCTGCGCGCCCAGAGAGTTGACTAGGTCGATGCAGATACCTACCATGGGGTCATCCACCGCCCGCATCAATGCGGCCAGCTCGGAAACCTTGCGCAAGTCATGATTTTCAATCGCAATCGCAACGCCCGCGCCACGATAGGAGGGAAGCATCTCCCGGATCCATGTCGCGCCTTGTGCGACGGTCGGATACGCACCGTCACCGTCCATGATGGTGCGCACCAGCGTTGCACCGAGCCGTCCGGCAATCTCAAGATACTGACCCAGCCGTCGCGGCGTGATGCCGAGCGTGCCGATCTCCAGCTCTATTCCCAAACGACTGGCCGTTTCTGCAATGCTGTCGAGCTGTGCACTGGTACAGACGTCGAGTGATACAATATTGTCCAGTATCTGTACAAGCCCGACCCCATGGCTGTACGCGATCTCAAGCAGTTTTTCAGCGGTAAAGGGGGTTTCTGGGAAAGGATAACCTTCGACGCCGAAGTTCCAGGTATATGTACAGGTGCTGATTCCGAATTTCATACAGCGTCCTTTCTTAAATGCTCTGGGGATGGAGCATCTTCCTGACAATCTCGCGAGTGAACGCAGGGTCGAGCGTTTTCTTCCAGTCAGGGTTTATGATGTTGTCGTACCCAGCTTTCGCTGCGATTGCGGCAGCGTCAGACATGGGGTTAGTTTTGAATAGGATGATCGAAAGTCCCATCTGCGCATGCCCAAGTACGAAGGAACGGGCTGCTTCCTCTGGAATGCCCATACGGATGATCTCGTCAAGCGTTTCTCCCATAACTTGGATGAGGCAGGTATTGACCACCTCGGTCGCAGCGGGTTCGAGCATTGCCATCTGTTCGACCGTGATTTCAAAGCTGTTCATGACTGGTGCGAACATCTGCTTACTGAGTTCCTGTGCCTCAGGAAAGCGACTACGATTGCCCGAAACGAAGGAGATAACAACATCCTGCTTGGCCGCAACTCCGCCAAAATGATCGTTGCGGGCATCTTCTCCCTCCTGTTCAAAAAAGAGCTGCGGATGGCAGGGATGGATGACGACATAGGTGCAGTCCTCCCGGATATATGCCTCTTCTGCATAGACTGCGGCGGGGTCGAGCAATATAAGCAGCGTATCCGGCTTTACCTGCGGGACGAATTCCGCAGTGAGCCTGCCAAGCAGTCGGTCGGGCAGAGCAAAGATGACGACATCGGAAGCGGCGAGGGCCTTCACAGTCTCGGAAAGCTGGAGGCCCTTATCCAGTACGCGCTGCTGTGCGGTAGGACTCGTCTCGACCAGCAGAAGGTTACAATCGGTTTTGCGCAGGCAATCGGTGATGCGTCCGCCCATCTTTCCGCCAGCACCAAGGATCGTGATGGTTTTCATAGGATTAACACCCTTTCTGATAATAATGATGAAATTAAAAACAATAGATGTCAAACATTTGATGTTTTGCGCTTATATATTACGGCTATTTTAAAAGTCTGTCAATAGGAATCGGGATAAAAATCAAACCCGTTGATAATTAAAACAATTCTGTGAAATGTTTGACAATTTTTATGTATATGATTCACAAAATATGTGAATCATATTGTTGCGTTATGTAAATTTTACAAAAACCGATTGACAAGAATCTAAATAGCACTTATTATTTTAACATCAGACATTTGATGTTTTTGACGAGACAGTGTACAAAATGAAAACAGAGGCGTAGAAGTAAGGAGGGCTGATGCTTTCATGGCATCATTAAAAAAACTGAACGATGTGCTTTCGAAACTGGAGGAGTGGCTTCTCCTCTGCGGGCTTGGCGCAATGTTTATCGTCCTGCTCGTGCAGGTGATCAGTCGCTATCTTTTCAACTATTCACTGATTTGGAGCGAGGTATTCGCAAGATATATGTATCTGTGGATCGTATTCCTTGGGATCAGCTTTGGTGTGCGCAACAAAAAACATATCCGTGTCAGCATTCTTTATGATCACTACCCACTTCCGATTCGAAAGCTTATGTACGTCTTTCTTGATCTGATGGCTCTTGTTTTTTTTGTCATTCAAATTCCAGTAGGGATTCAGTTCTGTCAGGGATATTTTGCTGTCCCGGCCGCTGGCCTACCGATTTCGATGGGATTTGTATATCTGGTTCTGCCAATTGGTTATACCACCGCAAGTCTCCGTCTGATTGCTGAGATAGTCACGACGTTGCTCGAAAAAGGGCCGAACGGCCCCATAAAGGAGGAATGCTGAAATGATACTGCTACTCACGGTGTTTTTCGTCCTGATGCTGCTTGGAATGCCAGTTTCTTTCACGATGATGATTTCAGCGATTCTCTATCTGCTTACGCATGGAATCCCGCTAGAAATTGCGCTTCAAACGATGGCAAGTTCCATCGGGGAATCTTTTGTTATTATCGCGATCCCGTTTTTTGTGCTTGCAGGAACGATTATGAATAGCTCCGGAATTACCAGCAAGATTTTCAACTTCGCAGATGTCTGTGTCGGCTGGATTACGGGAGGATTGGGACATGCGAATATTCTAGCTTCGATCATTTTTTCAGGTATGAGCGGAACGGCGGTTGCCGATGCTGCAGGGCTGGGGGCGATCGAGCTTTCTGCGATGAAAAAAGCTGGCTATGACGAGGATTTTTCTCTTGCAATCACAGGAGCTTCTTCGATTATTGGCCCGATTATCCCGCCTTCAGTTCCGGCCGTTGTATTTGGTGTGGCGGGCAGTGTATCAATTGGAAGGCTCTTCATTGGAGGTATTGTGCCGGGCCTAATGCTGGGACTTTCCCTTGGCCTAATGGTTTATTTTGCCTGCAAGAAGCGTAACTATAAGACCCGTTCGTTTCCCAAACCGAAAGAGGTCTTCCGTTCCTTCTGTGATTCCTTTTTTGCACTGCTTACCCCGGTTATTCTGATCGGCGGGATTATGAACGGTATTTTCACCCCGACAGAAGCTGCGGTAGTTGCCGTGTTCTACGCATTGGTTCTCTCGTTTGCTACTCATTCGATTGTGATAAAAGAGATACCAGGCTTCCTACTCGACACCTGCTATAACACGGTAAGTATTACTTTCATCATTGCATCAGCGTCTATTTTTGCTTTTGTGCTGACGATAGAACAAGTGCCGGCAAAGGTCACAAATTTCTTCATGGGTAGTGTTGACAGTAAAGTGATGGCGATCATTCTCATCAATCTGTTGCTGCTAATTATCGGATGCTTTATGGAAACCATGGCATCGTTGACAATCCTTACGCCAATCTTGCTACCGGTCACAACGGCTTTTGGGATGGATCCAGTTCATTTTGGCATTATGATGATTCTCAACCTAATGCTTGGTCTTTTGACGCCGCCGGTCGGAACGGTATTATATGTGCTTGCAGGCATCTCAGACGCTAGTTTTGAAAGTATCGCAAAAGCGATTTTGCCTTATCTAATTGTTATGGGCGTGGTACTTATGATTATTGCGTTTGTTCCAGCAACTGTCCTGTGGCTGCCAAATCTGCTCGGTATGTAATTAGTTGCGAGACAACTATCAATATTACAGAAATTAGGAGGATAAAAATGAACAAAAAAGTATTAGCAACAATCTTGAGTTTCCTGATGATTGCAGCTCTTATTACCGGTTGTCAAGGTTCATCCGCTCCGACAAGCTCCATTGCATCTGCGGTCCCAGCAAGTTCGACTTCATCAGAACCGGCTCCGTCAAGTACTCCGTCCGAGCCCGCAGCGAATGCAGTCACCGTCAAGTGGGCGACAATCCTGCCTCCTGATCATCCCTTTGGCGTGGCCTATACCAAGATAGCCGCGGACGTCAAGGAAAAATCGGGTGGTAAAATCAATATTGAGGTTTACCCGTCCTCACAACTCGGCGGCGAGCCAGAACTGGTAAACAACTGCAAGCTCGGCATCGTGGATGTCGTCAGCATTGGTCCGACCGAACTTTCCAAGCGTATCTCGGATTTTCTAGTGTTTGACTGCCCATTTATGTTTGCGGATAAAGAGCATTTTCAAAAATTCATCGCGCTTGACAGTCCGGTGGGCGGCGAGATCTATCAGAAGCTTGAGGATCAGGAGCAGATGCGCGTCATCATGTCGATCTATAACGGCGCACGTCAGCTTACCACAAAGAACTTCCCCGTGAATTCAGTGTCCGACCTCACGGGCAAGAAAATCCGTTGTCCAAATGCACAGGGTTCGATCGATATGGTTGAGCAGGTATTTAAAGCGCAGGCCACGCCGATGAATCTCGCAGAGGTTTATCTTGCGCTACAGAACGGCACGGTGGACGGTCAAGAAAATCCAGTTTCCAATATCTATTCCAATAAATTCTACGAGGTGCAGCAATACATCAATATGACCAGCCATGTCCAATCGGCGGGGCTTGTGCTCATGTCGATGAAGACGATTGAAAAGATCGGGCAGGAAAATTACGATCTGATCATGGAAGCAGTGCGAGCTGAACAGGCCGACCTCGATCAGATGGTCACGGAATTTGAGACAGAAAAGCTTGCGGAGATGCAGTCGGCGGGTATGGAAATCGTCGAGCCCACTGATCTGAAGAGCTTTTCTGACAATGCGGCCGTGCTGATTCAAAAATATGAGTCAGAAGGCCAGTGGACGACTGGGATGTATGAAAAGATCCAAGCGCTTATTTAAAAATTGGGCTTTTGGGGCGGCGTTAAAAACGCCGCCCATCCCCGGTTTTGCGCACGGGAGGATCATAATAGATGGGAGGCGTATCAGAAATGTCTGAAACGCAGAGTATGGTATCAAAAATATTGCAGGACGTCCCGCTCCCGCGAATGGTGAAGATACGGCAGAGATTTTTACGCGACCGCGTGGAGGACATCCCCGCAACTGTCCGGGCGGAGCTCTCAAGGCCCTGTATCCGTGAAAAAATCCATCCGGGGATGTATGTTGCGCTTACCTGTGGTAGCCGTGGAGTCGCGAATATCCCGCTCATTCTGCGGGAGATTGCCACTTTTCTGAAAGAAGCCGGCGCGCACCCGTTCATCGTCCCCGCCATGGGCAGCCACGGCGGGGCAACTGCGGATGGACAGTGTAAGGTCCTTCAGAGCTACGGAGTAACTGAGCAGTTCTGTGGTTGCCCGATCCGTGCCACCATGGAAGTCCGGCAGATCGCCACGACTAAAGACGGCGAGCCGGTTGTAATCGATCGTTTTGCCGCGGAGGCGGATGGGATCATTCCGGTAAATCGCATCAAACCTCATACCGATTTCCAGTACATCTATGAAAGCGGTCTTATGAAGATGATGACCATAGGACTGGGCAAACAGAAGGGCGCTGAAAATTGTCATCGTCTAGGACCGGATCATCTTGCGCGGCGGATTGAAACGTTCGCAAACTATATCCTTGACAATGCACAGATTCTATTTGGGGTTGGAACGGTGGAGAATGCCTACGATGAAACCTGCCTGCTACGCGCACTAACTCCGGATGAAATCCGCACCCAAGAGCCGGAAATTCTAAAATATGCCTACCGATCGATGGCACAGATTCTTTTCAAAGACATCGACGTACTGGTAGTGGACAGAATCGGCAAGGAGATCAGCGGTTCGGGTGCGGACCCGAACATTACAGGAAGCTTTGCAACTAACTGCGTCAAGGAAGGAATCGTAAAGGCACGCAAACGGGTTTATCTTGATCTGACCGATATTACCGATGGAAACGCATGTGGCGTAGGACTGTGCGATGTAATCACCGAACGGCTTTACCGTAAGATTGATTTTGACAAGACCTACCCAAACTCGATCACCTCTACGATACTCAATGCCTCCAAAATTCCAATTTTTATGAAAAATCAGTGCGAAGCTCTCAAGCTGGGCATATATGCGAGCAACTGCCCGGATCAAAAAAAAGTGAAGCTTGTGCGGATCGCCACAACGATGGAACTTTCCGAAATTTTAATCTCAGAAGCGCTTTTGGGGGAAGCACGCGCCAATCCACAGATCGAAATCCTTTCAGAAGCAACGGAGATGATGTTTGATAGTAAAGGAGATCTTTTCTGAAGTTTCGACTGGCTGATAAATGGGTATGAAATTATAAAAGGTGATGCGGCCCGAGAGAGCTCGCATCGCCTTTTTTCAGGAGGATGGTCTGTAAACGTTTACTATATACATCCCGCCTTATTGTACCGCATTTAGAAAGGCCTAATAATTTTTTTTAATTATTCCTTACTCGGACCGAAAAAAGACTTAGAAATGTCTTTTATGGAGACATCGGAATACTTAAAAGAAGCTGAGAGAGAAGGCCTCTGCGCCATTTTTCCGTTTGGTCGGTGATAGGAATAACATCTTTCAGATACCTTGCGTAAACCTTGTCCCTTTTTACAGTGGGGAAATACTCGCGCGCGTATCGTGTTAATAAACTCACCTTAACCCATTATCACGCGTGTACCAGCTTCAAAAAATGCCTGTTTTATTCCTGTTCTCCCGCTGTTACCAGGCACGGTTAATCCCCCCGATGGAGGCTTACGGTGTCGCCTGCTATCCCTGTACTTTTCTAGTCGCCCCCGGGTGCATCGATCACCGCCTGTATGATATCCCCGGCCTCAAAGGTCGCTCTGCTGATCCTCACAACCGCGCAATGTTCGCCGTCCCACCATGCGCAGCGCTCACCCATGCAGAAAGGCTTATCATCTACCCGGATCGTCCCAATCGCAAGCAGCGGACAAATAATATTTACTTGACGTTCCATATTGATCCTCCTGTCAAAACGGCGGTGCTTCCCGCTCGGTCTCATAAATCTGCTCATTCATCCATGCATATAAAGTTTCGGCTTCTCCCAGCTCTACAAAACGCTTGGAATATGGGTTGTAGTCCAGACGGACATTTTCCAGCTCACCGTAAGCCCGGTTCTTGAGGCACATAACCACAGTGCCGCATTGTAGCTTTTGCTGTTCTTCTTCTGTACAGCGGTGGACGTTGAACACGTTGCACGCTATGTTCGTGATCGTCCCCAGCCCCGACACGCTGTCACTGTCTTTTATTACACCATCTGTCTTTCGCGGATGCACCACCAAATGAATATGTACGCCCAGCTTATCCGCCAGCTTTCGGAGCCTGACCGTAAAGTCAGCCTGCATTTGCATGATATCCCGGTCTTTGGCTGTGCTGTTTACCGTCATGAGATTGTCCACCAGGAACACCTTGCAGTCATAGCGTTTATATGCCAACTCGAAGATTTTAAGGATTTCTGTCGTCTCGTCGGTCTTGATGATCTTATTGTCGTATACCCATATTTTCCCATTGTACCACTGCTGAATTTTTTTCAAATATTCTCCCGGTACATAGCTAATTGTCCTGTCGGCCACCAAATCTTTACGGGTTTGGATGTACTGGCTCCCTGCGGCTTGCAGATTGATTCCATATTTTAACCGGTCCGCGGGGATTTCCCCGGAGTAGATACAAACGTTTATACCGGAGTTGACTGAATTTAATAACAACTGCGTCAGAAGGGTGCTCTTTCCTTCGCCACGCTTTCCTGTCCAGACAGACAAGTCGCCGTAGAACATGCCTCCCGTCATCCGGTCTAACGCCTTGATTCCGGTTAACGCGCGGGGCATATCCGCCATATCTACATTCTGCACATCAGCCAGATTTAAAAGGCCCTGCACCGCCACAGGCTTCATCGTCTCCATGATTGTCTTTATCGCGGCCGCGCCCATCTTCACAAGGATTTCGTTTGCATCCTTGCAGCCACAGTAAAGTGAAAATTCTGGTTGAAGCACTTTTATATCAAGTTTCCGGGAAAGCTCTGAAAGCATTTTCCTGCCCGCTTCGTCGTTGTCGGCAAATACCGCGACCACCTCAAACCGCCGCAGCCATTCTTCGCAGGTCTCCAGCCAGGTAAAATCTTCGCACCCGCTCGGAACCGACACGCAGTTTAACCCCGATGCCTGATAGCCGCACATTGCGTCAAATTCTCCCTCGAAAATATAAAGCGTCGGATCATTCGAATCGCACAGGTGCATGCCAAATAAAATCGGCTCCGTGTCCTTCTCCCGCCACATCTTCCGTTCGCCCTTCTCAATCTTTTGAGGCTTACGGTACTTGATGAAGGTGGGCGCTTTATTCTCCGCATCCTCTGCGTTCCGGTAAAACGGGAACAGAATGGCGCCATCGCTTGACGATATATCAAACGCCCTTACGGTTGTATCTGTGAGGCCCCGCAGATGGAGATACTCCGCCACTTGGTCAGTAGGCGGCGCAGCTTTCACCGTTGGCCGCCTGTATGTCCTCCTGACCGGTGGAGTGCTGAACTCCTCCCGATCCGCTTCAACCCCGAACGCCTTGCATAATTGCGCGAAGTGGCCGTGCGCGTCGCAGGAACCACGCCGACAGTTATAAACATGCTCACGGTAATTAAGCGCAAAGGTTTCTTTGTCGCGGTGGTCGCCGCCGTGACAGATCGGGCAATATTGCGGAATGATCTCATCCCCCTTGGTCTTATAGGGCCGTAAAAACGACCGCGCAAAATCGAATTCATTCATGCCGCTGCCCTCCTAGTTCGCAAACCTCATGCCGCAGATCCCTTTCCCGGCTTCCGGCTCGGTGTAATTTTCATCCAGATAATCCACATAACCGGAATTGAAAAATGTGCTCCCGTTTTGTGCCTGCCGCCATTCCTCCGCTTCCAACGCCGCCTTATACCGTTGAATGCACCGTTCCATCTGTTCATAGCCGATCTCATATAGCCGCCGCTTCTGCGCTTCCTTTACCTGCCCTTTTCCGCGCTTATTGGGGTAGAGCTGCCACACCTTTTCGAAGAATGCACAATATATATCTTCTTTTCTTTTATTTGCTTTGCTTTGTGGCGTTTCTGCCATCGTTTCTTGGGCGGTTTCTGCGACAGAAATGTTTTTATACCGCTCATTCTCACGAGCCCGCTTTTCAAGCACCTTTGCGGCCCTCTTTTGAATCCCGGCACTTGTCAATTTCCCGCTCACTGCATAGATTTTCGCATCAAATGCACCATGTCGAAGTAGTGATTGCAGTATGCATGCATAGTCATTTTCGGATATCTGCAACTTTCTGCATATTACCTGCCGCATTTCTTCCCCTGTTTCTGTCGCAGAAACATCAATGCTCAAATCTTCCGATCGGTAGCAGTATTCCAGGTGGATAAAATAGAAGGCATAAGCCGCCGCGCCATAGCGCATGATCGCCGGTTCTAATTTCGGGTCGGTTGTCGCATCCACATCATGTGGGAAATAATCTAACCCTGATTTTTTTGGTCTGGCCGTAACGTTCACCTCGCCTACATATTGTAGTCGGCCAGCATCTTCTCCGCCGCCCGGATCGCCTTCTTGATCTTCTTGGTCCGGCTTCGCATGGAGCGGACAAACTGCCGCAGTTCCTGTTCGTTGGCGGGCTGATAGTACCCGCCGCCGTTCTCCGTGGTGCTGCAAATGACCGCTCCTCGGCACCGGAGGTTATGTAATTCATGTTGCAGCTCCCGAACGCTTTTACAGCCCGCTAGGTTTGCTAAGCGCTTCGCCGGGACAGCGTGTTTCGCGCCGACTGGGATCAAATCCATTAAATTCATACTGCCCTCCTGTCAACCGGCCTGATCTTTCCGTACTGCTCGCCCATATCATCCCCAACATGCGCCGTGTTGAGGTATTCAATCAGCCTGTCCAGATTGACCAGATACTTTTTCCCTGCGTTCACCGCCACTACCCGGCCCGACAGAACGAGCTGCCGGACATGGTGTTCTGCAAGGCCGGTTGCTTTGGCGGCTTCCTTGATCGTAACCATGCGCGGGATTTCAGCCATTCGCCGCACCGCCTTTCAGCTCCGCGATAATCTGCCGGATGCGCTCCTTTTCCTCCGTGCTAAGCTCCTTGCGGAGCTTTCGGGAAAAGTTGGTATCCATAATTCCTAATTTGTCTGCAATCTGCCAAAGTTTCACGCCTGCGCCCGCTGCTTCAAGTTTGATATCTTGATTCGCCATAAAAACATTCCTCCTTGAAAACGCTCGATTAGTTTGCTATAATGTAATTGTAATCCATAATCCGAGCTTAGTCAAGTATTGTAGCCAAACTTCTTCAATGATTAATTATTAGAGCATTTTGGAGGTGCTTATGAAAACAGATGCAACCGCTAAACTCCCCGTCTTTGCGCGTAGATTTCGAGAACTGCGAGGGGAGCGTTCACAGGCTAAATTTTCCGAAGATTTAGGAATTTCCCGTCCAACAATAGGCTTCTATGAAAACGGTGATCGCGTTCCCGATGCTTTGACTTTAAAAATTATTTCAGAAAAGTGCAATGTTCCCAGCGACTGGTTAATAGGCCTCACCGAAAACCAGATGTCCGATAATATTGAGATTGGGAGAACTACAGGACTAACCGATGCGGCCATTGAAAAGCTACGCTTCTATGCCTATGACGAACAGCAACTAACCATCCATTTAGTAAACCGTTTTATTGAAGAATCAATTCCCATGTACCTTGCAATGGACTTAGAGCAGTATTCCAGAGCATTGAACGCAAGGTCTAACTACGTAAGCGAATCAGATGAAATTCTGGATCATCTTATGAGCGCAGAGGTGGACGAGGGCGGCAGAATCAGCCTGCCACCACTCGAAACCGCCCGCTACCTACTTCAAGGAATGCAAAACCAGCTCGCAGATTTTATTAAAAAATTTGCAAATGATATGGAGGCTTCAAATGGCGAACATCCGAAAGATTGAAGGCAAGACCGGCGTTTCTTATAAGATCACCGTTTCATCTGGCTACCTGTCAAAAGGTAAGCAAAAGCGTTATTACAAAACATGGGCACCCGCTGCCGGTATGACAGACCGGCAGATTGAGAAGGAATTGCAGCGGCAGGCCGTTCTCTTTGAGGAAAAATGCCACGCTGGAGCCGTGGCCGACAGTAACATAAAGTTCAAAGCTTTTTCGGAACAGTGGTTCAGAGAGTACGCAGAGGTAAAGCTCAAGACACGCACCATCGACCTATACCATCAGTTTGAAGCTCGTGCCTATAAAGCGCTGGGACATCTCCGGATGAACGAAATCACCACCCGAACAGTGCAACTCTTTATTTTGAATCTCCAAGAGGATGGAATCAACGAGCGCACCCAAAAGGCTTTAGCACCTAAAACCGTCAAAAATTATCTATCCTTTATCTCCACGATCTTCGACTATGCCGTAAGCCAAGGCGTGGCCCGCTCTAATCCCTGCCACGGTGTCACCCTGCCCGCTATGGTGAAAGTGGAACGGAACGTCTACACGCTGGAGGAGGCCCAGCAATTCCTAGAGCTACTAGGGCATGAACCCATGCAGTGGCGTGTATTCTTCACGCTGGCCGTATATGGCGGCTTTCGACGTGGAGAACTGTTCGGATTCGAGTGGAAGGACATCAATTTTGACACCGCCGTAATAACTGTCAACCGCACCAGCAACTACACGCCCGAACGTGGAGTATTCACCGACACGCCCAAAACAAAAGGCTCCCAAAGGAGCCTCATGTTGCCGGTTGGCGTTATGCAGTTATTAAAGCAATACCGGGCAGAGCAGGCCGCAGAGCGGTTGCGGCTAGGTTCCCAATGGGTGAACAGTGATCGTCTGTTTACTTCTTGGAATGGGGCCGCGATTCATCCCAGCAGCGCCAAAAACTGGCTTGACCGGTTCTGCGAGCGCACCGGAATGCACAAGGTCAATATCCACAGCTTTAGGCACCTGAATGCCTCCCTGCTCATCAACAGCGGCGCGGATGTCAAGACCGTGTCGGCTGTCCTTGGTCATGCGCAGACCTCCACCACTTTAAACATCTATGCCCACACCTTTGCAGAGGCGCAAGCAAAGGCAGTCGGAGCTGTTGCGGATGCCTTGAATTTAGACAAAAATAAGGTCATAAGCGCCAAATAAGCGCTAAATGCACAAAATCGGCTTAAAAGCAAACAACAAAAAAGCCCACAAACCAGCTTATAAAGCCAATTTGTGAGCTTTCATCGTAGTGGTGCGGGTAACAGGACTTGAACCTGCACAGCCTTGCGACCATTAGAACCTGAATCTAACGCGTCTGCCAATTCCGCCATACCCGCATATCAGCACGACTCAAACGAATCGTGCTTGATTATTATATCATTGGGAAAATAGCTTGTCAACTGTTTTTGTAAAATTCTAGATGTATTTTTCCTGAATGAGCGCTTCCATCAAACGGCAGCCTTCCGGGATATAAACACCAGTTTTTTCGGCCAGCGCTTCGGTGTAGCGCGGAGTGGTATGCACCGATTCCCGATAGCTGCGGTAAAGTACAAAAGGTACCGGATCGCTCGAATGAGTACGGATATCCAACGGCGTAGGATGATCCGGGGCAAGCAGAACCGCAAAATCCTCCCCCTCTTTCTGCAGCGCCGGGATGAGCCGTCCAAGGATGTCCCGATCGATCAGTTCGATCGATTTGACCTTGTTCTCCACCTCATGCCGATGACCGCACTCATCCGGAGCTTCCACATGAATATAGACGAAATCACAACCATCATGCAAAAGGGCGAGCGCGGCCTGTGCCTTCCCTGCAAAATTGGTGTCGACATTACCGGTCGCGCCTTCTACATCGACGCTTTTGAGCCCCGCGCAGATGGCGATGCCCTTGATGAGGTCAACCGCGGAGATAACCCCGCCTTTCACGCCAAACTTCTCTTCGAAGGAGGAAAGCGCTGGCCGGGTTCCCTCGCCCCAGAACCAGCAGGACGTCGCCGGATTTTTCCCGGCGGCGATACGTGCTTTGTTGATCGGGTGGTCCTTGAGCAGTTCGCGGGAACGCTTCATCATGCCGTAAAGCAGATGACCATACCGGCCCTGGGGAAGATATTCCTTCACCGGCTTGAGAGAGATGTCATGCGGAGGGGTGCAGATGCTGCCTGTTTCCGCATGTTTTAAAACCAGGCAATGCCGGTAGCTGATACCAGGATAGAGATTGATCGTTTCGGATTTGAAGCGCTCATTCAAAAAATTGATCAGCTCTGTCGATTCGGCGGTGCTGATTTCCCCCGACGAATAATCGAGCATGGTCGTGTCCTCATAGTTTTCTTCGTCCGAAAGAGTCACGAGATTGCAGCGGAAGGTCACATCGTCCGCTGCCAGAGGAATGCCCATGCTGACCGCTTCGAGCGGACTGCGGCCACTGTAGTAAATCTTGGGATCGTAGCCCATGACCGAAAGGTTCGCGGTATCCGATCCGGGCGGCATCCCTTCCGGGACGGTCTTCACCATCCCGACCGTCCCATGCTGCGCCAGAAAATCCATATTGGGTTTCACAGCAGCTTCCAACGGGGTCTTCCCCCCGAGTTCCGGCACTGGGCGGTCGGCCATGCCGTCGCCCAGCATCACGACATATTTCATCTTCTGTCACGCATCCTTTTTTCTGCGCGGCCTTTGCCGCGCAGTTTCTTATTTCACGCCGAGCCAGGCGGCGACCGCGTCCTTCATCTTCGTGGGCTCAACCACATCGGTAAAGCGCTCCTTCCGGTCCCGCAGCCCCGCGAGCGCGGCGGGCGCCTGCAGGCCGGTAGCCTCGGACAGCTCCCTCAGAAGCTCGAAATCGCCGCCGGACGGGGCCTTCCCGATCGCGGGAAGCACGCTGCCCGCAAACTTGAAGGGGCTGGCGGTCGAAGCGATGACCGTCGGGGTGGTGTCACCGGTTTTGGCGGCATAGTCCTGATAGACCTTCACCGCAACCGCGGTATGGGTGTCGCAGAGGTAATGGGTTTTTTCATAGACCGAAGCGATCGTTTCGGCGGTCTGTTTGTCATCCGCGCAGCCTGCCGCGAATTCTGACTGAAGTTTTTCGAGGATCGTTTTGTCCACCGTATATTTGCCGGTGGCAGAAAGCTCGTTCATGTAACCCTTCAGCTTCCCGTCGTCCCGGTCGCAGAGCAGGTAAAGAAGCCGTTCCAGGTTCGAAGAGATCAGAATATCCATCGATGGAGAGCTGGTGACATAAAAGTCCCGATTGCGGTCATAGGTGCCGGTCGTGATGAAATCGGTCAGCACATTGTTTTTGTTTGACGCACAGATCAGCTTTCCAACTGGCAATCCGCAGTGTTTCGCAAAATAGGCGGCCAGAATGTTGCCAAAATTACCGGTCGGCACGACGACGTTGATCTTGTCGCCGAGCTTGATGCGGCCCGCGTTCACCAGGTCGCAGTAGGCGGAAAAATAGTAGGCAACCTGCGGCACGAGGCGTCCCCAGTTGATCGAATTGGCGGAGGAAAGCACAAAGCCCTTTTCCGCGAGCAGGGACGCAAAATCCTGGTCGGTGAAGATGCGTTTGACGCCGTTTTGCGCATCGTCAAAGTTGCCCTTTGCCGCAAACACCATGACATTATTGCCCTGCTGGGTGGTCATCTGCAGCCGCTGAATGTTGCTGGTGCCTCCGTCCGGATAGAATACGCAGATTTTTGTGCCTTCCACATCTGCAAAGCCTTCGAGCGCGGCCTTTCCGGTATCACCCGAGGTTGCGACCAGGATCACAACCGTCTTATCCTCGCCGGTCTTCTGAAGCGACGCGGTGAGCAAAAAAGGCAGAAGCTGCAGGGCGAAATCCTTGAACGCGCAGGTCGGGCCGTGGAAAAGTTCCAGGATGCTGGCGTTTTCATCGAGCGGGACCACCGGCGCCACCGCCTTGGGCGGGAACTTTTCCGGCGCGTAGGCGCGGCAGACATACTGGTGAAGCTCCTCACGTGTAAAGTCCGGCAAAAAACGGCTCAGGATGCTGGTGGCACGGGCGGTATAACCCGATTTGGTGAGCGTCTCAAGCTCCCCGGCCGTATATTCGGGAAGCGTTTCCGGCAAAAACAGACCGCCGTCCGGCGCGAGCCCCGCGACAATCGCCTGCGCGGAGCTGACTGCATAGCCGCTGTCCCTGGTGCTGATGTAATTCATGGTTCCCAACTCCTCAGAAGTTGTGCGCGGATAACACACAACTGTATTTATCATTTTTGACCAATTTATCATACCACATTTATCTGTCCGAAACAAGCAAAATCACCCGGCGGCACCCCCCGAAAAGAGCCGCCGCGCGGTCGCATGCCCAGCCTTGCCGCGGAGCGCCCGATATGGTAGACTGGACGCGGACCGGTATTTTCACGCGCGGCGCGGGGCACTCCAACGTGGCGCGGCCATTGGCAGTGGCTTTTCCGCGCATACAGCCATGCACATGGAGGTATTAACATAAATTTAATGTGCGTTCCATCAAATTTCAAGTATAATAGGGATGTCCAATATATAAGGAAGGTGATGGATTGAAAAAACAGCCCATTTGGGTCAGCCTGTTGCAGCTGTTTCTGATTTTGACCGGCGCCACCCTCATTTCCTGTCTGTTTTCCCATTTCGGAGTCCAACAGGAAAATATCCTGATGGTCTATCTCACCGGCGTGGTGCTGGTCATTATCCTGACGCGCGGATATCTCTGGGGGCTTGTCGCCTCGCTGCTCGGCGTCTTTACCTGCAATTTCCTCTTCACCGACCCCATTTATACGCTCCGGGTCAGCGACAAGGATTATATGATCACCTTCGCAATCTTTCTGGCGGTCTGCCTCATTGTGGGAACCCTCACTCTGCGGCTGCAGCGGGAGGTGCGGCTTTCCAGCGAAAATGAAAAACTGGCGCGGTGCCTTTATGAAATCAGCAGCGGATATCTGAACCTTTCCACCCGTGGGGAGATCGTCCGCCACACCCAGGAAAGCATGCGCCGCCTGCTGCCCAACCGCTGCACCATCCATCTGGACGAGCCCGAACCGCAAAACGACCACGAATTTCCGGAAAAACGTGAATACCTTCCCATCAAAAGTGGGGCGCGGGTTTTTGGGACGGTGGAGGTGGATTGTTCCGGCGGATCGCTCGACGCGCGGGGCCAGATGGCAGTGGGCACCATTATCTCCCAGATGGCGCTGGCACTCGAACGCGAACTGCTCACCACCGAAAAGGAACACGCCCGGCTCGAGGTCGAAAAGGAGAAGCTGCGCAGCAACCTCCTGCGTTCGATCTCCCACGACCTGCGCACGCCGCTCACCGGCATCGCCGGCAGCGCGAGCTTCATGATCAACAGTTTCGACAGCCTCGACAAGGGCACCATCCTAGGTTTCCTGGGCGATATTGTAAACGACGCCGGATGGCTCAACAATCTGGTCGAGAACCTTTTGAACATGACCCGTATCCAGGACGGAAAGCTGGTCATCAAAAAAAACAACGAAGTGGTCGATGACATACTTACCGAAGCCTATAACCGTATTTCACATTTTCTCGGCGGGCGCAGCGTCGAGATGACCATGCCGGACGAAGTGCTGCTCGTACCGATGGACGGAAAACTCATCATCGGCGTGCTGACCAACCTTTTGGACAACGCCGCCAAACACACCCGGGAGGGCAGCAGAATCCTTGTCTCGGTCACACGCCTTCCGGAAGGCAAGGCCCGTTTCGAAGTGCGTGACAACGGCGGCGGCATCAAGCCCGAACTGCTCGGGCACATCTTCGAAAGTTTTGTCGGCTCGCAGACCGATCAGTCGGATTCCCACCGCGGGATTGGGCTGGGGCTCTCCATCTGCCAGTCGATCGTAGAGGCGCATGGCGGTGTAATCCGTGGGTTCAACAATAACGAAGGCGGCGCCACCTTCCAGTTCGACCTGCCGCTGCAGGCGGCCGCAAAGGAGTGAACACAATGTCCCCCATTCTCATTGTCGAGGATGATAAGAGCATCCTGAACGTCCTCACCGCACTGCTTAAAACGAATGGTTACGAATCCATCTCCGCTGTCACCGGGCTCGATGCGCTTTCCGCCTACTATACCGCCGCGCCCTGCCTCGTCCTGCTTGACCTGGGGCTCCCGGACATCGACGGTACCGCTGTGCTTCAGCAGATCCGTCAGCATTCCGGCGTACCGGTCATCGTGATCTCGGCGCGCGGTCAGGAATCTGAAAAGGTCGCCGCGCTCGACATGGGCGCCGACGACTATGTCACCAAGCCGTTCGCGGTCGGCGAGCTGCTCGCACGCATCCGGGTGGCGCTGCGAAAGCACGCCCCGCGGCCGGAAAAGGATGAAATCTTCGTGCTCGACACCCTGAAGGTCGATTTCGAACGCCGCAAAGTCTATGTCGAAGGCAATGAAATCCATCTGACCCCCATCGAATACCGGCTGCTCACCCTGCTGATCCGCAACCGCGGCAAGGTGCTTACTCACCGGTTCATCAGCAAGGAAATCTGGGGCTACGAATATACCGAAGATTTCCAGTCGCTGCGGGTCTTTATGGCCGGCATCCGCCGCAAGATCGAAAAGGATACCACCCGCCCGCGCTATATCCTCACCGAAGTCGGGGTGGGTTACCGCTTTGTGGATGAATAGCGGCAAAACAGGAACCGCGCGAAAGCCATCCCGCTTTCGCGCGGTTCCTGTTTAAATTGACGCTTGCCTGCGCAAAAATGCTGTGCTATGATATAGTACATGTTGAATTTTGAAAGCGGGTCCCACGCTCGCGCGGCGGGGAAACTTTCGAGGGAGAAGAATCCATCCGATGCAGAACAAAACTGTCATGAAAAAGGCTTTGAAAGCGGCGTTTCCCTATACCATACCGATTTTTGCGGGCTTTTGGTTTTTGGGGATGACCTATGGGATCTATATGAACGTATCCGGCTTCAGCTTCTGGTATCCCATGCTGATGAGCCTGACGATTTTCGGCGGGTCGCTGGAATTTGTGGCGGTGGCGATGCTGCTCAGTCCCTTCGCGCCGGTACAGACGCTGATCATGGCCCTGATGATCCAGGCACGGCACCTGTTTTACGGAATTTCCATGCTGGAAAAGTTCAAGGGAACCGGCTGGAAAAAACCCTATCTGATCTTCGGAATGTGCGACGAGAGCTTTTCCATCAACTATTCGGCCGAGATTCCCGAAGATGTGGACAAGGGCTGGTTTATGTTTTTTGTCACGCTGCTCAACCAGTTTTACTGGTTTTCTGGTTCCACAATCGGCGGCCTGTTGGGTTCGCTCATCACCTTCAACACCGAAGGGCTGGATTTTGTCATGACCTCAATGTTCGTGGTCATATTCCTGGAGCAGTGGCTCAAAGAAAAAAAGCACTACACCGCGCTGGTCGGCGTGCTGGCCTCGGCGGCCTGCCTATTGCTGTTCGGGGCAGACTCCTTCATGCTGCCAACCATGGCCTGCATCCTGTGCTTTCTAACGGTTCTGCGCAAGCCGGTTGAAAAGGCGGGTGGCCTGTTGTGACGCTGACACAGGAAATCATAACGGTCGCGCTCTGCGTGCTGGGGACGATGGCGACCCGTTTTCTGCCGTTCCTGATCTTCTCGCCTAAGCATCCCACCCCCAAATATGTGCAGTACCTCGGCAAAGCACTGCCCTCCGCTATCTTTGGAATGCTGGTGGTCTACTGCCTGAAAAATGTCAGCTTCCTCACAGGCAGCCATGGGCTGCCCGAGCTGATTTCCATCACGGCAGTGGTCGTATTGCACCTGTGGAAAAGGCAGATGCTGCTTTCGATCGCGGGCGGCACGATCTGTTATATGCTGCTTGTGCAGCTGGTATTTTGATGATCCGGCCTGCGCGTCAACTTGGCGGATCTTTCCGGGGCTCCAGTCGGTGGGGAGTGAATGGACGCGCTGGCTAAAACGAAAGGGGCATGTTATGGGGAGGGACAGGTTCTGTTTTCTGTCTGATTGCGGCAATCCTGTTTTCGACACGATATCTTGCAGCGGCAATCTTTATGTCGGGCGTCTCCTCCTGGAATGCGGCCCTGTTTGCGGCAGGACTGGAATATGTGGGAACCCCGCTGCTCGTCTTGAGCGCCCTTAGCCTCATTGTGGGGGGGGGGGCGGATACCTCGTCTGGGCGGAGATTGACCGGCGGGACCAAAAGTAAAGCTTTCTATAGATGGCCGTCCCCAAGGGACGGCCATACTTTTTGTCTGAAGCAAATGCCTGGAATATTCAATGGGAGCCGCCGCGTGCTTGGCCACGCAGCGGCTCCCATTGGTTTAAAGTGGGTTATAAGAAAATGGTGAAGGGTAAACGGTAATTATCTCTGAACACGGCCGGAACCGTCGCCGCCAGCCAGCTTCGCAACCTCGTCGACCGAAACCATGTTCAGGTCGCCTTCGATCGTGTGCTTCAGGCAGGAAGCCGCAACCGCGAACTCGATGGTCTTCTGGGAATCGAAGCCCTGCAGGCAGCTGTAGATGAGGCCTGCGCCGAAGCTGTCGCCGCCGCCGACGCGGTCGACGATCTTCATGTTGTATTCTTTGGAGAAGTAGTAGTCCTTGCCGTCAAACAGCATACCGGCCCAGTTGTTCTCGCTGGCCGAGATGGAGGTGCGCAGGGTGATGGCGACCTTCTGGAAACCGAAGGTATCAGCCAGCTTCTTAGCGACGTCCTTGTAGCCTTCATGGTTCAGTTTGCCGCCATAGATATCGGTGTTGGCAGCTTCAATGCCGAAAACGTCTTTGGCATCCTCTTCGTTCGCGATGCAGACATCCACGAATTTGACCAGCTCGGCCATGGTTTTGCCGGCCTGCTCGCGGGTCCAGAGGTTCTTGCGGTAGTTGAGGTCGCAGGAGATGGTGATGCCTTTCGCTTTCGCGGCTTTGCAGGCATCCAGGCAGATGTCGGCGACATTCTGACCCAGCGCCGGGGTGATGCCGGTGAAGTGGAACCACTCGACGCCTTCAAAGATCTGATCCCAGTTGAAGTCCTCCTTGGACGCGGTCGCAATCGCGGAACCGGCGCGGTCGTAGACGACTTTGGACGGACGCTGGGAAGCGCCCTTTTCAAGGAAGTAGATGCCGACACGGTTGCCGCCGCGGACAATCTTCGAGGTGTCGACGCCGAACTCGCGCAGCTTGTTGACAGCCGCCTGTCCAATCTCGTGCTTCGGAAGCTTTGTGACAAACGCCACATCGAGGCCGAAGTTTGCCAGAGAAACCGCGACGTTTGCTTCGCCGCCGCCGTAGGTTGCGCCGAGGGTCTGCGCCTGAACGAATCTATAGTAGCCTTCCGGAGCCAGCCGGAGCATGATTTCACCAAATGTAATAATTTTACCCATTTTGTAATCCTCCTATGATCATTCTTGCTCTTGCAATCTGCTTATTTCTTCTTCTGGACAAGGTGAACCGCAAAGCCCGCGATTTCGTTCTTGAAGTAGATAGCGGCAAGGTTGCCCTTCGCATCCTTCTTCGCGGTGCTCTCATCGAACGCAAAGCCGCGGCTTTCGAGATAGGCGACAGCGCGGGAGATATGGTTGGTCGCAATTGCGATGTGGCCGTTTTTGCCGAGATATGGGGTCTTCATGACCTCGACATATTTGTCAGCAAATACCGAGGAGTTGCCAACCTTGGCGGCAAAGCCAAACATTGCCTCAAAAAGTTTGGCGGTCTCAACCGCTTCCGCTTCGTTGGCGGCGTTGATGCCGATATGAGCCAGCTCAAAGCCGAGCATCACATGGACAGCCTGTTTGGCGAGGCGGGTGATCTCATCGAATTTTCCGTCGTTGATGAGGTCGGCCTTAACCATCCAGCTGCCGCCGCAGCAGAGGATCTTTTCAAAACCGAGGTAGTCGCCGAGATTTTTCTCGTTGACACCGCCGGTCGGCATGAACTTGAGGTTCGGATACGGGGCGGAAATCGCCTTGATGTAGGCAAGGCCGCCCGCCTGCTCCGCCGGGAAGAACTTGACCACGTCAAGGCCGAGCTCGATGGCGGCTTCAATATCGGAAGGATTGGCGCAGCCGGGGGTTACCGGGATGCCCTTCTCGATGCAGTAGGCGACAACCTTCGGGTTGAGGCCCGGGGAAACGATGAATTTCGCACCGGCGGCGATCGCGCGATCAACCTGCTCGGTGGTTAGGACGGTGCCGGCGCCGACGAGGACGTCCGGGACTTCCTTCGCGATGCGGCGGATTGCTTCCTCACCCTGCGCGGTGCGGAAAGTGACCTCGGCGCAGGGCAGGCCGCCCTCTTTGAGGGCTTTGGCAAGCGGAACCGCTTTTTCGACATCGTCGATCTTGATGACAGGAACGATACCGATCTGGGAAAGCTTCTTCAGGATTTCGTTCATTACTCTTCACCTCATAAAATCATTACGTCGCTAGTTTCACAATACGAAACTCAGTTCCGCATTGCGGTCGATACTTTTATTATACCGATTCTGTCCCGCAATGCAAGGGTTTTTTAAAAAATTCCTGCTAAAAATTTCGCCAAAAAACCTTGCTTTTTTTTGCGTTATGGATACAATTAAAGATAAACCATGAAACTGAGTACCACATTATGAAACCGCCTCGGATTGATCCCCTTCCCGCAGGCAGAAAGGACCGCCATGGAAAATCAAAGCCCGGTGCAATCCCTCGACCGCGCCTTCGATCTCATCGAACGGCTCTCCCTCAATCCGGACGGCATGCTCCTCATGGAGCTCTCCACCGCGTCCGGTTTGCATAAAAGCACGGTCCACCGCCTGCTTTCCGCGCTCATCTCGCTCGGCTATGTGCGCAAGGACGAAAGCTCAAACCGTTACCGGCTGACGCTCAAACTGTTTGAGCTGTCCGGCCGGGTTGTGGACAACATCGATGTGCTCGAAATCGCCAAACCCCACATCGAGCAGCTCAGGAATCACACCCAGGAAGCCATCCACCTCGTGGTGCGCGAGGGCGCCGACATCGTCTACATCCACAAGGCGGAAAGCAAGCAGTCCTCCATCCGCATGTTCTCCCGTATCGGCATGCGCCGCCCGATGTACTGTACCGCGGTGGGCAAAAGCATCATGGCCACCATGACCGACGACGAGGTCATCCGCATCTGGGAGAAGAGCGACGTGAAGCCCTACACCGAACACACCATTGTGGATTTGGGTTCGCTCTTCCGGGAGCTCGACACCATCCGGCGCTGCGGCTACGCGCTTGACAACGAGGAAAACGAGCTCGGCGTGCGCTGCATCGGCGCCGCGATCCTCGACTACACCGGCCGCGGGCGGGCCGCGCTGAGCATCTCGGCTCCGCTCGCCCGGATGACCGACGCGCGGGTTGAGGAGCTTTCCGCCGAAATCCTGGCGACCCGGACGGCAATTTCCACCGAGCTTGGCTATAAATTTTAAAAAGTGATCCGCGCGCGGCTTTCAAAAGCCGCGCGCAACTTGATTCTCTGCGTTCTGAACAGCCGGACGCCTGCATATAGATGAAGCAGACACAAATGCAGGGGAGGCTTCATCTTGAAAGGATTGCCGGAAGAACGCGCCATCACATTCGCGCATTATATCATTGACAATAACACCACGGTCCGCGCCACCGCAAAAGAATTCCATATCAGCAAATCCACGGTACACAAGGATGTAACCGACCGGCTGAAAAAGATCAATCCCATGATCTACGCCGAGGTCAAGGAAGTGTTGGAGCGCAACAAATCGGAACGTCATATCCGCGGCGGAATCGCCACGAAGGAAAAATACGCGCGGATCAAATCGCGCGTTTAACCGGAACGGACGCTGCGGCGTCCGTCCTTTTTAGCGCTTCCCTGGATCTATTTTTTACATTTTCTTGCAGAAAATGCAGGATTCAATGTATTATTTCACAAAATAATCGCGCTTTTATTTGTATATTTTAACAAATCACCTCTTGCTTCCTGAAAGAAATGAGTCTATACTTTTCAGTTGGAAAATGAAAAGGAAAAGACATTTCTAAAAGGAGGTAATTTTTGTGGAGTCCTATCACTTCTTATTTGACATCGGACTCATCCTGGTGTCCACCAAGCTGCTTGGCCTTTTAACCAAACGGTTTTCGATGCCCCAGGTAGTCGGGGCGCTCATCGCCGGACTCATCCTTGGACCCGCCTTTCTCGGGGTCCTGCATGAAACGGAGTTTCTCGATCAGGTGGCGGAAATCGGCGTAATCGTGCTGATGTTCACCGCCGGTCTGGAAACCGATATCCGCGAGCTCAAAAAATCCGGCAAGGCGTCCTTTGTCATCGCCCTGTGCGGTGTGCTTGTGCCGCTCGCCGGAGGCTTTCTGCTCGCACATTTCTTCAACGCCGGGCCCGACG
>Ga0208297_1001352_pt1 | contig 24632 bp, 20 predicted proteins | sample LMS_cellobiose_e_FD_187367 | JGI IMG/M metagenome (GOLD analysis project Ga0208297, IMG submission 187367) | Rumen-fistulated moose microbial communities from Alaska, USA - LMS_cellobiose_enrichment (SPAdes) (version 2) | ecosystem: Host-associated > Mammals > Digestive system > Stomach > Rumen... | reverse complement strand
GTTCTCCCTGCCCCTTACGGGGGAGCAACAATTGCTATGGACACTATCTCCATCAACTTCTGGACAATTAACACTGTCTATTTCTGGATATTATGAGTTAGCAGTAACAGGAATGGTTCAACAGAAGAGTCTATATACATTACCTTGTTTATTTCATCATAGTGGAAAAATCGCCCCCGGCTGAGGAAGTTAACCGGATTTTTCCTGGCATGACTGGCAATTTCCTTAAGTCCCCAGTTCCTCCAATTACGGTTACTGGAATCATTCAGGTCCTTTTGGTGGAGGGGATTATCAAAGTAAAAACTCCTTATTTTCTCCGCTATCTGATCAAGGTGTACCCTCGGAACTATAGTGCCACCAATTAAGAATGTAGTAATGGTGGGAACCTTGTATGCCTTGGTCATATGAGTCTTCTCGATCTCTTTCAGGAATTCCTCTGCAGCCGTTCCCAGCCAGCTTTCTTCCGTAGGGTCCAAATCCCCCATTTGTTTGAGAAACCTAAGCCAACCGTCTTTCAGGTATTCCCTTATGGGCATATCACTTCCTTCATAGATGTCTACTCTGGTTGGACGTCTTTTCAGCGCTTGCTTGAGGCGTGAATAGGTATCCCGCATCCTGATAGGCTTAGGATCGTGAGTAGCCAACTCCTGGAAAAGATCAATTATGCGAAAATCAAAATTAATCATGCAGCCTTCGGGCATGTTGTATTCTTCCGGGTTACGTACAACCGGTTTTTGTGAAGTCCACGGGTTTTCACCGGCAAGTATCAAGGGTACATAGTGAGCTCTTTTATAATTCCCGATAAAATCTATCACGGTTAGATAATGTTTATCTTGATGTTTACGCAGCCCCCGGCCTAACTGCTGCAGGAAAACCACATAGGACTCTGTTGGCCGCAGGAACATTACGGTATCCACAACCGGGATATCGACACCCTCGTTAAAGATATCTACCGCGAAGATAACTTGGATATTACCGTTCTTCAGCATTTCAACTGCCTCATGCCTGCCTGCTGAGCCGTTGTTGCCTGGCAGTCCGCTGTGAACTGCAACTGATTTAATTCCATGCTCGGTAAAATACTGTGCCATAAACTCAGCATGTTTTATGGACACGCAGAATCCCAGGGTTCTTTCTCCCGCCAGTCTTTGGTAGTGGGTCAATATCAAATCAGCCCTATCCGTGTGCGACAGCTCTCTTTCCAGATCCTCTATTACATATCTCCCGTTCACAAATTCAACTTTGTCGTAATCAGTGGGGTCATAGATGGCATAATAGCGGAATGGTACCAGTATATCTCTCTCGATAGCTTGTTTCAGGGATATCTCGTAAATCACATTGTCGCCGCAGAGTTCAAAAATATCTTTATTGTCCATGCGGAAGGGAGTTGCGGTCAAGCCTAGGAGAAAGTCCGACTGGAAATAGTCCAAAACCCTGCGGTAGCTTTCGGCAGCTGCATGATGGAACTCATCTACAACTATGTAATCGAAGTAGTCAGGAGGAAAAACCCGCAGGTTTTCAGGTCTTGAAAGGGTCTGTATGGTGCTGAAGTAAATGTCTGCACCGGAGTCCTTATGCTCACCGGTATAAAAGCCAAGCCGGGAAGCAGGACGAATGGACCTGAAAATATCATAAGCCTGTCTTACTATTTCATCCCTGTGGGCGATAAAGAGCACCCGCTCAAAAGCCAAGGAATCAAAGGCTGCCAGGTGGGTTTTACCTATCCCGGTAGCTGCAACTACAAGTCCTTTGTTTACACCTTCGAGGCGCGCCTGTTTTAAATAATACAAAGCTTCGATCTGTGCTCCCCGGGGTTCAGGTGTGGGCAATTGCGGAGGCGATGAAATTTCCTCAGACCGCATAATTCTGGGCTTTTTGTAGGAAAGTGCATATTCTTTAAGCAATTCCTCTGTTACTGGTTCCGAATAGTACTGGAACAGCAAATCAAAGGTATCAGAAAAGTGCTGGTAATCCTCGGGGTGTTCGCTTTTGAAAAACCGGTAATTCCATTCTACTCCTGTTGTCAATGCAGACAGGGATATGTTGGACGAACCTACAAATATTTCTCCTTCATCCCCGTAGTCAAAGATATAGGCTTTCGGATGAAACGACCGGACAGTTTCGCTATAAAAACGTATGTCTATATCTTTTACATGATCATACAAATAATAAATTGCAGAAGGCTCAGTTATTGACAGGTAACGACTGGTCAGCAGCTGGATGGGAACTCCACGCTCTGAAGCCAATTTGAGATGGGGAACAAGCAGCTTTACTCCTGACTCCATAACAAAAGCTACAATTAATCGTATTCTCTCAGCCTTTTGTATTGCTTGTTCCAGGTGAGGTTGAAGCTGGTGGTTTATCCCAGTCATGGCATTGTGCAAATCTAAAACCTCCCAATTCTTATAAATACTATCTTTTTTACTCGTATCCTTCTATTGGAAAGAGAGACTCAGATAGAATTGCTACAAATACCATGGTTATCTTTCGCATCACACAAGCATTGGATGTGAGAAACAGAATAGATGTTGGCGGTTTGCATCAAATATCCATTGTATGCAATGTATTCGCTGACAGAAGAGTGCACAGAGAGGTGCAGAACTGCTAATTCAAAATAGCCAAGGCAATATTTAAATAAGCGGCAAAAATGACCCAGAGCAGGTAGGGTATCATGAGCCAGGTGGCTATTTTGTCTATCTTGCTGAACAAATAGGTGGTGTAGGCGGCGGTGATGCCGATGATTATGATGACTGCCGCTGCTGCCCAGAATAGTTCAAAGCGGAAGAATACTATACTCCACCAGAAGTTGAAGAACAGCTGAACACCAAACCATATCAAAGCCTGCCGGCTAGCCTGGCTGTGGTGCTGGTATATCCGGTAAGCAGCGATTCCTATCAAAGCATACAAGATAGGCCACACTATGCTAAACACCCAGGTGGGTGGTGCCAGGGGCGGCTTGGCAAGTGGGATGTACACAGGTTTCATATCACCTGATAGAAAACTGCCGAAATAGCCTATAGCCTCAATTAGTCCAACTGATATTAGAAGTTGCAGCCAATTTGTTTTCTTTATTTTGATCACCTCTGCTTTATTTTGTGCCAAACATAGGGGACAAATGTATTGCTGTCTGAAAACGACGAGATCTTTAGAAATGAGATCGCCACGTCGCTGTGCTCCTCGCGATGACAAGGCGGGGATGTTTTTACGGCAGAGATTGCACACGTCGCTGCGCTCCTCGCGATGACATGGCGGGGGATGTTTTTACGGCAGAGATTGCACACGTCGCTGCGCTCCTCGCGATGACATGGCGGGGGATGTTTTTATGGCAGAGATCGCCACGTCGCTGCGCTCCTCGCGATGACATGGCGGGGGATGTTTTTATGGCAGAGATCACCAGGTCGCTGTGCTCCTCGCGATGACATGGCTGGGATGTTTTTACGGCAGAGATTGCACACGTCGCTGCTCTCCTCGCGATGACATGGCGGGGGATGTTGTCTGCAGAGATCGGTTCGTGGCTGCGGGCTCTCGATGACACTAGAGTAGAACCGCTCACAAAAAAGGGTCTGTCCCTGGGTCAGGGGAGACCGTTGATTGTTAAATCCTTATCAATGCTGGCTTTCAGGAAATATTTCGTTCAACACTGAAACCAAGATTTTCAGCGGTGGCAATGATCGCCTCATCAAACAGAACCAGATAAACATTTGCTTCGTTGTTAAGCAAAAATTCATTGATAGCGGAAATGGCCACATGCAGGGCTTGATCCTTGGGATAACCGTAAATTCCCGATGAGATCAGGGGAAAAGCAATTGATTGGCATTGATGTTTTAGAGCCAGGTTGAGAGAATTGATGTAGCAGTTATGTAAAAGCTGGGCTTCATTGGCATGACCTCCCTGCCAGATGGGGCCGACGGTATGGATAATATATTTAGCAGGGAGATTAAAGCCGGGGGTAATGACCGCTTCTCCTACCTTACATCTCCCTATCTTATTACATGCTGCCTGCAGCTCCCTGGCTCCCGCAGCGGCAAAGATAGCCCCGCAGACCCCACCGCCTCTTTGCAAAGCGGAATTGGCTGCGTTGACAATCGCATCAACCTTCATTTTGGTAATATCATTGCGTACCAATTGAAGTGGCATCAGGCTCCTCTCCTTTCTACCAGTACTTATGCCCGGGTACATATGAGACTATTGCCGTGAAAATAGTCCTCTTCGTTTCATCGCGATAGAAACGCTTCTCACCTAAGCAGCAGCGGAAGCTTTTGCTTCCGCAATAGCAATTCCTGCAGCGGAGACTTTAAGTTTCCGCTACTCCAAGAAGAAGATTTTAAGCCCAAGCTATAGCTTTGGCGTACTTTATGGGAGGCTAAAGCCTCCCCTACATCTGAGCGAGTTTCTTACTTATCGTTGCCTGCACCATAGGTAACAATGCGGCAAGTAAGCCAATCGCTCATATGGTTTGCTTCTCTAATAATAGCAGAATCTCAATGCAATTTACCCTCTTTCAGGTGCTGCCTGCAACTGGGGCAAAGAGGAGTGAGAATGAGGCTCCCTGGTGGTTTTAATATTCCTATGGGCTACTGAGAGCATCAGCTTCAAGCGATTGATCTGGTTGATTTCGCTGGCGCCGGGATCATAATCAATGGCGGTGATATTGGCTTCCGGATAATTTCTTCTTAATTCCTTTATCATTCCTTTGCCGGTCACATGATTGGGGAGACAGCCAAAAGGCTGGACACATACGATGTTGGGAATCCCGTGCTGGATAAAATCTATCATCTCACCGGTTAAAAACCATCCTTCTCCGCAGTGGTGCCCCAGGGACATGATCTGGCTGGCAAGATTGGCCTTATGGTAAATAGAAGTAGGTGCCTGGAAGCGGTGGCTGCTCTCCAGAAAGTATTTCATAGGTTGGCGGAATTTCTCCAGGTAATGAATGAAATACTTTCCTAACAATAGCTCACTAGTTTTGCCGGACAAGTACCTGGCTCTATATACCTGGTCATAGGCACAGTACAGGAAGAAGTCCAGCATATCCGGGACCACCACTTCGGCTCCTTCCTGTTCCAGAACCCGCACAATATGGTTGTTGGCGGCAGGATGGTATTTGACCAAAATCTCTCCTACCACCCCTACGCGCGGTTTGTTTACTGATGACAGGGCCAGCTGGTCAAAATCCCTGACGATTTCCTGCAGGTTGTCTATAAAGGTCTGCTTGTTATCCGTGCCCAACTGCGCCTTGCAGCGCTCCATCCATTTTCGATACAGAAGTTCAGCTGAGCCGGGAATTTTTTCGTAAGGCCTTACCCGGTACAGGACGCGCATCAGCAAATCCCCATATACAACGGCTCTGATCGCTTTTCTTAGAAGACGGCGGGTGATCTGAAAGCCGGGATTTTTCTCGGCGCCATAAAGGTTGGCAGACAGGACCGGAATATTTTCAAAACCCGCGTCTTTAAGGGCTTTCCTGAGCAGGGCGATATAATTGGTAGCCCGGCAGCCACCGCCGGTCTGGGACATGATCACCGTAGTATGGTGGGGATCGTATTGGCCTGACTGCAGTGCTTTCATCAGCTGCCCGATGACAATGATGGCCGGGTAGCAGGCGTCATTGTTCACATATTTAAGGCCCTCATCTATATCCTGTTTATCTACTTCCGGCAGTACCACCAGCCGGTAGCCCTCACTGTTTAAAGCTTCTTCCAGCAGCTCAAAGTGTATGGGAGCCATCTGGGGGCAGAGGATGGTATGGGCAGCCTTCATCTTTTCGGTGAATACGATTCTGTTCTGGGTATAGGGTACTTTCTCAGTCGCCGGCTGGTTTTCCCTTCTTCCCCGGGTTACAGCCTGAAGAGAGCGGAGCCTGATTTTAGCTGCGCCCAGGTTGCTGCCTTCATCGATCTTAAGGAGGGTGTAGACTTTGCCTTGGGATTTAAGAATTTCCTGCACCTGGTCAGCGGTGATGGCATCGATACCGCAGCCAAAGGAAGTCAGCTGGACCAGCTCCAGATTAGGTTGAGTACTTACAAAGTCGGCGGCTGCATAAAGCCGGGAATGATACATCCACTGGTCGATGACGCGCAGGGGGCGTTCCACATTTCCCAGGTGAGCCACTGAGTCTTCAGACAGGACCGCCATTCCCAGGGAATTTATTAATTCTGGTATTCCGTGGTTGATTTCAGGGTCGATATGATAAGGACGTCCGGCCAGCACAATGCCTTGTCTCCCGGTTTCATTAAGATTAGCTATGATTTCTTCAGCCTTTTTACGAACTTCCTCTTTGAAGCGCAGGTCTTCCTGCCAGGCTTTATTTACTGCCCGGGCGATTTCTTTTTTGGGAATCTCCTGGTTTAGTTCCTGATGCAGCCGGATGACCAGCTGCTTCTTGTCATAGTAGGGCAGAAAAGGAGTCATCAGCTGCACATTATTTTCCCTTATCAAGTCGATATTGTTTTTAACCACTTCGGGGTAGGAAATAACTATGGGACAATTAAAATGGTTATTGGCTCCTTGCTGCTCCAAGCGCTCATAAATGATGCAGGGATAAAAAATCCGCTGCACTCCCTGCTTGATCAGGGCGGTGATATGCCCGTGAACCAATTTGGCTGGGAAGCAGATCGTATCCGAAGGAATGGTTTCCATGCCTTGTTCATAGAGAGACCGGGATGAACGGGGAGAAATTTCCACCCTAAAGCCCAACTCGGTAAAAAAGGTAAACCAAAATGGATAATTATCATACATATTCAGAACCAGTGGAATGCCAATAACTCCCCGGGGGGCATGCTCCTCAGGCAGGGGTTCATAAGCCAGGAGACGTTTGTATTTGTAATCATAGATATTGGGGAGGGAATGCCCCTTGTGTTTGGGGGCAATGGTTTTTTCACAGCGATTACCGGATACAAACCGGCTTCCATCCGGAAACTTATTGATAGTGAGCAAGCAGGCATTGCCGCAGCCCTTGCAGTTGGTTAAATTCGTCTGCAGGGAAAACCGGTCTAATTCTTCTCGTGATAAAAGCGTACTAAACTGGCCCTTTTGCCAGCGATCCCGGGCAATGAGGGCAGCGCCGAAGGCCCCCATCAACGGTGCAATATTGGGACGAATGACTTCTTTTCCCGTGATAAGCTCCAGACTTCTAAGAACCGCATCATTTTGAAAGGTGCCGCCCTGAACCACGATCCTTTCCCCTAGATCCTGGGGATTTCTAATCTTCATTACCTTAAAGAGAGCATTTTTAATGACCGAGTAAGAGAGACCGGCGGAGATATCCCCGACGGCAGCTCCTTCTGCCTGGGCTTGTTTTACCATGGAATTCATAAAGACCGTGCAGCGGGAACCCAGATCCACCGGGGCTGATGCTTGAAGTGCCGCATGGGCGAAATCCTGCACGGATAGATTTAACGAATTGGCAAATCCTTCGACAAAGGAGCCACACCCCGATGAGCAGGCCTCATTAAGCATGATATTTTCTATGTTGCTGTCCCTGATTTTAAGACATTTCATGTCCTGGCCGCCTATGTCCAGGATCAGATCTACGTCCGGATCAAAAAACTGCGCTGCCCGGTAATGAGCCATGGTTTCTACTTCTCCTATATCAATACGCAGGGCAGTTTTTATAATTCCTTCACCATAACCGGTTACAGCCGCATGAGCAATTCTGGCGTTGGCCGGCAGCTGACTGTACAAGTCTTTTAGAATATTGATGCCGGAATTCAAGGGGCTGCCGGTATTGTTTCCATAGTATGAATAGAGCAGGGCTCCGTTCTCATCAATGAGAACTGCTTTGGTGGTGGTAGATCCCGCATCAATGCCTAAAAAGCATTCTCCGGCAAAGGAATCCAAGTCTCTCTGGCTGATCTGGTGGCGTGCATGTCTCCGGCGGAACTCATCCAGTTCCTCCGCATCCTTGAAGAGGGGCTGAAGCCGGGATATTTCATGGCTGTCACCTGCATCAGCCAGGCGTTTTATGAGGTTTGGTAAATTGGTAAGGTTATCGTCGCGGGAGGTCAGGGCAGCTCCCATGGCTACAAAATACTGGGCGTGTTCCGGAAAGATGGCCTGTTGATCATCCAGCTGCAGGGTTTCTTTAAACCTTTTCTGCAGTTCAGGTAAGAAGTGCAGTGGGCCACCCAGAAAGGCAACATAGCCTCTTATTGGTTTTCCTGCAGCCAGACCACCGATGGTCTGGTTGACAACCGCTTGAAACACAGAAGCGGCAATATCTTCTTTGCGTGCACCTTCATTTAATAGTACCTGTATATCAGTTTTAGCAAAAACACCACAGCGAGCTGCTACGGGATAGATAGTGGAAGACTGCCTGGCTAATTCATTTAAACCTCCGGCATCAGTTCCCAGAAGTGTGGCCATTTGGTCGATAAATGCGCCGGTACCTCCGGCACAGATCCCATTCATGCGCTGATCCAAACCTCCGCGGAAAAAAGTCAGCTTGGCATCTTCACCGCCCAATTCGATGACCACATCGGTTTGAGGAATAAAGCGTTCTACCGTATGATTGCAGGCGATAACTTCCTGGATGTGTTCAATCCCCATCCATAAGGCCAGAGCCATGCCTGCTGAACCACTTACTCTGGCAGTAAGGGGTACGTTGCCGATCTCCTCATATGCCTGCATGAGAAGTTCACAAGCATGTTTTCTGGTATCGGCATGGTGCCGGCCATAGTTTTTATATATTATCCTGCTATTATCATCCATGATGACTAATTTAACTGTGGTAGATCCCACATCGAGGCCCATACGAAGCGCTTGGGTCATTATAATTCTCCCACCCCTAAAGCAACGATTAAAACAACGTTTGAACACCCGTTAAATTTTATGCTACCTTAAAAAGAAATTTGCGTCAACAGCCGGTTTTCTTACGATTGAGAGGAAAAAACACCTGGGTTATAATTGTTTTAAACATCGTTTCAAACACGGGGGTAAAGAAAATGAAAAGCCAGCTGGAAAGGCTTACAACCAAAGAGAGAATTGTTCAGGTCACCATGGATATGATTGCCGAAGAAGGCTTTCAGAGTATTACCATTAGAAAAATAGCGGCCCGGGCTGGTGTCAACGTAGCAGCTGTCAACTATCATTTTGGCTCCAAAGATGTTCTGATCAATGAAGCATTAAGGCATGTTACTAATCAATTAAAAAACGCCTTTGAGTATTTAAGGACCAATGACCAGGACGAGGAGACCAAATTATACACATTTATCAGCAACTTTGTTGCTATCATAGTTGAATATCCGGATATCATTAAGAACATGATAAGCCATGCAATTTACGACCACCCCCTAAATGTCCAAGAGGAGTACCTGGCTTTCATTCGCAATGAAGGATTTGCATTGATCAAGGAAACCATCGGGAAAATAATTCCTGAGTCCGACGACAATATTATTTCTCTAAAGGCCCTGAATTTAGTGAGTGGTTTGAACTTTCCCTTCATAATCGGTGACCACATTAAAAATTTAATGGGAGTTGACCTATGCAATGAAGAGATGCGTCAATTGTACATCAAGCTATTGGTAGATAATGTTTGTCGCAGGGATTAGTGAGAGAGATTTTCAACTGGCATAATATATGTGTCAAATATACAAACAGGAAAAGGGGACCCTTTCTGTTTCCCAGTCATGCAGGAAACAGAAAAGGTCCCCTTACTTTTTTTGTAATAGCGCATCTGATCATCTTATTTTGGCAAGGAGTTATAAAAAATAGTTGAAACTATACCGACTAGTCAGTATATTAATAGTAGATAATTCATTTCGAATCGAAATTTTAAGGGGGGAAGTAGTTGACCTGATACAATCGGCCCTATCAACAGCGCAAGCTGCTAACCCGTCTATTGATCGCTTCAAACAATAAGAGTCCTAGTCGGCAGAGATTTATTAATATGCCCCCACGGCATATTCCTGCTTGAAACTGCATTAATACCAGCTGCGGTCTCTACTGTTACCGTATATGTATGAACAGAACTGAATGGTTGCATGGCAGTTGTTCTGTTATGCAGGGAGAACTGGTGATTAAATGCTATTAAATAATAAATAATAGCTTTTGGCATCACCAGGGATAAGGGAGGCTAATTATGTCGAAAGCATTATCAAACTCGCCTATGGACTTGGATCAGGAATTTGCCGCTTATTTAGATAAAAACAAAACCCTCGCTTACATGATATTGAAAAAGGCAGAGGAGTTTGCTGATTTAGACGCCCTGACCCATAAAGTGAAAGGCCAATGGGTTACAATCAAATGGAAAGACTTCGGAGAACAGATTCGCGCAGTGGCCAAAGCACTGCTGGAGATGGGCTTGCAACCTGGCGAGATGGCGGGAATATTCTCAGCCAACCGGGCGGAATGGGCCATTGCCGACCTGGGTATTCTGGCTATACGGGCGGTATCGGTTCCCATTTATGCAACCAATTCTGCCGAAGAAGCGGCTCATATTGTTAACGATGCCGGTATCAAAATACTATTTGTAGGCGAACAAGAACAATATAACCGTGCTAAGCAGGTGATGGCTGAAAGCGCCTATCTCAACAAAATCATAGCTTTTGATCGTGATATTGTCATCTCCGGTGATGACAGCATGTATTTTGATGACCTTCTGGCCGTAGGCCGTAAGTCCAAGCAGGATGCTACTCTGCAGGAACGGCTGAACACGGTAAACCCTGATGACATTCTTACGCTGATCTACACATCAGGAACCACCGGAAAGCCAAAAGGCGCCATACATACCCACCGCAGCTTCCTGAATGGAATTTTCCCATCCAGTCTTCGCTTTCTCTACACTGGGCCTCAACACGTTTCCCTGGCTATACTCCCCTTGAGTCATGTGTTTGAGCGGATGTGGTCCTATGGCTGCATGAGCATGGGCGTACGTATTGCCTACTGTCCCGATCCCAAGCAGTTTGTGGAAGTCATGCAGGAGATCAGGCCGCATTTAATGACCAGTGTTCCGCGTATCTGGGAAAAGGTATACGGTACCATCCATGAGGGTTTGAAAACTGCTTCCCCGATGAAAGCGAAGATGTTTAATTGGGCAGAAAAGGTGGCGCTGCAGGTTTATCGCAACAAAAACGCCGGAGTAAAATCGGGAGTCTTTTTGCGGTTTCAACATGCCCTGGCTGATGCCCTTGTCATGAAAAAAGTACGCGAGACACTGGGAGCGGAGAATTGCGATGTTTATCATGTGGGTGGTGCAGCCTTTGCAACGGAAATCAACGAGTTCTTCCAGGCCTTTGGCATTAACATTATTCAGGGATATGGCTTAACTGAATTTTTCCCGGTATGTGTTGGTTTTGGCGACTATGGCAAGCCGGGCGAATGCGGGCCTATGATTCCTATGGTTAAGGCCAGGATTTCCGATGAAGGTGAAATCCAGGTAAAAGGCGGCATGTGTATGCAGGGCTATTATAATAACCCTGAAGCAACCGCTGCTTGTTTCACTGAAGACGGCTGGTTTAAAACCCAGGATGTCGGAGAAGTATCGGTTGTTAATAAAGACGGCATGGAACTTACCTACATAAAGATCACTGATCGTATTAAAGACCTCATTATTACTGCGGGGGGTAAAAACATTTCACCCCAGCAGATAGAAATGCGTTTCGGAGAAAACCTGTTCATCGAACAGTTCGTGACTATTGGAGAAAGACGACCCTATATTACCGCCCTTATAGTTCCTAATTTCGTAGTCTTGGAGGACTACTGCCAGCGCAACAATATTAAATTCAGCTCCCGTGAGGACCTGGTTACCAATCCGGCGGTAATTAAACTCTATGATGACATAGTTGCCAAACACAATGAAGCCATGGCCAGGGTAGAACAAATCAAAAAGTATACTCTGCTGGTGAATGAGCTGACCCAGGAAGGCGGAGAGCTAACTCCTACCATGAAGCTAAAGCGCAAGCAAATAGAAGAGAAATACAGCGATATAATCAATGCTATGTATGAGTAGGCCAATGAAATAGTTGCTCAATAGCAATTGTCTAAGTTTCAGGCCACGATTATTGAAAAACTTAAGCGGAATCCATTCTGACAACAAAAAGGGAGGTTATACTTGTGGAATACAAACTGTTAAAAATGGAGAAGAAAGAAGGGGTTGGCATAATCCTTTTTGACAATGCCAAATCCATGAACCCCACCAATCCGGAGTCAGTGGCAGAGCTGACCGCGGCCTTTACCGAAGTTAATAACGACCCTGAGGTGCGGGCAGTTATTATAACCGGCGGAGACAAGGTGTTTGCTGCCGGAGGGGATATACCTTACATGGCTGAAGCGTCGGTGCAGGAAATGGAAGAGTTCATCGGCAATGCCCATGATATGGTTGGTCTGATCACCTCATCGCCCAAACCATATATCGCTGCCATTGCCGGGCCCGCCTTGGGCGGAGGAACCGAAATCTCCCTGGCTTGCGATATACGCATTGCGGCTGACAATGCCATATTTGGGCTGCCGGAAATTAATCTGGGCATTGTACCAGGGTGCGGCGGAACCCAGCGTTTGGGAAGAGCTATCGGCTGGAGCCGGGCCAGGTATCTGGTCTTAACTGGGGATATCATAGATGCCCAGACTGCGTTTAACATGGGCATTGTTAATAAAGTGGTGCCCGTAGCTGAGTTGCAGGAGACTGCTTTTAAGCTGGCTAAGTCTCTGGCTCGCAAGAGCCCAGCCGCCCTTCGAACTGCCAAAGCAGCTATGAACTACGCGGAAAACAATTCACTGACGGCTGGATTGCAACACGAACAGAAAGTCTGGTCGTTATTATTTGCCGGCGAGGACCAGACAGAGGGCATGAAGGCGTTCCTGGAGAAAAGAAAACCGGTCTACAAGGGCAAATAAGGCTGTATAATAAATTCAATTGTTTATTGGCATAAGCCGAATATGGGGTGAAGTTATTGGCGAATAACAAGGGCGGCAAAGAGGCCATACTTGATGCGGCCAGAAAGGTAATTGCCAAATTTGGAGTCCATAAAGCCAGTGTACAATCAATTGCTGATGAAGCTGGTCTCAGCAAGGGTGCAGTTTATTATCACTATGAGAGCAAAGATGAGATACTGTATGCCCTTATTGATCAGTATTTGCGTGCAGCCATAAGCCCTTTTAAAACTTCCCTTATTTCCTCCGGTTCACCGGAGGAGCTAAAAGAGAGTTTACTGTATGGCATCCGGCAGCGGTTGGAAAACATGGAACATAACCAGCTGCAGTTCTACCTGACCCATGAAGCTATAAAGAGCAATAAGGAAATGCAAGAGCGATTGGGCAGTAAATATCGCGGCTGGGTAGATATGTCTGAGCAGGGAATGCATCGTGCTTATGATGTCGAACACTCGCGTCTGAACCGTGCTCTGGCAGCTACTTTAATTGCTGCTATCGATGGCCAGGTGCTGCAGCTCCTTTTGGAAGCCCAAGTTGTGAGCATCGAAGAACTCATGGGTGTATGGGAGATGCTGGTTTATAGAGGCATTCCCCATCTTATGGAAGATTTGCTGGCTATGGAAAAGGAAAACGAAAACTGAGAATAAGTTGCTGCCAAAAATAAATACCCCTACATGGCAAGCCTGCTGACCAGTATGGATCAGCAGGCTTGCTTTTGGAGAAAAATTTGCTTACAGAACAAAACGATTAACCAGTTCATGAAGTTTGGTGGCCTCTTCTTCCAACTGGGCTGCCATCTCAGAAATTTCTGCAACAGTATGTTCAGTCGTTTCAGTGTTTTCCATAATAGTCTTGGAATTTTTGGAGTTGTCCATGATGGTTACTGCCACAGATTCCATGGCTTTGCCAACTTCTTCTTCCGCCTGCATCACCTGTTGACACATAAAATGGACCGTTTCACTCAGGTTCCTAAATTCATTGGCATCCAAGCGGTATTGCTGGCCGGTTTCCACCAAAGATTTGTAAGCTTCGGCTACATTTTCATTGATGAAGTCCAGCAGACGTTGAGTACTGTCGGTTAAATTGGCGATAGAATCCTGCACCTGATGAGTCAACTGCTGAATACCAATTACGGTTTGAGAAGAATCTGCCGCTAGTTTTCTGACTTCTTCAGCAACCACAGCAAATCCTCGTCCTTGTTCACCAGCCCGCGCTGCTTCAATAGCAGCATTTAAAGCTAATAGATTGGTTTGCTCGGCTATGGACGAAATAGACTCCGCCATATTAGCTATTTCATTTACCACTCCGGCCTTATTAAGAGCTTCCACCACTTCGGTTTTGATGGTTGAGTAGGTTTGTTGGCTTTCATCCTGAGCTGCTACGGCCATCTCTTCCGCGGACAAAGCTCGTATTTCTATCTGCTGGGCTACTTCCATACCTTTGTTGGCCTCGATAGCCAGTGTGGAAATAGTCGCATTAATCTCCTGGCTGGAAGCGTTGACTTCTTCTGCGAAAGCGGAAACCGACTCCAAGCCCAATGAGATACTGTGGGTAGAAGAGTTGATATCTTTAACGCTGTTGAGTATATGATGGCTGGAAGCTGCCAGTTGTTCGCTTGACGATACCAGTGAGGAACTGGACATCTGCACTTCACCGATAAGTTCGCGTAAGCTGGCTATCATTTGATTGACTATTACTCCCAGGTTTTCGATTTCGGTCACCGTCTTCTTTTACCGGCTGAGTTTGCAGGACACCGCTGGCAACTTTATTCATTATCTCGGTAATGCGCTTAACCGAATCAATAATATTCCTGATGATTCGATAACTAACCACACTTAACACCATAATGGTAAGTAAACCGACAGCCATCAGGGTCAATTGAGTAGTTTTAGCTTTCTCGCGGCTCTGCTGGGCTGAAACCTGAGCATATTGGTCCAGGATTTCTCCTATCTGATTGATAGGCTCGCGGCTGGCCTCAAACAGAACTTGGCTGTCTTCAATGCGGGCAGATAGATCCAAATCAGGCTGTTCCACATGCATCTGCTGAAGTGCCTGGGCATCTTTTACCCAGTTATCAAAATTGCTCCAGAATTCAGCAAAAGCCTCCTTGGCGGTATTGTCACTGGAGGGGGAGGTAATGCCTTCATATGCAGAAGGTACGTCTTTTAATGTATTTTCTGCTGCGTTCATACGTTCTCTTACCTGGTCAATATTCTCCTGAAAGGTGTCGATGCCCTGTTGGTAGGCAGGAGAGTCAGGAGGAATACGTATAATTTTATGATGTTCCACCAAGGCTTGGTAGAGGTCGCGGTCGGCATTTAGTACCAGACTGCTGTTAACAAAACCCCGCTCATACTGGGTGAGCACCAGGTCAGCTACAATGCGGTTCAGGTCAAGGCTAGACACGATCAGAATTATAGCAATGCCCAGCAGTGCCAAGCCCACTAAAGCAGATAACTTATACCGGATGCTTTTTTTCACCATAATTGCCTCCCTAAGATGGTAAATAATACGGATCAGTAATATCCAATTCTGCAAAAAATTTATTCTACCTACAAAATATAACAATTCATCTGCAAGATATAACAAACTTCATTAGTATTATCGTAAATATTTGCTGAAACAATAGGCACAATTAAAGCCCATGCAATATTAATTACCGTTTTTGGCCATATTAATAGGTGATGGATAACTAGCTGTTGAGGGTAGAAGTGATGAAAGGAGACTGGCAATGAACAACATATCTCACAAGGAATTGAATTACTTAAAGGATTTGATGTCCTGGGAGCTGTTAGCCTGCAAGAAAAGTTTTGATTACTCACAAAAGGAGACCAATCCGGCTCGGCAGGATCTGTTTACCAATGCCGCTATGACTCACCAGCAGAATTACCTGGATTTGTTGGACCATCTGAACAGCTTTAATCAGCCAATAGGAGGGATGAGTTGATGGATTATAACTCCACAGTAGTATCACCTACCGGCGTAACAAAAATCGGCAAAACTGTCTCTCCGGAGCTGCCCCAGGTAAAGGATCAGAGCTTCAATATGCGTGACCGGCTCAATGATATGCTGGCTACGGAAAAGTACAACCTGGTTAACTACCAGATTGCCATAAATGAGGTGATCTGCCCGCAGCTGCGCCAGGTGGTGGAAAAAAACTGTATGCGGGTACAAGGTCTGCATGATCAATTTTTTGACGAACTGTTTAATCTGGGCGAGTACCAGGCGAATATTGCTCTCTATCCAGAAATTGCCGATGCTATAGAGGTTTTCACCAACTATAAAGTTCAGCTGCCGTTTCAATAAAGCGGCTGATTAATTGAAAGAGGGGGGGTTTATGATCAAGAAACAGCAGTTAGAAGAGCGATTGAGAAAACAGGTTAAATACAAGCTGGACAATGATCAGGATCTGCGTGGATATGCCTTAAAGGCAGATGTAGTAGGAGAAGAGGTGCGCGTGGAAGGTGTGGTTGACACCCTCAAGGAAAAGCAGCGGGTCGAAAGCCTGTTGAAGAGCATACCTGGAGTCAAAACAGTAGCCAGTGCTATCGCGATCAGTACCGACGGTGCCATAAAAACCCAGGACGTTACCATGGAAGCCCAGGAAGAGCTGCAGTTGGATGACCGGGTAGATCCCCACCATATCGGAGCTGAGAGTATAGGTGGGCACGGAACGGTAGTGTTAAGAGGACATACCGATAACCCGGAGGAACTCGAGGCAGCCATCCGTTCAGCATCAAAGGCACGCGGAGTGACCCGGGTAATAGACCAGGTAAAAACCACTCCAGAAGAAATGACTTTGGATGATATTTTCCACAGCCAGGTGAACAATGATCACCAGTAGAACGGACTACGATGAACCTGGAGATTGCTGTGAAATAGCCATCGCCATGTCATTGCCCTAAAGGACCCCCGATGTTCGCTATCGCTCACTATTAATGTTGCGAGAGCGCAGCGCTTGGCAATCTCTACTCAACTACCGGTTAGAGTTAACAGATCGCCACGTCGCTTCGCAGCCTCGCAACAATAATTGTGAGCGTCAGCGAACATCAGTAGTCCCCGAAGGGGGCGATGACAGGTTCAAGTTTTCATTTATCGTGGTCATTTCTTAAGGTGATAATTGCTGTGAAAATGACTTTCACCTAAACGTAGCGGAAGCTTTAGCTTCCGCTAAGGCTTGGCAGCGAGTGATAGCCAGGATGCAGGGGTATTAGCCGGCTCGCTCTGGGACTCCTCGCCGGCAACACATCGGCTTACTTCTGGTGCGACGCAGACCACTTAAGAATTCGGTATCCATGCACTCGGTCCTCGCTGCTCGAAACATCCTGTTTCTCGCTGCGCTTCGCAGCCCTCAGTTTCACCGTTTGTTGCAACGGCTCGGCGTACGTCACTCGCCCAACTAATACTCCTGCTTAAGCCGTGCAGCGATGTTTTCAGCTATAGTGGTTTGTGCTGCAGGTGACAAGTGCTGTGAAAGCGCCTGTTATTTTAATATGCCCATTGGGATTTACCACGAGCAACTTGGGGAGGGATCCGCTTTAGCCAGTGAAGACGGGCTGAATAGGTTCGAACTATTTGACAAATACTAGGATAGCATCATCTGCATAACTATAAATCAGATAGGAGGTATACTATTGAAAAACCTGGCCCCAAACGAGATCCTGGCTTTAAGTGCTCTGATAACCATGGAGACTCAAGGCTTAGCTTTGGCCAAAGCCTCCATTAACGCCCTTAATGACGAACAGCTCAGAACCATGACTGAGACCGCTATAATGTCGACCGAAGCCAGGATCCAGGGAATGCAGCAGTTGATACATGACAAAAATATTAATTCAGGAGGGGCAAATTAGTGGCTAACTTCGTCAGTAAAATGTTTGGTGAAAAAGCTGATCAATCAGCGGACAAGACCCTTGCTTTTGCTTTTATGGCGGCAGCTGCAGCATCAGCCCAGGCCTACTTTACAGCTGCCTTGCAGTCGACTACTCCGGAAGTCCGGGCTTTGCTCAGTGGCTTTGCCACCCAGAAGGCTCTGGAGCATGAGGGGATAAATGGCTATTTGATTCAAAAGGGCTATTTCAATCCCTATGACGATACGATACACCAGCTTACGGCTGCAGAACAGCAAGCTCAGCAAGTAATGAGCCACCATTAAATGATTTAGCCCTGAGATAAGGGCAAGGCTTACCGCGCAATGATATGCTCCCCTTTGAGTAGGAACCTGAAATAAAAAAATTCAGGACTACACAAAGGGGAGTTTTTAATGGAAAAAAGGAAGCCAAGGTGGTTTCGAGCCAAGTGTCAAAAAGTTGTATATTAATTAGTAGGCTATGGATTTCACTAGGCAAACCCCTAAAAAAGTAGGCGTGTTTTCTTTATTAGTTAATAACCATCTTGTACAGGGAGGCTGTAGCATGTATCAATCCGGTTCTAAACCCCGCCCTGCTTCAGGTCCGGCCAGTCCCCAGCCGGCAACCGTACCTATGTGGCTGGAAAACCTGGTTTCGTTGTTAGGCATAGGGCTGGGGATGGGCATTATATGCTTTACCAGCTTTCGTTTTCAGGTCCTGTTCCTGATACCCTCGCTGGCTTCATCAGCCATTATGCTTTTTATGTCCTATCAAAACGTTTTTGCCCAGCCCCGCAATGTGGTGGGAGGCCATATCATGTCAGCCTTGGCGGCTTTGCTAATACTAATGATCTGGGAACCGGCCTGGTGGTCCATTACCATGGTGGTGGTATTAGCAGGACTCCTGATGATGGCCACCAATACTATTCATCCTCCTGGAGGGGGGACCGCTACTGCAGCTTACTTGGGCGGCTACTCGGCAGGAGTGCTGTTGGGGACAGTGATCGTAGACACCATTATTATCGTGCTGGTAGCCTGGGCAGTGAACAATATGATTGCCCATCGTCACTATCCCCGGTTCTGGATTTAAATAAGGCAGCAAGGGAGAACTGAGGACCAAAAAACTGTAACGGACCTAACCAATCGGTCCGCTACAGCATTTGTTTGCGCAATAAACAACAGCTTAGAAATAACTGTAAATATTACCTGAATCTAACTTTTTGGGGGTTCCCAGCTCTTGGCAGTAGCCTGAGATATACGGTCAATAACAATAGCCAGCACCACAATAGCCCATCCAGCTTCAAAGCCCTTGCCAACCGCTACCCGGTTGGTTGCCTTAAGGACCTCCTCGCCCAGACCTCCGGCACCGATCATGCTGGCAATTACCACCATAGATAAAGCCATCATGGTAGTCTGGTTGATTCCTGCCATTATGGTTGGCATAGCCAGAGGAAAACGCACTTCTTTCATCATCTGCCAGCGGGAAGCCCCGAAAACAAGGGCTGCTTCCTGCACTTCCCGGGAAACCTGGCGAATACCCAGATTAGTCAAACGTACCACCGGAGGCAGGGCATAAATGACCGTGGCAAATACTCCAGGTACTTTACCCAGCCCGAACAGCATCAGGGCAGGAATAAGGTACACCAAACTGGGCATAGTCTGCATGGCGTCCAGGATGGGGGTGATCAGCGCATTGACCCGTTCCGAGCCGGACATGGCTATACCCAGGGGAATGCCGAAAACCAGTGATATAAATACCGCGATAATTACTATACCCAGGGTTTCCATAGCCACTTCCCACAGTCCGAACATACCTATGGTAAAAAAGAGCACACCGGGAAGCAGCGTTTTCAGCCAGTTATGGGTCAGCCGCCAGGCCAGGAGAGACATTATAACTATCCAGGCCCACCAGGGAAGCCACTTCAAAAAATATTCCACCTGCAGCAGCATCCCTAAAACAAAGTTGGACAAACCATCAAAGAATGGCCCCCAGGCAGTTACTAACCACTTTACGAAATCGTCAATATAAGGTGCTACATGAAATTGCCATTCTTGGGGAAACAAATTGCTCACCTCCGCCCGGCTGCAGCCAGCGGAGCAGAAGCGGATACACTCTTGGCCTCTTTATTAGTACGATTCGGCATGGACACATAGATTGACTGCCTTTTAGAACCGGAAAGGATGGCTCTTTCATCGGCAACAAAACGCTCTACATATTCGTCAGCCGGGTTGGTCATTATCTCATCCGGGGTGCCTTGCTGTACGAACTCCCCCTGGCGCATAACCGCCATGCGGTTACCCAGCCGTACAGCTTCACTAAGATCGTGGGTTACGAAAATGATAGTTTTATTTACTTCCTTTTGCAGCCGGATGAGGGTATCCTGCATTTCCCGGCGAATCAGGGGATCCAGCCCACTGAATGGTTCATCCATCAGCAGCAGGTCACTTTCCTGAACCAGAGCACGGGCAATGCCCACTCTCTGACGCATTCCTCCAGATAGCTGGGAGGGGTAGTGCTTTTCCCAGCCTTCCAGACCGACCCTGGCTATGGCGTGACGGGCCCGGTCCTTGCGTTCCCGAAGATTTACTCCCCGCAGCTTGAGGCCGAAAGCCACATTTTCAATGACAGTCCGGTGCGGCAGCAAACCATAATGCTGGAAAACCATGGCCGTTTCATGGCGCCGGAATTCAATGAGCTTCTTTTCATCCATTTTCAGCACATTCTGACCTTTAACGATGATTTCACCACTGGTGGGATCAATCAGGCGGGGAATGCAGCGTATAAGTGTGGATTTGCCGCTGCCTGATAACCCCATAATCACAAAGACCTCTCCGCGCTTGACTTGAAAGGATACATCTTTTACTGCAATTACCGCACCATTGTTTTGCATGCCTTCAAGGGCTTCATTATCTTGGCGGTCCAAATCTACCGGTTGGTTAGCAAATACTTTCCATAAGTTCTTTACCTCTAGTAGGATGTCATTATTACCAGTATGACCCGTATGCATAGGCTAGTTCACCTCTTCCAGAGCTTGCTCGACTTTTCGTGCTACGTCTTCGGGTACCCAGGCTTTCCAGGTATCCGGGTATGTCTTTAGGAAGTAAATAGCCGCTGCCTCAGTATCTGCATTATTAGTACTCATATAGGAAAGAAAATCATTGTTTTGCTCCAAAGTAGTCTCATACTTGCTGATCAGTTCCACTACTTCAGGAGCCGTTGTTTGCAGATCCACATGTACCCCTTTTAAAACTCTGGCAGCGGGGTAAGCACAACCGCGGTTGCTGGGGTCGTTGTAGACTTCCGGATCATAAGGGGGCTCTTCCAGCATAGTCATGTCCAGCTTGCCCATTACCCAGGTAGGCTCCCAGTAGTAACCCACCCAAGGTTTGCCCTGTTCATAGGCAGAAACCATTGAAGCAGCCAGAGCTGAGTCAGAACCGGTGCTGAAACAGTTAAAGGTTGCATCTAATCCATAGGTTTTGAACTTGGTTTCATTAATTTCGGTTACCATCCAGCCAGGGGGGCTGTTATGGAAACGACCTTTAGTAGGTACTTCAGGATCTTTGAAGAGTTCCCAATAGCGGGGCAGGTCAGAGACCGATTTCAAATCCGGGGCCATAGGTTCAATTCCGCGCTCCGGATCACCTTTGATAACATAAGTCGGTACGTACCATCCCTGAGGGGCATCCGGGAAAATAGAACCCAATTCCACCACTGAACCGCTTTCTACCGCTTCATTCCAAGGTTCGGCGTAGTTGTCTTGCCAGACTTCCAGGGTGATATCGATGTTCCCTTTGATCATACCCTGCAATAAGGGCAGAGTATCACCAAAGGTATACTCTGGTTCAGGATAGCCATAACCATACTGGAGAATAAACCCCAGAATACGGTTATGTACCTGAACACTGTCCCAGGTTACATCCGCCATGACCAGCTTAGGCTTATCGTTGCCATTAGTGGAGCTGTCATCACTACTGCCGCCACAACCGGCGGCTGAAAAGCAGAAGACAAACAACGCCAATAATAGCAGCGATTTAGCAGCCTTCTTGCCCAGAAAATGTTTAGTTTTAATCATGAAATCCCTCCTGCCGCCTAAGCCACAGCAAGCCGGGGGAAACAGGTGAGAAAAGGATTTAGATTAAAAAAGGAAATTTATTATAGGAAGGTTAGCTTAACTAACCATACTGATAGGTCACTGAATTTCCCAAAAATAATCCCCATTCTCGCCTACGAGGTTAGCTGACGGGCTCGGGCCTGGGTTCGCCCTATTCATGACCCCAGTTTACGGGATCGATGATAACTCGCCCCAAAGATTGGTTCCCCCGCGCCTCAGATGCTGAGACTTCGGCCAAATACTTATAATTAAATGTTACCGGACTTGGATCACCAAAACAAATGACCAAAGGCCCATTATCCGGATTATATTAACCTGAGCTAATATAACCGGAAATTATGAACCGGTAATCGGTTTTTCTGGCCCGAAACCTTCCTTTTCCTTAACTAATAGTTAAGGGTATACCTATTTCCTACCATTACCATGCAATGAGAACCGCTTCTGAAGACATAAGTTTTCCTTAGGTGAATCACTTTATTCCACGGTTGCTGGAGGATTTTGCTTGCGGAAGTGAAGGTTACTGAAATGTGAAGAACCCTTTATTTTTTATTTGTGGGCAAAAAATATTGACAATATATAAGGAAATGATTATATATATTATTAGAGGTTAGCACTCACCAAAGGAGAGTGCTAACAATAAATAGATATTTAGAAAGGAGTTGTTGATCATGTCAGGTTTGATTCCTTTTAACAGATGGGGACTTAGTAGAAGCGGTTTTGAGGATTTCTACAACATGCTTGACGACTTTTTCAGTAATACATGGGTGCCGATGAGAAGCATGGTAAGGGATACATTCAAACTGGATATTCAGGAAACTGAACGCGAGTATTGTATTGAAGCCGAACTTCCCGGTGTGAAGAAAGAGGAAATTAATTTGGAGCTTAAAGACGATGGCCGGCTGACTATTGCCGTGGAGCGGGAAGAAAACCTCCAGGAAGAGAATAAAAATTATGTCCACCGGGAAAGACGCTACAGTTCTATGCAAAGATCGATTTATCTCCGGGACGCCAAAACCGAAGGAGTAAAAGCCCAACTCAATGATGGGATTCTTAGAATAATTGTGCCTAAACAAGAAATCCAAGGTAATTCACGCCGTATCGAGATTAGTTAATTAAATATCTTATCTATAATTCGATCCCAGAGCCCGTTGATAATCCATCAACGGGCGGTTTTTTACTTTTTTTGAATACTAATGTCGAAATTAAGAATAATTTGGTATTATTAACTGTAGTCGAGCATGGGGAAGGATGGTGCTGTATGGAGCAATTTAGGCTGAAGTATAATGACCAGGAGAACATCCGAGCTTTATTTAATACTTTGATGCAAACCTACCCTAACGGAGGCTGCTTCTTCTTTACTGACCGGGAAAAGGTTACCTACAAGCAGCCATCTGTGAAGTTTGATGTGCCGGACGTACAGGTGGGTATGACCAATAAAGCTGGTGGAGTAGCAGATACGGTCCTGGCTAAAAAACAAGTAATTAATCTTCGTTTGGATAAAGACCATTATGGAGTTCCGGTTGAAGTATTCGCAGGACCATTATGGACCGATGATGAACAAGAAATATCTGGTGTCTGGGTGTTGGCTTTACCAATGATAGATCCGGTAACAGCAGCCTTTGAACACTTTGCTCCGATTCTAACCGACATGTTCCCGGAAGGAGCTATGCTGTATACTACCGATACTACCCATATCACCAAAAGGCAAGGATCGATTAAATTCGATACTCCCAAACTGCAGGTTGGCGAAAGTGTGGATAATTATCCAGTGGCCAAGAAAGCAATTCAAACCGGCCAGCAGATAACCCAGGAACTCCCGGAAGATTTCTATGGAGTTCCAGCCCTGGTTATATGCAAACCTATTACAGATGATACAGATGATAATAAAGTGGTGGGTATGTTAGGTGTAGCTCTGCCGAAAACACTGGATGTTAAACTGAGAGATATGGCCATCAAATTAGGAGATGGCTTGAATGAAGTATCCGCGGCTATGCAGGAATTAGCCGCTTCCTCCGGTGAGATTGCGCAAAACCAAACTCTGCTGAACGATGAAATCAAAAATGTCAGCCGCATAGCCGAGGAGATTACAGAAGTTCTGGGATTTATCAAGCAAATCGCCGATGAGACCAAAATGCTGGGTTTGAATGCGGCTATCGAGGCAGCCCGGGCGGGCGAACAGGGCCGGGGCTTTGGCGTTGTAGCTGAGGAAATTCGCAAACTGTCTGATGAGTCCAAAGAAACTGTTATCAAAATACGCAGTTTGATAGATGAAATCGGTGAGTCTTTGTCAAAAACCAGCGCAGCTTCCGCCGCAACTCTGCAGCATGCCACCGAAGTAGCAGCTGCTAATGAAGAAACCACAGCCAGTATTGAGCAAATGGCCCATATGGCCAACGAATTGCTTAAAGTAGCCCAGCAGCTATGATATATGCTGGTTGGGGATAAATACATATAGTTATACATACTCACATAATAAAACAAAGGCTGATCCTCTTTCAGATCAGCCTTTGTCAGACTGTCAAAGAAGTCTATTAATGGTTAGAAGTTCGAGATTGCCACGCCCCTCCAGGGCTCGCAATGACACATAAGATGGCCTTCTGGTATGTCATCGGCCGTTCCGGCACTACTGATGTTCGCTATCGCTCACGACTAATGTTGCGAGGAGCGTAGCGACGTGGCGATCGTTTGACCAGCATGTTTGCTGAGCCGATGGGCTGAAAGAAGCCCTATCACCTAACCAGCGGGAAGATAACCCGAGGGCAAGGGCGTCACTGGTAACGGTGGGGTCTGAAGGAAGCCGTAGGGGG
>Ga0208297_1001351_pt1 | contig 24644 bp, 20 predicted proteins | sample LMS_cellobiose_e_FD_187367 | JGI IMG/M metagenome (GOLD analysis project Ga0208297, IMG submission 187367) | Rumen-fistulated moose microbial communities from Alaska, USA - LMS_cellobiose_enrichment (SPAdes) (version 2) | ecosystem: Host-associated > Mammals > Digestive system > Stomach > Rumen... | reverse complement strand
GCCAATGCCCTGCGCAGGCCTACTTCGAAGACAGGACTAAGCTTATTATCCCTTGTCAATACATGCAGAAAGGAGCATAACTTAGCTTTTTTAAATTCGTGTCTTGACAACGGGGTGCAGTACAATCAAATTTTGGAGATTCTTCTGGGACTGAAATAAACCTGTTAATGTAGTCGAACATAAAGTTTATGAGTAACTCATTTTTGGGAAACCCCATAGCTCGCTTAAGTACAGAAAAATCAAGGCTATATCCAAATGGATCCACAAAAAATAATGTTGGATAATGAGAGTAAAGCTTGACAACGTAGGGATTATAAATAACTTTTTCAAACGCCATATTCACTATTTTTGGTGGGTTTTGTAAGCATAATGAACTAATGACGGCTTTGAGATTTTCATAATTCTTGGGATCTTTTTCGGATACCAAAATCCTAATCTTGCGTTCATGTTTTTTATTTAACTCAGTGGCTTTTTGAGATACAAGAATAGAAGAACCCCATGAAGGATTATCATTTGATAAATAGGCTCCACAGCCTCCATGACAGTCGAAAAAAATAACGTCAGTATATTTGCCTAGTTTGGTAGCCCATATTTCAATGTATGATGCTAATACTTTATGCTTCATGTGTGTCTGTTCTTCATAAGGCCAAAAGAAAAAGTCATATCCTGGAATAAAGAATTTTTTAGGTTTAGACATATTTCCCTCCTATTGAACTAACTAATTTGCTTCAGATCACAGGCAATCGATAAAGCCTTCCAAAAACGGAGTAACTTTTTGCAAGAGTTTGCGCAGATTTTTATAGGGTACATATCCATCGTTTTGAAGTCGACCAAGAATAATTCCAGGATGACGATGTTGAGCTTTTGCAAAATCAGTAATAGCTTGGCGCGAAAAGTATTGTCCTTTAACCGCTCGGAGAAATTGCTGATAAGCCCCAGGATCGATCAGCCAATTTCTCGCTCGCTCATTAGCCTCATTTTCTTCATCGGAAGATATGGCTTCCTTCCCCTCTGTTTCATAATCGTTGAGATTTACGTCCAGATAGGACTGTCCATGTCCGTAAAGAATATGGCTTATTTCATGACAGAGATTAAACCAGAAAGAATCAATCCTATCATAACGTAAAGAAAGAGCAATTACCGGGGAGTTACCAATATAAAACGCAGCACCATCAATGTAAGTCTTTGGAAGCTGAGGTACAAGTACAAAATGTATACCGTAATTACTTAGAATCTCCGGCACATTACGAATATTAGCAATTTCCTCAGATGACCTGAGGATTTTGGGTAAGTCCTCGCGCAGCTTTTCCGGGCTAAATGGCTGTGGCTTCTGTTTTTTTGCCAGCTGTTCCACACGCTTAATCCAGGCCAGTTTGGATGGCACGTCTGGCTCTTTTCCAGATGAGCATCGAAAATTAACCACCATTTTATAGGCATCACTTGCTTCTTTAACGCCTAAAAAATCACAAACTGCTTGCTCCAGTTCATCAGTTGATTTTGTTGGCGGAAGCCATTCGCGTCTGACTAGTTCTCTTACAGGCAGTAAAGTATAGAGTTTGCCGCGCCTTTGTATGCTCTCCGCATTGAAATTGCGACTGGAAAGCCAAAGCCTGTAATTAGATTCCAAATTCAACCATAATTGAGCTGAGGTTCCAAAAGCCGCGGCCAATTCCAAAGCTGTATCGGGAGTAATCTGCTTGTTTCCTCTGATGATTTCATTAACAGTTTGCACCGGTCGTTTTATGATTTCTGCCAAATCCGTCTGCGTCCATCCCCGGGCATTTAACTCGCGCTGAATAATCCTTCCTGGAGAGGAAACTCTGGCCGGGGTAATGTCACGAGACAAAATAGACACCTCCCTCTAATGATAGTCTTCTATATCAATAATTAAGATTATTTTGCCATTCTCATCCCACTCAATACTTAAAATAAGCCTCCATTGTTCATTTAGGCGAAGGGAGCGCTCTCCACGATTGCCACGTTCTCCTTCCAATTTCTCGAAGCGTGGTCCCTTGAATGCATATAGATCTCGCTCATCGATGGCTGCATCAATAATGGACATTACATCAAAGAAGGCATTTATTACAGCTTCAGAGTACTTTTTTGCGCCTTCCCCTTTTGTATATAAAGCTTCAAGCTTCTTGTTCTTAAATATGAATCTCATATTTTTCTCCGTATATTGATTATTATATGCAACATTGTCGATTAGTGCAATCACCTTTTCACCCAATGGGTGAAAAGAGAACAGATGTTCGTCCATGATATTATAGAAAAATTCGGCAAGTGCACCAATGCATCCTGCTTATTTCCAAGTCGTTTTTTGCCAACTGTTCGGAAGGAATTTACAATGAGAAAATAGAAAATCATACCAGCAACACGCAGGAGGGCTTTAAATGCGCAACATCAACGCTGAAAAGATAAATCTGGGGAAGTTGTTTTCGTCCGAGTTCTGGTTCACAATACCTGAATACCAACGGTCGTATGTCTGGAAAGAGGAGAACGTTGAGACCCTTTTAGATGATACTTGGTCAGCTTTTAAGTATGATAAGGAAAGCGAATACTTTATTGGCTCGCTTGTACTTAAAAATGCACCGCAGAAAATCAAAGAGTACGACGTCCTAGACGGCCAGCAGCGTCTGACCACATTGATATTATCTTTGGCAGCCATCAAACACGTTGTCCAAGAGAAAGCTGGTAGTTTCCATGATAGTGAGAGTAGCCAAAAAGTAATCAAACAGCTGCTAATTAAGCTAAATGAAGCTATTCATCAGGATGAAAATCCCTTTGATGCAATTCCAGACGCGCGAGTAAGATTGGTTTATAAAATCCGCGATAATGTCGAAGATTTCATTCAGGAATTTGTGGTATGTGATAATAAGCCGTTTGCGTCAATGAAGGATGATTTGCAGAGGATCGCTGAGAGTACTGAGAACATATCGAAAACCAATATGGCAAATGCATTATTGACTGCATATCGGTACTTCAGCGAAAAGAATCTTGCTGAAATTATAGAGTTTTGCGGTTACCTCTTTAATCGGGTTGTCTGTATTTATGTATCAACAGCAGAGTTTGACGATGCATATCGTCTTTTTACCATCATCAATAATCGGGGGATCCCGTTAACAGCCAGTGATATCATAAAAGCTGTTAATATTGGTGCCATTCCCGAGTCCGAGAGAGAAAAATATGCCGAAATTTGGGAAGAGTCTGAGAGTGAATTTGGAGAAGGCGGGTTTGATCGTTTTCTTGCCCAAATCAGGTTCATTCTTTTGAAAGATAAAGCCCGGGAAGGAATCGTCCAGGAGTTTGAAGAGAAAATCTATGCCAAAGGAATTTTGAAAAAAGGAAAGGCAACTTTTGAAACTATCATGCGGTATAGAAGGGCTTATGACGCTTCAATTCGCCTGTCCACAATAGCAATGGATAACAATTATTACAACATGATATATATCATGCAACTCGCCATGCCTTCTACTGACTGGATGGCAGCACTTATGATGTATTATGACAAGTACCATGAAAGCCATATTTACGATTTTCTTAGAAAACTAGAAATGAAATGCTCAGGGGATTGGATCCTTCAAGTTTCGCCAACTATAAGGCTAATGAATATCGCGAAAATTATGAAAGCCATTGAAGCTTCTTCTTCACCAGATGAGTTACTAAAAAGTGATGCTTTTTACGTTGATGGAAATGCACTAAGGCATATTCTTGACGGACAGATTTATGGAAGGAGTATTGCGCGGTATTTACTCCTAAAGCTCGAAGTATTGCATAATGATGGGTCAGTACGCCTATCGAACTATAAATGGATCAGTATCGAGCATGTCCTACCTCAAAACCCTGAACCGAATAGCTATTGGACAGCTCGATTTAGAGTAGATGAGCAAAAAGAGTGGACTCATAAATTGGCTAATCTGATCCTTCTGAACAGACGGAAGAACAGTGCTTTAGCTCGGAATGATTTTGCCGTAAAAAAAGAACGGTACTTTAAGGATGCCATTTCTGTGTTTCCCAGAAGCAACGCTGTCATATCAATGCACAATGATTGGAATGTCGATGTATTGAAGAAGCTGCAAGAAGAGATAATTCAGAGACTGGTATCTTAATTGAAAAGAGGCGTGATTTCATGAAAACGCCAGAGGCAGAGATGAAATTCCAGAAGGATTTGTAAAGGGTAAGTTGATTAGTCTGGAAAATTGGCATAGCTACAAAATTGCTGTCGATATAAGAGGACATGCAATCTGCTATCTTGGCTACTTTGAAGAGGATAATCAAAGAGATATCCCCTATTTGACGTATTAGTAGCTTCCCGTAGGCCGGCCGGGAGATACACTGATTGTCTGGTGCAGTTGTTTCAAGGTTCATTGCGTTTCGCACGTTTTTTCGATGACGACAGCTATTATAAGGTACTAGATAATCGTGTAGTTAAATTGCCGGTTGCCGCCAATAACTATTTTGGCGTTTTTAACAGAGATTCTTGGGGAAGAAGACTTAGAGTTAACTCGCCAATTGTTTGGTGGGACATTTGACGAAGCGGAATCTTGTGCTGTCTCGCTTGCCAAGCTTTTTGGCAGATATTATGGAGAAATAATCAGACTACCACGCATCGCTTTCTCAAAGACTCGGGAAAATAAATGCGACTTAACCGGATGTTTGATTCCTAGAAATTTTCCATATATAGCATTTGAGCAATCAGAATATGATTGGAGTCATGTATCATTATTTGGATTCTATCGTTTATTGAGTCTTTTATGCTCCAAAAACCGCAAAAGCGTCATAAGTTGCGCTTTGCAAGATGATGGTATTGACGAATCTCTCCTGGAAAGACTCATCGAATGGGCAGGGATTGGTCACCCCGCAGTCTGGAGGAACTTACGAAGCAGGAACAGTTGTGGAGTTGAAGGTAGCTCCGGCAGACGGTTACGTCTTCGATCACTGACTGGGAAGGCCCGCACGGGACATCCGTGAAGAACAACAAAATAACGATGGATGGCAACAAGATAATTGTGGCGGTCTTTACTAAACTCAAGTATAACTTGTCGGTCTCAGTCAGTCCTGAGAATGCCGGAACAGTAACTGCTACGCTTGTCATGCCAGAAAAAAGCGCCTATGATGTGGAGACCGGCCAGGTTGTTCATCTAGCGGCTGAGCCGAAGTCGGGCTATGTTTTTGATCATTGGGTTTTCGGTACAGATACAAGCAATACTTCCAGCTCCATGGAAATTACTATGGATGAAGATAAGACTGTCGTCGCTCATTTTGTTCCGGCCATACAGGGCTACGTGTATCGTGCTCGTACACTCGCTCCCATGGCCAATGTGACGATTAGCTTCAGCGATGGCGGAACTGTAATTACAGATGAGGATGGTTATTGGATTAAGAAGTACGATCCGCTGACTCCGCCTTCCGGTCCGGTGACAGTGATACCAATTGCGAACGATTTATGCTGGGAAACTCATAGTCCGGACTCAGCCACGGTAAACTGGCCGGGCGGGGGATCATTTTTACGATTGAAGGTTACCGGCTTGCCACGCAATGGAGTTTTGTGCCGAATCCGTTCTATATAGCGACCAACTCCGCTGGGGACTTTTATATTACAAATGGAGATAGCAGTCGGTCTATAAGCTCACAAGTGATGGAGCAGTTGTAAAGTCGTGGGGCGGCTGGGGTACAGGAGACGGCAAGTTCAACGGTGCTTTGGGCGTGGCGGTGGACGCCGAACTTCCGGCAGCGGTGATGTAGAAGTTCACCAGCAACGGTGTTTTCATCACCAAGTGGAGTACGCTGCCGTCAAATCCGATCAGCCTAACCGTGGATGCCGCAGGATACGTCTATGTCACAGCTCATGCTAATCAACTCATCCATAAATACACCAGTGATGGCAAACTAATCGCCAAGTGGGGCATAAACGGTCAGACTTTTAATCTCACGGATATCGCGGTGGATGACGAAGGCAGAGTCTATGCGACTGATCCTGGCAGAAATCTCGTTCGTATATTTGAGTATGTAGATTAGTTTCAGGCTCACTCGCTAATCCATAGGCCGGTGGCATGTTCTAATTCCGCTATATCATCAAAACCCGTCCACATGGGCGGGTTTCGCATTTTCAGCCAGTCTTTGGAAGGATTTTGAAAGGGTAAAGAGAATTTCGACATTGGTATGGAGGAAATTTCACGGTTTCCAGAATTTGATTGAAATTTGATAAATAGAGGCGCTTTGTCTAAAAGCTTAAGAATCTGCACGAGTTCTCCAGAATATTAATATGGCGGGGGGAATTTTGATGAAAACGCGTTACATTTGGGTAACAATGCTTTTACTCCTGGCATTGTCGTCTGCGCTGGTTGCTGCCGCAGTGCCTGACAGCATCGAGAAGATCCCGCTTTATAAAGGTGCGGAGCGGGACTATGCCGCCGAGGACGAAATTATGGAACATTATGCGGAGTATGGGTCGGAGTATGAGCAAATCTATGAAGTCAGAGTATATAAGGTAAATGCCATCATTGACGATGTATGTAAATTCTATATTGATAAGCTGGGAGCCAAACCGGGAACTCTGCCTGATGACATTTATGAAATTCTTGAACCGGGAGAGGTCTATGCACCCTGGTATGAAGTGGAGTTTTACGGTGAAGAGATTTTTGAGGACCAGTATGAGTACACGACTCTCATTCAGGATGGCAAATGGATCAAATCCGCTTTCGAAAAGCGCCCGCAATGGGAAAAGGGCAAGTGGCTCTGCAAGGTCTGGTTCGAATGGTACATTATGCTGGATAGCGGTGATCTGGCTACATATTCGTTGTATCTGATGGACGAAGGCTATGATTGGAAAAACAAGATCGACTATCGCACCACCCAGATTAGAATCGACGTAACTATCACGACATCTGAGGAAGATTTTGATGACGAATGGGGTTCTGCGGATTACGAAGATTTCGCCATTGCGGCGCAGTATTTTGCCAAGAACCCTCCCACCGAAGAGACACTTGGCATACCGTTTTATCCAGGCTGGATTTATTCGCCGGAGCTATCCGCCGGTATGTCGCAGGATGACTACCATTATTATGTCTTTTTCAGCAACGATCCGCCCGACAAAGTGGCAGCGTTCTATACGCAACGCCTGAACATGAAGCCGGGTATCGTGAATGAGTTCTATATCTTTGCACTTGAGGGAGAACTGCCGGTTCCCGAAGAAGGGCTGGTAATTCAGCCGAATTTGGCTTTTGATGGCATGCCCCAGACGATAATTACGGTACAGAAGAAGGTCTGACCTCCTGACTTCCCAAAATGGCAACCTTATAGAACAAGCAACAAGCGTTTGGCGGTCATTGAAATATCACAGCCAGTAAGATAAAATTATGGAAAATGATGAAAGAGAGCATGAAATAGGGCATGGATATATTCAAAAGGTGTAAGGATATCCTCTTGAAACATAATAATATAATTTTCGCTTACATCTTTGGCTCCTACGTTCAAGACAAGGCCAGGGCGGATAGCGATGTAGACATTGCCATATATTTGGATACAGCAATGGATGTTGAGACTTATCTGGAAATAAAGGTGCGTTTGGCAGAGGTCTGCAAGAGGGAAGTTGATTTAATTATATTAAACGAGGCCACTCCATTCTTGAGATATGAGGTTTATAGGAATAATATCTTGTTGTTTTCGCGGGACAAAGCTTGCGAAACGCAATATATTGTAAAGACTTTATTTGAATATAGCGATATGAAGAAATACCTTAATCTGTGTTATAACGAGACTATCAGGCGATTGAAAGAAGAGGTGAAATAGCATAGTTAATAAGGACTTAATCAAGCAAAGATTATGCCAATTATCAAACTCGCTTAATAAAATTGAGAAGTTCCAGAATATGAGCTTGGAAGGTTTTTTGCATGATGAAATTGCTCAGGATGTTGTGGAATACAACCTATTTATTGCCATAAACATGATGATTGATATCGCAATGCATATTGTCGTAGATAATGGTATGGGCAGTCCAGAGACCCTTGGAGATGCATTTAGTATACTGAATAAGAAAAAGTACTTGGACGATAATGAAACTGAAACTTACAGAAAAATGACCGGCCTTAGAAACATCTTGGCACATGAGTATTTGAAGGTTGATAAAAGGATAATACATAGCATTTTGCAAAGTAATTTGGCTGACATTAAGAAGTTCGTTATATTTGTCGATGAAAACTTTCTTTAGTCTTCTCCGAGCAATTTTTGTATTGTGTATTGTATAAAACCCATCATACAATCATAGATGATGGGTTTTTAGATTTTTTCGAAAAATATCAATTTGATTCTGGAAGTCTATTGATAATAATAGGGGGTGTTTGAATGACAAAGAAGGCATTTCTAATTTGTTTGACGGCTTTATTGATACTCACAACCGTCCTTTTTTCCGGTTGTGGAGCTAAAGTTACCCTGTTAATCAAGTATGAAGGGCAGGGGACTGTCCTGCCGAACCCCGAAGGACCTTATAAAAAGGGAACAGTAGTGGAACTGAAAGTAACTGCCGCAGACGGCTACTTATTCAGCCACTGGGGCGGATCGGATGGAGCTTCAGTAAAAGATAATAAAATCATCATGGATGATAACAAAAGCATTGTGGCCGTCTTCGTGTTTACCCATGATTTGACGGTGAATTTCGTCCCGGAGAACTCCGGAACAGTCGAGGTCGAGTTGGTAGAGGATAAGAGTGTCCATAAAATTGAACCAGGTCAGACTGTCAAAATAACTCCCAAACCGAATGTTGGCTACAAATTCGCGTATTGGGATAATGACCCTGGCAAATTGGACAATCCCAGAACGATGGTGATCGATAGTAACACGACAATTACCGCCCATTTTGTCCCGGTTCTGGAGGGGCGCGTGATCGGCTCCCGGACTGGGGATCCCCTCGACAAAATTCCGATAGGTTTCAGCGATGGAATTGGGGCTCTTTCTGACGCAAATGGTTATTGGGCGAAAAAGTATGACCCCGCTTCTCCGCCTTCTGGTCCTGTAACAATAACGCCTATACTCTTTGGCCTTGACTGGAAAATTCACTCACCTGCTTCCGTAACCGTCGATTGGCCGGCTGAAGAGGTCGTCTTTGAATTTGAAGGTTGTCGGTATATTGCCACGTGGTATGATTTCGATTCCGGTAACGACCGTTTTAATCTCCCTAATGATGTGACAGTGGACCAACTCGGAAATGTCTTTGTGACAGATTCCAATAATCATCGCATTTTGAAGCTCTCTAGCGACGGAAATCTTATACTAAAGTTTGGCTCCGAGGGTAATGAAGATGGCCAGTTTAATTATCCAACCGGAATTGCGGTAGATGCCTCTGGGAACATCTATGTGGCGGATTATTACAATAACCGCATCCAAAAGTTTGACCAAAATGGAGAGCACATTGTCAGTTGGGGAACCTCTGGGAATGAGAATGGCCAATTCGATTACCCGACTGACGTGGCCGTAGATTCTAATGGGAATGTCTATGTGGCAGATTCGAATAATAGACGCATTCAAAAATTCACAAGCGAAGGGAACTTTGTGACTGCCTGGGGTTGCCCAGGTAACGATGCAAGTCAGTTTAATAAGCCATACGGTGTGACAGTGGATGAAGAGGATAACATCTATGTCACAGAACCTCAAAATCATTGCATCCAGAAATTCTCAAGTGATGGAGAGCACTTGGCCACGTGGGGCTCTTATGGTACCGGTCATGGACAGTTTGACACCCCATGTGATGTGGCAGTGGATGCCCAAGGGAACATTTATGTGGTGGAATGCAATAATAAACGTATTCAGATATTGACAGAATCCGGAGAGTACTTGATCGCTTGGGAAAGAACAGCCGGCGGAACCATGGGGTTCTCTTTCCCGAGGGGCGTGGCAGTGGATTCCAATGGTAATATCTATGTGGCAAGCACGAACGCGAGTTGCATAGTGAAATCAGTGCATGTGGATTAGTTAAGATGCAAAGTGAACCCGCCCTCACAGGCGGGTTCACTTTTAAAAATAGTCATTAGTTGCCGCTGACTATACGGTTTCAATCTGACAATAGGCTCTTTACTGCAATGTACCGGCCCGCTAAGACCAAGACCCGGCCCTATACATACAAGGGCCGGTGGCGATGTGCCGGGGGATTCGGTCTGTCGTTAATTCGGTTCGGCCGAATTGGGCGCGAGCAGAAACGCTGGCAAAGTATACCGCCCGCGAGGCGCGAGGGAAGCGGGGTGCGCCCAGCGTCGGCCGCCGGATACCCCGGCACAAATCGCCAGGCCAAAAAGCGCACCACTAAATGCACAACCCTACTCTCCCACGCAAAACCAATCAAAAAACCCGCCCTCACAGGCGGGTTTCACTTTCAAAACTGGTGCCGAGGGCGGGACTCGAACCCGCATGATTTCTCACTAGGTCCTGAACCTAGCGTGTCTGCCAATTCCACCACCTCGGCATCGCAAAAATTAGTATAGCACATCCTGCTCCACTCCGCAAGACCAAACTATCACTCAAATATTTCCCATCCCGGCCAATCCCATTCCAATCCCGCAAACTCGCCCGTCTCGCATCAAATTGGCTCAGGCTCGCCCTGCGCCCTCTCACACTCACTTCACTTCACTCCAACTCCCTCCCGCATCCACCGCCCGCCTCAAACCTCCCGACTATCTTCCGAATCCGGAAGGGATCGCCCCAAAATTGTAGAACATGTTTTCCATGAAATGGGGGTGCTCAGTTCATGGAACAACAACTGACTTTCCGCCGCAGGCTTGCCAGTATTGTCGGTCTGCTAATATTCCTTTGGTCCTGCCTCCTCATGGGCGGGATCGCCTACTGGGCTTTAAGCCTCACCCGGGAAAACAACAACAGCCATATGGAAGCCCGCCTGGAAGCCATCGCCGCCAGCACGGCCACACTCATAGACGGCGACATCCATAATCGCCTCATCGCCTCCGGCGATGAGACCGATCCCGATTATCAATCCCTGACCCGTAAATTCCGCCAGGTTCAGTCTGCCAACAACCGCAAAGGCGACGGCAGCATCACACGCATTTTCACTTTCTGGCGAGACCCTGCCGATCGGAACGTCCCGCGTATCGGACTGGATACCGGCATCGGAGCGGATCACCATCCACTAAACTCCATCCATAAGGGATTATTCGCAGACGCAGCTTTGGCCGCCTTCAAGAGCGGCATCGTCCAGAGCGATTCAGTCATCGAAGGCTCTTCCAGCACCCTCAAGACTGCCTACGCTCCCATCCGTGATTCCAACGGCACCATCGTAGCCGTCGTAGGAGTGGAACTGGAGACTCCGGTAACTCCGCTCATCAGCTACGAGCAAATATATATCGCCCTAATCATCATCGTCGTCTCAACCCTTTTTGGCATGCTATTCGCCTTATTGACGTCACCCTCAATCATCCGTCCGCTGAACCATCTCGCTGATGTGGCTCAGAAAATAGGCGGCGGAGATTTGCGCATCAAACCAGATTCCGCCAGGCTTCCCAAAGAGTTCTCCGGATTAGCCGGCGGGTTTCAACATATGTTGGATAATCTCAAACGTTTGGTCGGCCATATTCGTGGAAGTGCTGACAATCTTAATTCCTGGAGTCAGGACCTGATGGCCTCCACGGAAAATGCAGGTCGCGCTGCCAATGAAGTCGCAGCCATGTTATCGGAACTGGCTGCCAGTACCGACACCATTTCCAAATCCACCACTGACATCGCGCGTGAGTTTGAGGAAGTGGATCGTCTGGCTGGTACCTTCGCTGATCAGGCTCTGGCTATGAACGATGGCATGAGCGAGAACCGTAAACGCGCTGATCGAGGACTTGTGGCCGTCCGAGAGGCAGTCGAACAGGTACTCAGTTTTGCCCATCTGTTGAAAGACGCTGCCAGCCAGGTAAACTCATTCCGTATGTGGTCCAGCCAGATCGGAGAGACTGCTGGCTATATTGCCGGGTTGGCGGAGCAGACCAACATCCTGGCTATGAATGCCCAGATTGAAGCGGCTCGCGCCGGTGCTGCCGGTACCGGTTTCAAGGTGGTCGCCATCAAGATCAGCGAGATGGCGGAGAACACGACCAAATTTGCCGAGCGCATTGCGCAAGTGAATAAAGATCTACAGCAACATCTGGAGCAGGTTAGCACAGCAGTAAACACTACTGATCGGAGAATGGCAGAAAGCACCAGCCTGATGGAAGAAGCCGGACGACTCTTCACGCAAATCGCAGATAACATTCGTCAGATGGCTTCCATCGTTGCTTCTATATCAACAACAGCGCAGAACTTAAAGACCCGCACAGATCAGGGACGTCGCGAAACCGGCAATATCGCTGATATAATGGAAGTCACTGCCGGCAATATTGAACAGATCAGTGCCGGTTCAGAAGAACAAGCAGCCTTGTCTGCCGAAGTAGAACAGGCTGCCAAAAGGCTCAGCGAACTGGCCCGGCAGCTCGCCGCGGAAGTCGCGCAGTTTAAGGCATGATAAGGCTAAGCTAAATCGGATATATTATTTTGTCAGGCAAAAGGCGCTTGCATTAAGCGCCTTTTATGATGCCTTTAAAACGCGCACAAATTCAAAAACACTCAACGTGATTGGTTGGCTTTAGCTGCGTCTTTGATTAGCTACAAAGAGGATCCGCCCGCGGCCACTTTTTCCAGGAAAGGTGGGCGTTTGACCCGAATCCAGTAAAAGCAACTGGTACCAAGACAGGGCTCGTAATCCGGCGCAAACCTGCGGGCAATCTTGTTGATCCACAAATAGCCTGCGGTCGGTTCCACACGCTGGCATTGACAAGTGATGGTATTGTCTGGGCCTGGGGTGGTAATGCCTACAGTCAGCTGGGTATCGGCAACACAACCAAAAGCATTGTGCCTATTAAAGTAAGTGGTCTATGTGGCGTTCGGGCTATTGGTGCAAGCGCGCTTCATACTTTGGCATTGAAAGACGACGGCATTGTCTGGATATGGGGCAATAATAATTACGGCCAGCTTGGCGATGGGAGTACAGCAATTCGCAATCTTCCTGTAAAAATCAACACTCTGAATAACGTCATAGCTATAGCCAGCGGCACGTTCTATAACGCCGCCATAACCAGTGATGGCATTTTCTGGACCTTGGGTCGGAATTTCAACGGGCAGCTTGGCAACGGAACAACGACTGAATCCTTAACGCCAATACCAGTTATATGGCAGTGACAATTGAGTAACAATCAAATGATTTCATATTGAACATTCCCGAATCATCAAATCCGGCGGCTGATGTCGCCGGATTATTGCCGCTTGCCCCCGGTCGGGATATAATAATCGTGAAGATTAGCAGCATAAACCAGTCTGGGAGGTCGTCCGCAATGGCCAAGATATGGTTCATCTAGTGCATTGGATACTTTCGAAGCGGAATGACAAAAAGTGAAGGTGATTGTGCATGCATACCGTGATGGACAAGCTGGTGGAAAGAGCAATATTGGTGGGATTGCAGCTGGGCAGCGGCGGAAGCGTCAGCGGCGGCGTCAGCGGCAAGGGCGTCGGCAGCAGTGGCAGTAGCGGCAGCAGTGCCAGCAGTGGCTGGGACGTGGAAGAATCGCTCAATGAACTGCGCCTTCTGGCTGAATCAGCCGGAGCAATCGTGCTCGCAAGTGAAATCCAGCGTCGCGAGCATCCGGACCCCGCCTTTTTTGTTGGTGAAGGCAAAGCCCAGGAAATTGCGCAGCTGTGCGAGGAACTTCAGGCCAACCTGGTGATTTTTGACGACCAGTTATCACCCTCTCAGCTGAGACATTTGGAAGAAATTATTCCGGTGAAGATCATTGATCGCACCGCTCTGATTCTGGATATCTTTGCTCAGCGGGCTATGTCGCGTGAAGGCAAAATCCAGGTTGAACTGGCGCAACTTAAATATGCGCTGCCGCGCCTAGCCGGACAAGGAACCGCCCTTTCGCGGATGGGTGGCGGTGGCGGCATTGGCACGCGGCGCGGCCCCGGCGAGACCAAACTGGAAATGGATCGCCGGCGCATTCGCGAACGGATCAGCGAATTAGAAAAAGAAATCGACTCCGTGCAGGCCAACCGTCAGATTCAGCGGGCGCCTCGCAAAAAAAACGCCGTACCACTGGCGGCGCTTGTCGGATACACGAACTCAGGCAAATCGACCTTGTTTAATGTGCTTACAGAGGCAGGCGTGCTGGCGGAAGATCGTCTTTTCGCCACACTGGATCCGATTGTGCGCAAATTCACACTGCCCGACGGACGTGAAATACTATTGGCAGATACCGTCGGGTTTATCCAGAAGCTGCCACATGAACTGATCGCTGCTTTCAGGGGTACGCTGGAAGAAGCTCGCTACGCCGACGTCCTGATTCATGTGGCGGATGTGTCGCATCCACAACTAATCGAACAATGTGCGACTGTCAATGAAGTACTCAGTGAGCTTGGCATCGGGGACAAGCCGACTATTATGGTGTTCAATAAAATCGATCGTTTATCAAGCGGCCTGATTCTGGAACGTCTGAAACGCGATTTTCCAGGTTGCGTGGCGATTTCTGCCCTGACCGGGGAAGGCCTCGAAGATTTTAAGCGCGTCCTGAATGAACGCGGATTGCCTCAGAGGGTATCTGTGGAACTGCTAATCCCTTACAAGGATGCCGGTATCATTGCTGAGATTCGGGCCGGCAGCAGTCAGGTCGAACAAGAAGAATATCTCGCAGAAGGCATTCGCGTCAAAGCACTGATGGAACTGCCTGATCTGGGGCGCGTCCGGCGCTATGTCACGCCTGCCCGGGACTAACAGTGGTCGTAGGTCGCTGGCACAACGCAATAGGGATAGAGCCCGGGCTCAGTAAGAGACCCGGGCATATTAGGAGAGAGGTTTATGCTCAAAATCGGTTCCGTAATCATTGATCCGCCGGTGGTCCTGGCGCCTATGGCCGGAGTGACTGATCAGGCTTTCCGCCTGCTCTGCAAACGCTATGGATGTGGCCTGGTATGCACGGAGATGATTAGTGATCAGGCTATTATTCATGGCAATCGCCACACGCGTGCCATGTTGACAGTTAATGATGTGGAACGTCCGGTTAGCATTCAGCTGTTCGGATCCAATCCGGATTTTATGGCTGAGGCTGCAGCCATTGTGGCCGAATACCAACCGGATTTAATCGACATTAATATGGGCTGCCCCGCACCGAAAATCGTACGTAATGGTGAAGGGGCAGCACTTTTGCGCAATCCAAACCTGGCGGTGCGGATTGCCGAGGCCGTTGTCAGGGCGGTTAAGATTCCGGTCACGGTTAAGATGCGTACCGGCTGGGATGAGGAGAGTATCGTCGCCGTAGAGTTGGCCCGCCGGATGCAGGATGTCGGCGTGGCTGCCGTAGCGCTGCACGGCCGCACGCGCACTCAGTTCTACAGCGGCAGCGCAGACTGGGAACTGATTCGCCGCACGCGCGCCAATCTCTCCATTCCGCTCATCGGTAATGGTGATGTGAATAGCGCTGCCCGTGCCCTGGAGATGCTTGACTGCACAGGATGCGCCGGAGTCATGATCGGCCAGGGCGCGCTCGGGAACCCCTGGATTTTCCGGCAAGTCGCCGCGGCGCTGGCTGGAGATAGTGCGGCAGCAGTGGCACCGCCATCGCTGGCGGAGCGTTTTGCGGTTATAAATGATCATTTGGAGGCACAGGTGCGGCAATGCGGTGAAGAGCGCGGCATTAAAGAAATGCGCAAGCACCTCGCCTGGTATTTCAAAGGTCTGCCGGGTGCGGCTCAGCATCGCGACCTGGTTAACCGTGAGACCACGCTGGCAGGTATGCAGGAATTGCTAAGCTCCTACCGTGCGGAACTGGAAAACGATCCCCGTATATACTCGTAATAATCAGGTAATAATCAGGGGAAAATAGTGGGAACAATTTAAGAGCTGCAGCGTTAATAGTTCTGAAGCCTGGTTCGATCGCATAATGTTAAGAGCAAACAGCCCGGGGTGGGGATTCGAAAATGGCAATTGAGGAGGCCATTTGTCAGTCCTTGACAACATAGTTCTCGACATTTATAATTGAAGTGTTAATCAAGCGCTAATCGCTCAAGGGGGCGTAGTGCTTGATATTTTAATACCCGCCTGTCGGTTAAAAGGCGCTTCAGCCATTTCCGGTTCCTTTTCCGGCAGTTCCAAAAGAGAAGGGTTTTGCCGGAATAAAACGCTTGCCCGGGCGCATATTAAAATGGACCATCGGGGAGAGGAGCGAAAAAATGGCCACCGAAAAGGAAGTTGTCTTAACACTGGATGGTTTGAAGAAACTAGAGGAAGAACTAGATTACCTTAAAACAGTACGTCGGCGCGAAGTAGCGGAGCGCATCAGTCAAGCTCGGGAGTATGGTGATATTTCCGAAAACTCCGAGTATGAGGACGCTAAGAATGAACAGAGTTTTCTGGAAGGGCGCATCATTACGATCGAGAAAATGCTGCGCAATGCTAAAATCATTGATGACGGCGCAACCCATTCTGACGTTGTCGAACTTGGTGCCACTGTAAAACTAAAGGATCTTGAAAATGGTGACACCCTTGAATACACTATTGTTGGCTCTGCGGAAGCTAATCCGGCAGCATCCCGCATTTCCAACGAATCACCGGTTGGCAGGGCTTTGATTGGCCAGAAAAATGGTTCAACCATTTCGGTAGAAGTGCCAGTCGGAGTCATCAAATACCAGATTGTCGATATTAGATAACAGATTGCAGTTTTTTATAGGAGGCCAAAAACATGAGCCAGGATCATCACCCGGTCGATAATACTGAGCAAATTGAGCAGCAAGAACTGATTGATACTAACGAAGAAATTTTACGCCGTCGTAATAAAGTTGCGGAATGGCGCGACCGGGGCATTGAGCCATTTGGCGATCATGTCAAACGCACTCATTTCAGCACTGATATTATTGATAAATTTGAAACTCTTGAGGGAACGGAGGTTACTGCCGTTGGCCGCCTGATGACCATCCGCGGACATGGCAAAGCGACGTTTGCGCACATTGCCGATTCGGCCGGACAAATTCAGGTTTACGCCAAGCTCGACGTGATGAGCGAAGAGCAGTATAATTTGTTCCTGACTTTGGATATTGGTGATATTATTGCCGTGACAGGACGCGTCTTCCGTACTAAGCGCGGTGAAATCACCATCGAGATTAGCAGTTTCAAAATGCAGGCCAAAGCGCTGCGGCCTCTGCCAGAAAAGTGGCATGGCCTGAAGGACGTTAACTTGCGCTACCGCCAGCGATATCTGGACTTGATTGTTAACCCGGAAGTCCGGAAGACCTTTGAAGCCAGAACGCGGATTATCTCCGGGGTAAGGCGATTCCTGGACAGCCGCAATTTTATTGAAGTGGAAACGCCTACGCTTGGCCCGGTGGCCAGCGGCGGACATGCTCGGCCGTTTACCACGCATCACAATACTCTGGATATGGATTTATATCTGCGCATTGCCCTGGAGCTGAACCTGAAACGGTTAATCGTGGGCGGATTTGATCGCGTCTACGAAATCGGGCACTGTTTCCGCAATGAAGGCATAGATACGCGGCATAATCCAGAATTCACCATGATCGAAATTTACCAGGCACAGGCGGATTATGAGGACATGATGGAACTGGTTGAAACGATGTTTTCAACCGTGGCGCAGGAAGTTCTCGGCACAATGGTCGTGGAGTACCAGGGGAAAACCTTTGATCTTACACCGCCTTGGACACGCATTACGATGATCGATGCGATTAAGAAATACGCCAATTTGGATTGGTCGACCATTACGGATGACAACAGCGCCGTCCAGGCAGCCAAAGCACTCGGAATTAAACTCAAAGAAGGTAAGAACACCAAAGGTATGGTTTTGGATGAGATCTTTTCCGAGCTGGTCGAGCCGCACTTACAAGGTCCGCTGTTCCTGACTGATTATCCGGTGGAAATATCGCCGCTGGCCAAAAGGCGTGCCGATAATCCGGAACTGACCTACCGCTTCGAAGCGTTCATTAACGGCTGGGAATTTGGCAATGCCTTTACCGAGCTGAATGATCCGATTGATCAGCGCGAGCGGTTTATCCAGCAGGCCAGCGAAAAGGCGCAGGGCAATGATGAAGCACTGGCCTATGATGAAGATTTCATTACCGCCTTGGAGTACGGCATGCCGCCGACCGGAGGTCTGGGAATTGGAATTGATCGGCTGGTGATGTTACTGACCAATGCGCCGTCGATTAGAGACGTCATCTTCTTCCCGGTGATGCGTCCGCAAGCAGACTAAGACTGACGGTGGTTAATGATACTGATAAGCCCGCTTGTGGCGGATGCCCGCCTAAGGCGGGCTTTTTTAAATGGTTTGCGACCCAAAAGAGATGGTGCTATGGGAGGATTCGAGCACCTTTTATGGAATTAAAAGCCAGGCTATTTATAATGAATTTGTCAGCAATTAATAAATGGATGGAGGTTAAGTGATTGAGGAAAAGCTGCCGTTTTAGAGTGCTGTTTTTTGTCCTATTAATTTTCGTACTTACTGCTGTACAGGTCTTTGCGGAGAACGCTCCCGGGTATTACTTGAATGCGGAACGCTATACCTTATCAAACGGACTAACCGTAATCGTCAAAAACCGGGCTTCCGGCGGGCAGGTTTTAGCCAACATGTGGGTTCGCGCTGGCTCTTATCATGAAGAAGACCGATACACAGGGATTGCGCATTTCTTAGAGCATATGATTATCAACCGCGGAACAGAAAACATCGCTCCAGGTGATCTGCCCAAGATGGTTAACCGTATTGGCGGAGAGCAAAACGGTGCTACCAGTCATGACAAAACTGATTACTACATCCAGGGTAGCCGCAGTGATCTTGAGCTCATTCTGAATCTCATTGCGGAAATGTGTTTTCGGCCAACATTCGCGCAAGAACAAATTGATGAAGAACGTCCGGTAATTGAGGAGGAAATTCTGCGCGCACAAAACAGCGCCGATCAGCAGCTTTTTGAAGCAATGAAGGCAGAATTGTTTAAAGGAACTAATTATAGCCGTTCAATTGCTGGTACGCGGGAAACGGTTGGTAACTGCGATACACAAGCTTTTAAGGATTTCCACAGTCGTTATTATCAACCTAATAACATGGTTTTGGTACTGGTGGGAGATGTTCGCGGCGCAGAGGTAATGCCGCTGGTCAAAGAAATTTTCGGAGGTTTTGCCCCTGGCGAAGTGCCAGCTGAACCGGAAATTAATGTAGAGGTTCCGACAAAACCAGTTGTGCTGAAAGTCGAGTGCGATGATCTGACGGCTGGCACTGCACAGGCAATGATGTCCTTTAGCATCCCTCCAACCGAAGTGCGCGAATCAGCCGCACTGGATTTGCTGGCTGAAGCATTTTGCGGCGGAAGCTATTCAATACTTAAAGAAGCCTATGCCTCTTCCAGTGATATTACTTCAATAGATTGCTCTTATTTAGAGTTTCACAATTCGGCAATGTTTAGTTTTGAGATTACCGGTCCGGCCAAAAAGATCAATGCGTTTGAGCGTAACCTTAAAACCAGCGTTAACCGGCTGTTTAACCAGATTGAAAGCAGTCGCCTTGAAAAGGCCAAGCAAAGAATGAAAACCATGATTGCCTTTGAGGCCGAAACTCTATATGGTTTGGCCAGAACGCTGGGTACTGCTGAAGTTAGTTGTAATGATGTTGAGCACTTTCAGAAGTATTTACAGGCGATTGATGAGTTAACAGCTTCCGAAATCAAGGAGATTGCCAAGAAGTATATCAATCCCAAATCATATATTATGATCATTTACTATAACCCGGCACGCTAAATAAAAGGAGGGGCCTCAGTGAAACGATTTTTGACGGCATTGGTCGTTTTGGCTGCTGTATTGGCACTGACATTTGTTCCGGTGGTTGCCGGGGATACTGCGGCACAGATCGAGAATTACCAGCTTGATAACGGTTTAAAAGTTGTCCTTCGGCAAAGCCTGGAACAAGATATTGTTACCATAGCAATTTCTTTTAAATGCGGCCAGGATCTGGAAGTAAACCCGGAGGATTACGGGCTTAATTACTGGACGGCTTTACTTATGATGCTGGGCACCAACCGCCGGCCTTCTCCGGAAGCCGTGGCGCGGCCCGTGGAAGAAACCGGGGGAATATTTAGTTTTATCCCGATGGCTTCGACCACTCTGTTTTTCGCCAAAGTTAATGCGCAGAATTTTTTCACAGCAATTGATACTATCAGCGATGTAGTGCGTAACCCGATGATTCATGAAGCGTGGGTAGCTAATCTCCAGGAATATGGCAGTTATATAGATTATCTCGATTCCGGCGATCGCAGCCTGGCCTTCGCAAAACTCAGGGAAGGCATTTTCGGGGAACATCCATATGCGCACGCCATAGAAGGCTCTAGCAAAGCAATTAGCACTAACAACCAGTTCAAGTACCGCAAGCATCATCAGACCTACTACATTCCTAACAACGCGACATTGTTTATTAGCGGAAACTTCGACACTGAAGTGGCGAAAAAGTATGTAGTGCAATGCTTTGATTCCTGGAAATCCGGCCCAGAACCGCCGCGGCCATGGGCAGTGGAAACAGCTTCCGGTGCAGTTGATTTTATTAAGCGCGGTACAGGTAAACAAGCCCATATCTATTATGGATTCCGTGTGCCCGGCATTGCGCATCAGGATGGTCCGGCACTGGCTGTATTAAGCAGTATCTGGGGTGAGAGCGGACTCGGTTCGCGCATGTTCCAGGAATTGCGTTCTAAACAGGGGCTAGCATATGAATGTTACTCTTCTTATGAGTGGATGGACTACGCCAATCCAAGCATGCTGTATGCCTACATCGGCACTGCTCCGGAGAAAATTAAGACGGCACAGGAAGGTTTGCGGGCACAGGCTGAGCAATTTAAACGGGAACCGATTAGTGAGGATGAACTGGTCACAGGCAAGGCTGCTGTGATCAACGGCCTGTATCGTACCTTGCAGGAAAACACCACTCAAGTCGCATACATGGCATTTTTCGAAAGTGTCGGACTGGGCTATGATGGATTTGATAAATTCGCTGCTGCTGTACGGACTGTGACCATCGAAGATGTTCAGCGTGTTGCCCAAAAGTATTTCGTAGATCCGGTCATGACTACCGTCACGCCGGAAATGCCCGAGTCATAATCAGCCTTAACCAAAGCAATTAACAGAGCAAAGCATATATGATGCAAGGGTGTGCATAGTGCTATTCTGTGCATAGTACTATTTGCCAGTCGCCGGTCCCTATGGGCCGGCGTTTTTTGCGCTTTGCGCACGCCGGGTGTTTTATGTTCATTTTGAGTTTGATGTCCGTTGTGTGCGTGGAATGTTTTAAAGCGGTTTTATAGAAAATGGAGGATTTAAGCATATTTTTATGGAAATAAAAACATTATTTAGGAAAATAACCGCAATTAATTAATGGATGGAGGTAAGGAAATTGAGAAAAAAACGTCGTTTTCGAGTGTTGCTTTTCATATTGCTTATTTTCGGAGTTGCTGCAACACAGGTATTGGCGAAAAATGCCTCCGGACACTACTTGGATGCGGAACGCTTTACTTTGGCCAACGGTTTAACTGTCATAATAAAAAGCCGACCTGCTAATGGTCAAGTGATGGTTAGAATGTGCGTACGCGCTGGCGCTTATTATGAAGAGGATCAGTATGCCGGGATCGCTAATTTTACAGCGCATATGGCAGTTAACCGCGGAACTGAGAATCTGGCACCAGGCGATTTGCCGCGCATGGTGGATCTCATTGGCGGTAAACAGAATGGTGGTACCACCCATGACCAAACCTATTATTATATTCAGGGCAGTAGTAGTGATTTAAGCCGCATACTTGATTTAATGGCTGAGATATGCTTCCGGCCGACTTTTGCTCAGGATCAGATTGATGAAGAACGCCGGGTTATTGAAGAAGAGATTTTACGTTCTGCCAATGATCCTAGTAGACAACTTTACTTGCGGGGGTTGGCCCATGTTTTCAAGGGTACTAATTACGCCCGTCCGGCTTTGGGAACGATGGAATCAATCAGAAACTGCGACAGCCAGGCTTTCAGGGATTTTTTTAGCCGTTACTATCGTCCGAATAACATGGTTCTGGTTTTAGTAGGAGATGTATATTCTGAACAGGCATTGCCACTTATCGATAGTATTTTCGGAGGGTTTGCTCCTGGTGAAATCCCGGCGGCTGTTGAGCCACAGTTCACCGTACCGTCTGAACCGGTCGTCATTAAGGAAGAAAGCACAATCTTGAAACCGGGCAACGCCCAGGCGATGCTGATGTTTTATGTCCCCCTTCTATCGGCACGAGAATCGGCAGCGCTCAGCTTGTTGACCGCAGCGTATTGTGGCGGAAGCCATTCAATTTTAAAAGAAGCGTACGCAGGTTCCACGGTGATCAATAGCATTGACTGCTACTATTACATATACGACCGGATGATATTGTTTATTCTTGAAGTAACAGGTCCGGCTGACAAAATAGATTCATTCGAAGGCAATTTAAGGACCAGTGTCAATCGGTTCTTTAATCAGATAGAAAAAACGCGCCTGGAATTTGCCAAACAGTGGGTAAGAGCAGGGTATGCGTGGGATGCGGAGACACTTTCCGGATTAGCCGAGAAATTAAGTAGTGCTGAACTTAGGGGCGATATAACCTATCATCAAAAAGTTTTGCAGGCCATTGAAAATTTAAGAGCTGCTGAGATCAAAAAAGTCGCCAAAAAATACCTTAATCCTAATTCATATACGCTGTTGATCCAGTATAACCCGGGCAAATAATGCTCAAACCCGAACAAATAAAGCATACTTCATAGGCATTGCGATTGATAAGGAGGGGCTGCAGTGAAACGATTATTACCGGTGTTAACCGTTTTAGCTGTCATTCTGACATTGGCGATTATTCCGGCAGCTGCAGAAGTGCATGCGGGAGAAGTAGAGAGTTATATGTTGGATAATGGCCTGAAGGTTGTGCTGCAACATAATGATTATTTAGATACTGTGACTGTAGGCATTGCTTTTAAAACTGGCCGCGAATGTGAAGTTGATCCGCAGGATCATGGCCTCCACTTCTGGACGACATTTTTTATGACGGCCGGGACAAACCGTCGACCTTATTTTTCTGGAATCTCTCGACCTATTGAGGAAGTAGGAGGTACATTCAACTACTCTTTAAAGGGATCTACGACGTTATTTTATGCCAAAGTAACCACGCCAAATTTATACCTGGCGGTTGACACAATCGGCGATGTGGCGCGTAATCCGAGCTTTGATAAATCTTATATGGAGTATCTCATTAATTATTATTGTGGTGACTACATGACCTCGCGGACCAAGTATGTTGAAACGAGCCCATATATTAGGCTGCGTGAAGGCTGTTTTGGTAATCATCCCTATGGCTATGACCATATCGGAACCACCGAAGCGCTGCGCAGGAGAAACTGGGCTTATTTTCGTAAACATTATCAGAAATATTTCATTCCCAACAATGCCGTCTTGCTTGTTACCGGTAATTTTGAATCGAAAACTGCCAAAAAGTACATCGCGGAATGCTTCGGATCATGGAAAGCTGCTCCTGAGCCACCGAAGCCACCAAGTGTTGAGGCTGCCAAGGGTGAAGTAAACCTAGTCGTGCCAGGCACCGGGAACCGGAGCTATGTTTATCTAGGTTACCGGGTTCCGGGTATTGCTCATGAAGACGGGCCGGCTCTGGCTGTATTAAATGCGATTTGGGGGCAAGGCCTTGGCTCGCATCTTTTTCAGGAACTGCGCTCTCAACAGGGGTTGGCCTATGAGTGCAGTAGTTCGTACAAGTGGTTGGATTTCGCCGAACCCAGCATGCTATATGCTTATGTTGCCACTGCTCCTCAAAAAGTGACTGCAGTTCAGGAAACTTTACGCGCACAAGCCGAACGATTTCGCAATGAGCTAGTCAGCGATAATGAACTGGCCAGCGGAAAAGCCAAGTTCATCATTAATGTATATCGTGCCATGGAAGATACCATTGAGCAAGTGATTCACATGGGCTTTTTTGAAGCAATCGGGATGGGCTATGACGGGTTTGAGCAAATTGCCCAAAAAGTGCGTAATGTAACCGCGGCAGATGTTCAGAAAGTCGCTCAAAAATACTTTGTTGAGCCGGTGATGATCACTCAGAACCCGAAGTAGGCCTAATTACCGGTATTTCGCATATTGCGCATCAAACGTGGTAATATATAAAGTGAAAAACCTGAAGTCGCAGGCCTGCGAGCGCGACGGGTGTGCTTGCGAGCGCGACAGGCATGCCTGCGACTGCAACAGGTATGGAATATTAAGCCGGGGGGCAATAAGCCCCCCGGAAAGATTCACGTATATAAGTTTAAAACGGATCTAGGTTTGAAACTGCTAAAAAGTTATTGACTCAGGCAAAATGACGTGGTAATATAAAAATTGCTCGCTGAGCCACGCAGGGTGAGCTAACCAAAGGATCCAACAGGATCCAGTGGCCAAAGAACACCCGGTGTGCTAAAATAGCTGAGCGGTTTGGAGCCGAGGCTCTGAACCAACGGACCTTGAAAACTGAACAGCGTGCGAATGTGGACCTTAAGAAAAGAGTGAGGTTCAACAAATAGCGGCCAGAGGAAACTCTGGACAGTAATT
>Ga0208297_1001350_pt1 | contig 24644 bp, 37 predicted proteins | sample LMS_cellobiose_e_FD_187367 | JGI IMG/M metagenome (GOLD analysis project Ga0208297, IMG submission 187367) | Rumen-fistulated moose microbial communities from Alaska, USA - LMS_cellobiose_enrichment (SPAdes) (version 2) | ecosystem: Host-associated > Mammals > Digestive system > Stomach > Rumen... | reverse complement strand
CTTGAAATTTGCATATTATTAACCTAATAATTATACCTCTTGCCATCGGGGATGGCAAGAGGTATCTTTTTTTGGATTTGGATTATTTGCGCTCCGCAAGGGGGATATACGGCCGGTCGCCAATGACAGGCTTGTAGGCGGGGCGCATGATCTTATTGCTGGTGCAGATCTCCTCGAGCCGGTGGGCGCACCAACCGACCGTGCGCGCGATGGCAAAGAGCGGCGTATGCAGCTCGTCCGGGATGCCGAGCATCCGGTAGACCAGCCCGGAATAGAGGTCGACATTGTTGGAGATCGAGCGGTCGGTTTTCCATTTTTCACGCAGGATATTGGGCGCGAGACGTTCCACCGCATTGAGCAGGCGGAATTCCCCTTCAAAATCGGTGCCGTGCGCGAGGCGGAACGCGTTCTTTTTGAGCACGGCGGCACGCGGATCGCTTTTGGTATAGACCGCGTGCCCAATGCCGTAGATGAGCCCCGACCGGTCTCCTGCCTCCCGGTTGACGACCTTGCGCAGATAGTCGCGGATTTCGTTGTCGTCATCCCAATTTTGGACATTTGCCTTGAGGTATTCGAGCTGTTCTATGACTTTAAAGTTGGCGCCGCCATGCCTTGGGCCTTTGAGCGCACCAATGCCTGCGGAGATGGCCGAATAGGTGTCGGTGCCAGAGGAGGTGAGCACCCGCACGGAAAACGTGGAGTTGTTGCCGCCGCCATGCTCGCTGTGCAGCATCAGGCATAGGTCAAGCAGATTCGCTTCCTCTTCGGTAAAGCGTTTGTCCGAGCGCAGCAGGCGCAGAATGTTCTGCGCGGTGGAGAGCTCGGGATCGGGGTTGTGCAGGTACATGCTGCGTCCGTCGTAGACGCGCTTTTTCACCTGATAGGAATTGACCATGATCGAAGGCATCCGCGCAATCAGCTGGATCGACTGGCGCAGGACATTTTCGATTGAAGTGTCATCGGGGCGGTAGTCATAGGTATAGAGCGCCAGGACCGACCTGGCGAGCATGTTCATGATATTGGGGCTTGCGACCTTCATAATCATATCTTCTGTAAAGTTGTCGGGCAGATTGCGCGATTCAGCGAGCATCTCCTGGAATTTGGCGAGCTGCTGACCGGTGGGAAGATTGCCAAGCAGCAGGAGCCAGGCGGTTTCCTCGAAACAGAACCGGTTGTCAGCGGCGCAGCCAGCGATAATGTCGTTAATATTGACGCCCCGATAGGTCAGCTCGCCGTCGATGGGAACCTTTTCCCCCTCGTTGATGAGGTAACCGTGGACGTTACAGATCTGGGTGATGCCGGCCATCACACCGGTGCCGTCCGCATTGCGCAAGCCACGCTTTACGTTGTATTTGGAGAAGAGTTCCGGATTGATATTGTTATACTGCGCGTACTCGTTGCATAAACTTTTAATATCCTGCTGCAGCTGTTCGCTGGGCAGGTCGAGTTCCTTCATATGCATGATTCGGTGGCTCCTTTCGTCGGTTGGATGCGTTTGACATCGCCGGATGACAGGTATAATTGTACTGTAGCTATGGGGTGAAGTCAAGCAAATACATTCTGAAAATAGAAATAATATGAAGGCGTTCGCGAAAAATCTTTCATAATGAGAGGAAGTAAAAGACAGATGAAACTGATAAACACCCTCGTGTTTGCCCTGGTTATGTTTTTGATCCCACTCCTGGCGCTGAACCAGGATGCTGGAAATCTCCAGCTTCTCCCAGTGCGGGAGCCGGCTCAAAGCGCACAGACGAATAATGAGAACCGGGTTCCTGCAAATTCGCAGCCGCAGGAAGGGGATCCTGCAGAACCGGCCGCGCCGCATCAGACGGTGGAACTGCAGGACGACGGCTTTCAAATCCTGGACGAGCGCACCGGCGAACTTTTTTCGGTGAGCGCGCGGGATTATGTGCGCGGCGCGCTTGCAGCTGAATTGCCGCCGACCTTTCATCCCGAAGCGCTCAAAGCGCAGGCGGTGGCGGCGCATACATACGCTCTGAATCTAAAGCGGCTCAACGCCGAAGGCCTCGGAGAAGAACGGCTGAATGGCGCCGACCTTTCGGCCGACCCGCTCAACTGGAAGAGTTACACCACCGAAGCGGTCTTCCGTGAACGTTACGGTGAACTGGCAGACGCCTACTGGAAAACCATCTGCGACGCGGCGGATTCGGTGAGCGCTTACCTTCTGACCTATGAGGGAGAGCCGATTGTGGCGGCCTATCATTCGATGTCCTCCGGAACCACCGAGGACGCCGCCAATGTCTGGATCGGCGGAAAGCCTTACCTCGTGCCGGTCGAGAGTTTCGGAGATACGCTCGCGCCCGATTTCGTCACGACCGAAACCTTCTCCGCCGATGAGGTCGCCGCGGCCCTGCGCGGCGCCTGTCCGGATATCCAGCTCGGGGCCGACCCGTCCGGATGGTTTTCGGTGCTCGAACGCTCGCAGGGCGGTTATGTGACAAAACTTTCGGCTGGGGATCAGCAGATGCACGGCAAGGAGCTGCGTTCGCTGCTTGACCTGCGTTCTTCCGACTTTGCAATCAGCTGGGACGGCGCAAAATTCATCTTCACAGTCACCGGCTATGGGCATGGTGTCGGCCTTTCGCAGTATGGAGCGGATTATATGGCGCGCCAGGGCGCCACCTTTGATGAGATCCTCGCGCATTATTATCCAGGCACCACCCTGGCGGCAATCGGGCAGTAGGAAGGAATGCGAGAAGCGCCCGCGGACGGAAGTCCGCGGGCGCTTTTTTTACGGGACAACCCCTTGTATCCGGGGAATTTCTGTGATAGTATTGCATTGTTCGGATATAAAGACTATAATAATGTTTCGCGCATTTTGGTTAAAGTTTTGCAAAGATGCCGGGGGAAAACGGCAAGAGGAGATACGGAATATGAAGATCGTGATTGTGGGCGACGGCAAGGTCGGTTATACCCTGACCGAGCAGCTCAGCAAGGAAGGCCATGACATCGTGGTGATTGACTCTAACAAACAGGTGCTGCAGGAGTCGGTCGAGACGCTCGACGTGATGGTGGTGCATGGAAACGGCGCGAGCCTCAAGGTGCAGAAGCAGGCGGATGTCGGCGACTGTGACCTGGTGATCGCGGCGACAAGCGCGGATGAGATCAACATCCTTTGCTGCATCATCGCGCGCAAGCTTGGCTGCGCGCATACCATTGCCCGCATGCGCAACCCTGAATATGCCGAGCAGCTTTTCTTTTTAAAGGAGGAGCTGGGGCTCAGTATGACCATCAATCCTGAACGAACGGCAGCGAGCGAGATTTTCCGCCTGTTGCAGTTCCCCTCCTTCCTCAAGCGGGATTCGTTCGCCAAAGGCCGTGTGGAAATTGTGGAGATTGTTCTGCGCGAAGGGAACATCCTCAACGATAAACATCTTTCTGAAATGTATAAGATTGCCGGCGTGCGGGTGCTGGTCTGTGCGGTTGAGCGGGGAGACGGGGTTTTCATCCCGGACGGAAACTTCCAGCTCAAGCAGGGCGACAAAATTTATGTCACCGCTTCGGCAGCCGATCTGGCGACGCTTATCCGCAATCTGCATATCGAGAGCCGCCGGGTGCGCGATATCATGATCATCGGCGGCAGCACAATCGCCTATTATCTGGCGGCCGACCTGCTCGATATCGGCGTGGACGTGAAACTGATCGAAACCAAGCCTGAACGCTGCCGGACGCTGGCAGAAAAGCTGCCGAAGGCGGAGATCATCAACGCGGACGGATCAAGCCAGGCGGTTCTTCTTTCCGAAGGGATCGAAAAGACCGACGCGGTGGTTACGCTGACCAATATGGACGAGGAAAACCTCCTCATCTCGATGTACGCAAACCACATTGGCGTGCCCAAGGTGGTCACCAAGATCAACCGTACCGAGTACAGTGAGGTCTTCCGGGATAAAGGGATCGATTGTGTGATCAGCCCCAAGCTGCTGACGGCAAACGATATCGTGCGTTATGTGCGCGCCATGCAGAACACAACCGGCGGATCGGTGCTGACCCTGCACCGCATCGTGGACAACAAGGTCGAAGCGCTTGAATTCCGCGTGACCGAGACCACCCGCCACCTGGGAGAGACGCTTTTGCAGATCACCCTGAAGCCGAATATCCTGCTGGCCTGCATCAATCGCTATGGGAAGATCATCATCCCAAAGGGCGAGGACACCATTGAACTCAATGACACGGTGATTGTGGTCACAACGGCCGACCAGACCATCTATGACCTCAACGACATTTTTGATGATAAAATTGAAGCGTCCGATTACGAATACACCATCAATGACCAGTATATCGTATAACGGGATTGTTTTTTCGGGAGTAAAAAGATTATGAATTATCGGATGATCCTGTTCCTGATCGGTTATATCCTGCGGGTCGAGGCGGCCTTCATGGTTCCCGCGCTCGCGGTTGCGCTGCTCTATCACGAGCAGGCCTCGGTCAGCGGCTTTTTCATCACCATTTTGATTCTTCTGGCGGTGAGCATGCTGACGGTTTTTGTCCGTCCAGAGAAAAGGACCCTCTATGTGCGCGACGGGATGTTCACGGTTGCGCTGGCATGGATCGCGGTGTCGTTCTTCGGCGCGCTGCCGTTTTTCCTCAGTGGGTCGATCCCCAGTTTTGTCGACTGCATCTTTGAAACCGTTTCCGGCTTCACCACCACCGGCGCGAGTATCCTGACCAACGTGGAGGGGCTGCCGTTCGGAATGCTTTACTGGCGCAGCTTTACCCACTGGCTGGGCGGCATGGGCGTGCTGGTGTTCCTGCTGGCAATCGTACCGCTTGCGAAGGGCTCGGGCAACTCGCTGCACCTTCTGCGCGCGGAAAGCCCGGGGCCGCAGGTCGGCAAACTGGTCCCGAAGATGCGCGACACCGCCACCATCCTCTACGGTATCTATATCGTGCTGTCGCTCATCGAGGTCATCTTCCTGCTGGCGGGCGGGATGTCGCTCTTTGACAGCATCACCACCATGTTCGGTACGGCCGGCACCGGCGGCTTCGGCGTGAAAAACGACAGCATCGCCGGCTACAGCCCCTATCTGCAGGTGGTCGTCACTGTCTTTATGGCGTTGTTCGGCGTCAATTTCAATATCTTTTATCTGCTGCTCATCCGTGAGTTTTCCAAGGCGTTCCACAACGAAGAACTGCGCGCTTACCTTGGGATTATGCTCGGATCGATTATGATCATCACTGTCGACATTATGCCGATGTTCGGCAACCGCTTCGGTGAAGCGCTGCGGCATGCGGCGTTCCAGGTTTCCTCGATCATGACGACCACCGGCTTTGCCACCACCGACTTTAACGTTTGGCCGGAGCTTTCCCGGGTGATCCTGGTGGTGCTGATGATCGTGGGCGCGTCGGCCGGTTCGACCGGCGGCGGCATCAAGGTCTCAAGGCTTCTGCTGCTCTTAAAGTCCGCAAAACGGGATCTGCAGAAGATGCTGCGCCCGCGTGCGGTCAAGACGGTGCGGATGGACGGCGAAATGATCGACGATGCCACCTTGCGCGGGGTGCACGCGTATATGACCGTTTACTGCGCGATTGCGGTTGTGTCGATCCTGCTGATCGCGCTCGACAATTTTTCGTTTGAATCGAACCTGACCGCTGTGCTTGCCTGTCTCAATAACATCGGGCCGGGCCTCGGCGTGGTGGGGCCGATCGAGAACTATTCCGTGTTTTCCGATTTCAGCAAGGTGATCCTCACCGCGAATATGCTGATTGGCAGGCTCGAGATTTTCCCGATCCTTCTCTTGTTTGCGCCGTCCATGTGGAAAAAGATCTAAAAGCCAAAGAAAAAGGCCGCTGCATTTTGCAGCGGCCTTTTTGGGCGCTTTTCAAAGGAACAGACGCATGACTTGTTCGGCCAGAAAGACAGCGGCGGTCGAGCCGAGCGCCACCGTGAGGAGCCCGCGTCCCAGATAGGCGAGCACCAGCGCGGCCAGCAGCCCGATGGCTGCGGATGCGATGCTGGAAGTGGCGAAGAGGATGTCCGGGAAGGTCATCGCGGCGAGCACGGCGTAGGGGACATACTGCAAAAACGATTTGACGAACCGGTTTTCAATCTTCCGTTTCATAAAGACGAGCGGCACCATGCGCGGGATGTAGGTGACCAGCGCCATGATAAAAATCCCGGTGAAGATACGTGGATAATTCATTCGGCGGCCACCTCCGGTTCATCCTCGTCACCCGCGGGATAGCGCAGAGCGGCGTAAGCGGAAGCGGCGATTGCGCAGAGGATGATTGCCCAGCCGCTCGAAAGGTTTTTGAGTATCGGCGTGAAGCGCAGGACACAGCTCAGCACAACCGCAATCGCGATGACGACCGCAACCGGCTTCACCTTGCGGGCAGGCGGCACGATGATTGCGATAAACATACCGTAGATGGCCACGCCGAGCGCGCTGCGCAGGACGGCGGGCAGAAGGCTGGTTGCCGTCGCGCCGAACAGGGTTCCGAGCGCCCACCCCCAGTACGGGGTGAAGATCAGCCCGGCCAGATAGGCGGCGGTGACCGGCCCTTTTTGCTGCATGCCCACCGCGAAGATTTCGTCGGTCACACCGAACGAGAGAATCGCCCGCTGCCAGGTTGGCATCGCGGGGTCCGCCTTCTGCGCAAGCGACAGGCTCATCAGCATGTAGCGGATATTGATGACGAAGGTCGTGACGGCAATCTCTATGTGGGCGCCGCCGGAGAGCAGCAGCGCCGTTCCGGCGAACTGTCCGGCGGAGGTGAGATTTGTCATCGAGATGAGCAGGGAGATCCAGAATGGCAGGCCGTTTTCGGTGCACATCATACCGAAAGTGAATGAGACCGAAAGGTATCCGAGGCAGATTGGCACACCATCCTTGAGCCCCTTTATGAATGCTGTTTTATTATTCACGTTTTGTTACTCCATTGTACTGTTCATGAGAAATCAGAGGCTGTCCACTTCGGCAAGCCAGAGCGAAGCCACCGCGTCGCTGGGCATCCGCCAGTCGCCGCGCGGCGAAAGCGAAACCGAACCGACTTTCGGGCCGTCCGGCAGGCAGGAACGCTTGAACTGCTGCGCGAAGAAACGGCGGTAGAAGTTTCTGAGCCATTTGAGGATGGTTTCGCGGGGATAGTCCTCCCCAAAGGCGTAAAGTGCGAGCCGGAAGATCTTGCGCGGTGCGAATCCCCAGCGCATCATATAGTAGAGGAAGAAGTCGTGCAATTCGTACGGGCCGACGAGGTCCTCGGTTTTTTGCTCGATTTCACCCTCGCGCGGCGGCAGAAGCTCAGGGCTGACCGGCGTTGCGAGAATGTCATAGAGCACCTCCCGCAGCTTTTCATCGTCCGCGCGCTGTGCCTCGTAGGCAACCAGATAGCGTACCAGCGTTTTGGGAATCGAGGCGTTGACCCCGTACATCGACATGTGATCGCCGTTGTAGGTCGCCCAGCCAAGCGCCAGCTCGGAGAGGTCGCCGGTGCCGACCACCAGACCGTTCGTTTCATTTGCCAGATCCATCAGCACCTGGGTTCGTTCCCGTGCCTGGGCATTTTCGTAGGTCACGTCACGTTTTTGTGGGTCGTGGCCGATGTCCGCGAAGTGCAGGTCGACCGCCTTCTTGATATCGATGTGATGCAGGGTCACGCCGAGCCGTTCGCAGAGAAGTTCGGCGTTGCCCTTGGTGCGGGCGGTGGTGCCGAAACAGGGCATGGTCACAGCGACCACATCCTTGCGGCTGCGGGCGCAGAGGTCTGCCGCGCGCACCGCGACAAGAAGCGCCAGCGCCGAATCGAGCCCGCCCGAGATACCGACCACGCAGGTGTTCGCGCGGGAATGTTCGATCCGCTTTTTTAGGCCATAGGACTGGATGCGCAGGATGTCCTCGCAGCAGCTTTCCCGGGCGGACTTATCGGACGGAATGAATGGTTTCGCGGGCACCGGGCGGGAGAGCGGAGTCTCGCGTGCCGGGAGGGAAAAGGTCGAATGCAGATAGCCTTTGTCTTTTCTCTCCGGATAGGTGGTGAGCCTGCGCCGCTCGTAGACGAGCCGCTGCACATCGATTTCCGAGAAGATGAACCCATTTTCAAAGCGGCGGCTCTCAGCGAGCGGCACGCCGTTTTCGCAGATCAGGTTGTGTCCGGCAAAGACCATGTCGGTGGTGGATTCGCCCTCGCCCGCATCGGCGTAGAGGTAGCCGCAGACGAGCCTTGCCGACTGCCCAGAGACGAGCGCGCGCCGGTAGCCGTCCTTGCCGACCGTCTCGTCGCTGGCAGAGAGATTCACGATGACCGTCGCGCCCGCGGCGGCGTGCGCGGTGGAAGGCGGATTGGGGGCCCAGAGGTCCTCGCAGATTTCAGCCGCCACAGTGAGGCCGGGCAGCGTATCGCAGGAGAAGAGCTGGTTTTGACAGAAGGGGACCGCGTCGTCCCAGAGGTCGTGATAATCATATTCGTCCGGCGCGGGCGCAAACCAACGCTTTTCGTAAAACTCGCCATAGTTCGGCAGATGTGTTTTCGGTACGAAACCGAGAATCTCGCCGCCGCAGATCGCGGCCGCGCAGTTATAGAGCTTACTGCGGTGGATGACCGGAAGGCCCGCAAAGAGGAGCATGTCCAGCTTTGCAGTCTCCTTTGCGATTTTTTTCAGCGCTTCGAGCGCTCCTTCCAGGAGCGTCTGCTGCAAGAAAAGGTCGCCGCAGGTGTAACCGGTGATACACAGTTCGGGAAGCGCAAGCAGCTGCACCCCGGCCTCCCGCGCTTTTTTCGCAAGCGCGATGATCGAATCAGCATTATGGGCACAGTCGGCCACGCGGATGTCCGGCGTGCCGCAGGCGACCCTGATAAATCCATCCTTCATTGAAAAAATCCCTCCGAAACCTGGAATGGCGTTTCCACATATTTACCAAATTATTATACTACATTATTGCGCAGACAACCAACAAAAAATAGCCGTATAACGGCTATTTTTTTATCCTGTATGATCTATCTCAACGGGTTCGTTCAAATCCTTTGTAACGGGTCCCCTGGAAGGTGAGTTTTCCGTGGTCCCCCTCAGCGAGCATCCCGTATTCCCGGCCGGACACCCAGAATTCCAGCCGGTCGCCGCTTTCTACCTCAAAGGTGACATAGTAATCGGTGGAGGAGGTGGTGTGCATCCCGTGCGCACCGGTCGCATCACCGGCATTCATATGCTGATGATGGTGCACGTCGGTGCGCTTCGAGACGAGCGTGGCGTCCACCGTGAGAACCGGTGAAGCGTTATTCCGGCTGTACTGCCGGGCGCCGACGACCGCGTTGCGGATAAAAATGCCGATGATGATGGCGAAAACGACAAAGAAAAAAATTGGAAAGAGAGTCGACATCAGGTCAAACCCGAATCCGAAAGGACTGATGCTCATGAACCAAGTACCCCCATTTCTGTCAGCTGCGCGGATGGAAGTCCGGTGAGGTCGACCGTGTAATCCGCTCCGGTGTAGGCGTAGCCGATAGGCGCGCCTCCCGCGGCGAGGTCAGCATTGTAAAAGCTGTCGGTGAACGCGCCGTAATTATAACCGGCCACGCAACCGATCCGCCGGTATTTAGCGGGAGCGGTGACGCGCACCGACACGATTCCGCGGCTGATATAAGTGTTTTCATTATGCCCGATGAACCCGCCAATGTCAATTGGAAGCTGGTTATCTTCCGCGTCCGCGGTCACGTTTCCGGTTGCGGTGCAGGAATAGACCCCGGCGTCCAGCGTGCGGCCAATGAGTCCGCCGGTCGATGCTGTGCCGGACACCTGTACGTCAGCCCGGCAGCCGCGGACCGTCCCGCCCACAAGTTTCCCGATGAGCCCACCGGTTTCTTTGCCGCCCTGTACCTGACCGGAAAAGCTGCAGTCCTCTATGACGCCGTAACAGGCGCCCGCGAGCCCGCCGGCGGGTGCGCAGTCATCCCCGGATTCCGTTTCAAGACGAACCAGCCCACCCCAAAGCGAAAGCCCGGTGACGCGTCCGTCCCTGCCGACGCAGGAAAATAACCCGGCGGGCGAGCCGGAAACGACCATCGAAAGGTTCCGGATGGTGTGACCGCCGCCATCGAAAACCGCGGAAAAACCGGCTGGGGCCGGGTCGCGCGGGTCAGTGGGCAGATAACAGCCGATCGGGTCGATTGAGATCCCGCCAAGGTCGAGGTCGGCTGAAAGCCGGTAGGTATTCGCGGCATAGGCGCTGTCGCCGGAGTTGACCAGATCCGCGAGCTTTGCAAGTTCCCGCGGCGTGCTGATCGGGATCTCCCGGCCATGCGCCGAGGGAAGAGGGAGGTTTTCGACCGATACGAACCGGTAGAGCTGCCGCCCGGCGGGAATGATCCCGGCAAGCACGGCTGGAACAGGCGCGGTCGACGGGGCGAAGACGTACCGCGCGGTGCGCCAGGCGCGGCTGTCCATTGTCCGTTCAATCGTTAAAGAAAGCCTGCCGGCCGGATCCATTTCACAGGCCAAAAGTGAAAGCTCCGGAGACGGCGGGGACGCGGGCGTTTCCGAAGGGAAGAGAAAGCCTTCGTCCGAGCCGCTTTCCGGCGCATGGCAGCCGAAAAATAAGGAACAGAGCTCATCGATCTCCGCCGCGGGGATCGAATAATGCAGAATGGTTCTGCTGTCCTGATAAACGGCATAAGGCGCAAGCCCGCCGGTTTCCCGCAGGAACGCGAATGAGAACGCCACAGCAGCTTCAGGATCGGCTTTTCCTGGTTCAAATTGCGCGCCAAGCAGCGCGTTTTCGTAAATGCGGATGTAGTCGCGCATTAAAAGGTCCTCGGCCGCAATGTTTTTCGGATCCGGAATGGAAGGGGAACCGGCGGCGTACGCGACAGGGGAGGACAACAGGCAGAGCGCGAGGGTCAACACAGCGGCAAGGATTTTGGCAAGAAATCGATTTTTCATTCTGTGCTCCTATCCATATAGTAATTATGCTGCGTGGTTATTACGTATGGTTATGATTCTTTACTATATTATACCCATTCGCAGGATGCCTGTCTATCAAATAGTGTCGGTTCCAGATTAGTTTTGTTGCATCATGCCTCCGAAATATGGTATGATTAGCCTCAGAATGCAGATGATAAGGAAGGTGCAATTGCCGCCATGCCAAAATTAGTTTGGAAACCTGGGACGCTGCTCGCACCGGTCCCGCCTGCGCTGGTCAGCTGTGGGACGTTGGAAAAGCCGAACACCTTTACAGTTGCCTGGACCGGTATTGTCAATACCAATCCGGCAATGACCTATATTTCTGTCCGGCCGGAGCGGTATTCCTATGGGCTCATTCGGGAGAGCGGCGAATTCGCGGTGAATCTCACCACCACGGCACTGGTGCGTGCGGCGGATTTCTGTGGCGTGCGTTCCGGCCGCGACTTGGATAAGTTCGCGGCCTGCAAGCTCACTCCGGAGGCCGCCGCGGAGATTTCAGCGCCGCTCATTGCGGAAAGTCCGCTTTCGCTGGAATGCCGGGTGGAGCGGATGCTCGAGCTGGGCACCCATCATATGTTCCTGGCGAAGATCGTGGCGATCGATGTAGATCCGAAGCTTGTGGATAAAGCGGGCAGGCTCAATCTGGGCGCGGCGGGGCTTGCGGCCTATGCGCATGGAGAATATTTCGAACTCGGCAGACAGATCGGCACGTTTGGTTTTTCGGTCCGCAAGAAACCCGCGCGGAAAAAATCCCGCCCCAAAAGAGGCGGGAAAGGTTCGCCGGATGCTTGACTTCGCAGGCATTTTGTGGTATTATAATCTCCGTCACGTACGGAGAGATGTCCGAGCGGTTTAAGGAGCTGGTCTTGAAAACCAGTGACTCGCAAGAGCCGTGGGTTCGAATCCCACTCTCTCCGCCAATTCTCCTTACGAGGCAAATAGAATTAAGAGACGTTACCACCTATTTGGAGATGTACCCAAGTTGGTGAAGGGGCTCCCCTGCTAAGGGAGTAGGTCGGGAAACTGGCGCAAGGGTTCAAATCCCTTCATCTCCGCCACAAAAAGAACCGCTTAGAATGCTATTCTAGGCGGTTTTTGGTTTTTGTAAAAACCCACAAAAAAACCCACTTTAATTTTTACTTTTCAAGATGCCTTCAAACGTTTTGTTGACATCCTCCGCAATCTGCTTTTTGATTCCGGTTACTTCGTGCCCGTAAACCCCGAATGTGTCCATATTCTTCGAATGGCCCACAAGGTTTTTAATATAGCTTTCAGGTAGCCCTTGAACAGCCGAAACAAAAGTGTGTCGAAGTTCGTACAAAGTTGTGGGCGGTATTCCGTTCACTTCACAGAACCTTTTCCACCGCTTTAAATAGGTTTGCTCTTTGAAGCGCGGAAAAACATATTCAGGGTCATCTGGATATGCTCTTTGCTCATCGATGATTTTTTTTGCGACAGTGGGGAGTACAAACGTCCTGATTGCATTATCATTTTTACCGCTGGTGACTTCCCCATAAATATTTATGGATCGGCGCAGAAAAACGAGATCCTCTTTGATGTCTGCCCATTTTAGGCCGAGAACCTCTCCGGGGCGCAACCCGGTGACAACTTGGAAGCGAAAGGCGTAGACAAGATCCTCTGTAACGGTCTTTCCACGCATGGTGGTTGTGTTTGTTGAGAACAGCCTTTCAATGCCATCTGGTTGAACGATATTTCGCACGCCGACAGGAGCGCCTTTCGGAATTACAATATCTTCTGGATAGAATTTCGACGCCTTGCATTTACGACAAAACTTGAAGAATCCAAACATAGTTGCTCGAAGATTTTTTAAGCTCTTTTGGGAAAGACCAGACTTATATCCTTTATTTATGATGTTTTGCAGATGTTGGCTGGTGACAGATGATAATTTCATGTTCCCGATTTCCGGCTTGATCCAGTTTTTCCCTCTGGATTCTTCATTTATCCAATTGCTTTTTGAAGTACGGCTCTTTAAATCTTCTATGTACTCATCGAAAAAAAGATTTACACGTCTATTTTCATTTGAAATATTGTCATCCAGCCACGCATCAGCCTTGGCGTTGCACTCCCGCTGGCCGGTACGCCCCGGCGTGGAGCTGGTGAAAGTGCGGCGCTCACCGTCCTTCTGTACCTTGATCTGCCAGCGTTTATACTTTTCCAGCCAGACGGCTGTATTCACTCGTTTACCCATAAAAATAACACCCCCTCTAAGCCTTGCCGTAAGTTTAGAAAGGTGGTAAAATACTTACAGCAAAGCTATGAATTTTTGGTAATGGTTTGTGGCTTGCATCGATCCGTTTCCTGCGCCAACAGGAAGCGGATTTTTTATATTCTTCCTCTGTTGATAAAACCTGTTAGATAAGTAGATTTTGCTGTCCGTTTTATTGGACAATAAATATGATAAGATTAGATCACGAAATTGAAAGGAGGTAACAGCATGTGTGATCAGGGCATTAAAGACCATAAGACCAGCGACAGGATGAACCGCACGGGCCATGTGGCTCCTGCAAGCCGTGCGGACAGGAAAGATTTACCGGTTGAAACAAATACTGGAATGGTATACAATGGAAGTGCCGGTAAAAAGGTCGGAGCTTTGACCGGGAAGGAGAAGGGAACATGCGACGGTGTTGAAAAAAGATGCGGTCTTATCGATAAGATTCAGTCCTTTACGGAAGCGGAAATGAACGAGTTTATTTATCGCGTGCGGCAAGAATTGAATCTGCGATTCGATCAAGACTTTCAACAAGAGAATCATCCATATCCTTAATCTTTGCAATAACGGATCGTTTTACATCAGAAAGCTCATCATCGGAAACGGTGGTGGGCTTTTCGGTTTCCCACCCCATTACATAAGCCGCCGATATTCCTAGAGCGTTTGCGATTAATTCAATTCGGTCGATGGGAACTTTTTCAGTGTCCCCATTTATATATCTGTGCAGGGCGGATTTCGGTATTCCAGTAATGTCGCTTAATACTCCATACGAAATATCCTTTTCTTCCATAGCCTGTTGCAATTTTTCTGATATGCTACTCAATGGGGGCACCACCTTATTAACTTCTTATTCGTATTATACACATGACGTTCTAAAAATGCAATGATAAATCAAAGTTTTCTTTAAATTTGTTCCAAAAATGGGTTGACATGAAAAATTATTTATGATATTCTATAATCGTTCCAAAAATAGAACGAAGCGAGGTGGAAAAATGAACAAATGGAGGTTTACTGAATTCCTAGAAAAGGCAGGATATACACAAAAATCCTTTGCGCTCGAATTAGGAATTTCCAAAAACACGCTTAATAATAAGCTGAACGGGCGAGGAAGTTTCAGCCCAGAGCAGATTAAGATAATCTGCGAAAAATTGAGTATAGAATCGCCGTTAGACAAATGCGAAATTTTTTTATCCTAATCGTTCTATTTTTAGAACGAAATTCAAAAGGAAAACCGCCCTCTAGGGGCGGCTAAGAGAAAGGCGGGATGGAAGTGACATTAAAAGACGTGAAACACAATTTTTCCAAATACGGGGTGACTGATTCGCTGATCTACATTTACAAAAAAACCGGGATAGCGCTGAGATCGCTGCTGCCTATATTGGCGCTACTTATATCTATTGCGGCTTTAATAAAGCAAGGATTGATATAAGGATTGCCGCGATCGACAAGGCGGAATCAAGCACAATTGGAATCCAAAACCAACAGGCTTGATGAAAATGATCTTCGAGAATGGATTTTCCGTTTTCGGAAATCCTATACCCTTCGAATCCGGTCTCGTACCCAGATTCTACGCTTTCCCAGATGAGACATGACTCTATAAGACGTTCCGTGGATAGGTCTTTCAAAAGAGGTTCATTGGCAAAAATGAAATTTTCCAAAATATCTTTTGTTTTATGCGGCTTTTTTAAGTAGTGAAGTATTTTGCGGATATTTTTGCTGATTAACATTAGGCAACCTCCTTTCCCATATCTTACCACGGAATAGGAGGACAAGCAAGAATAATAGCCACGCCGGATGGCGGCAGAAAGGAATGAAAGATAGTGAATGAAACTCTCACTAAAACAAAAGAATTGCTCGAAAAGCAGTTGCAGCTACTTTCCGAGCAATCTGAGAAGGCAGATAATCTTGATGAACTATTAAGAACAAGCGAATGTATATGCCAAATTGGTCTTACAATCACTCGGCTGGCTGAACAAATCCGATTCTTCGCGGGGGTTGGGTCGGGTCGCATTTAGGCGCTGAGGTTAATAAAAAGCTGATTTGGTTGACATGCTGAATAAGTTGAGCGGGTTTTCCATTGACGGAACCATAGAAGTAAATTAAATCTGGATTCTGGTATCCAATATCAGTAACTGCCATAAGTACAGATTTTCCAAAGCTCGCTAGCATAACCATTACTTCTGTGTTGTCATCAAGCGATTCTTCATATTCGGCAATTTGTTCCATAATTTTTTGGTGTTGCCAATCTGCCAAATGATGGTCTCGCATAGCTTCACGAAGTTCCGCAGCAGAGAATTTAGGTTGAATTCCCATTTTTTCAAATAAAGCCTCTTCGGCCAAAGAGTTTGTCATGGTGAAAACCTCCTTTACCACATCTTACCATATCTAAGGAGGACAAGCAACAAAAAGCCATTAGAGCAGAAAGGAGATTGAAATAATGAATTTAAAACATATGTCAGTGTCCGATATTTTGAGTTCGCACGAAGAGCGGATAGGATCTATCGAGTTGCTAATCCGGTGGATTCCAACAATCTGGGCCATTATCGGCATAGCGAAGTCAATCAGAGAGTGGTGGAAGTCCCATGAAGTTTAGAAGAATCCTATCGATATTTTGGGGGACACTCGCCTCTGTGATTTGGATTTTTGACTTACCAATGAGTAACCAACAAGTCCTTTTAATATCGATGTGGGGGACAGCTACACTTTTAGCAGCCATGAACATAAAAGACTAAACCGCCCATCAGGGCAGAAAGGAGTTAATTACATGCAAGCCAAATATCGAAAGCTCCGGGGTTTGATGTACGAGAATCAAGTGCTTCAGCAGGATATCGCCGTTGCAATCAATCGCGACAAGCGGTATGTGTCGGATCGGATGACCGGAAAGCGCCCATTCAACATGGATGACGTTTATCGAATCTGTGACCTTCTGGAAATCCCGTGTACAGACATCCACATCTATTTCCCGCCGGATGGCGTAGAGCAGAAGCGTGCTTCTGCCTGACGGACAAGCACCCCAAAAGAAAAAGGATGGTGAAAGTGAACTATCTAAAAAAACTACGCGGACAGCGCCCGCAAAGAGATCTCGCCCAGGCCCTCAAAATCCGTGTCCCGGACTACTCCCGGTATGAGAACGGCAAAGCCAACCCCACACCAAAGCAGATGAAAGCCCTATGCGAATATCACCGCTGCAACGTCGGAACGCTCTATGACCGTGAAGATTGGGACTATGACCTTATCGACCCCGCAAAGCCCCGTGAGACGCGCAGAAGCGGGAAGGGGACAGGGATATTAAAATTCTCGGTACGGCTCACAGAGGGGCTTGCAAACCGCATTCAGGAGCAGTGCAGGACATCGGGAATGACGCAGGCGCAATACCTGAAATGCTGTGCTGACCTGATGGACAAGGAGTTGATCTCACATGAAGCTCTGCGACCATTACAAGAATGAATACTCCTGCCTGACCTGCCCATATCCGGCAGATGCGCTTCCCTGCGAAGAAAACGAGCGCAAGATACAGAGTGAGCGGGATCGGCAATCCCGGAAAAGGCATTGGGAGGATCGGACGGAATACCATCGCAAATATTATGCGGCACACCGGGAAGAAGTGATTCGTAAAAACCGGGAGCGGCGGCAGAAAAGGAGGGGACAAGCATGACGGCGGACGGGTTGTTTTGGATGATGCTTTTCGCGGCGTGGTGTCTGTATCTGGCAGTCAGCGCGGCGATCACGGAGAGCCTGATCCCGTGGATAAAAAACATGCGCCCTGCGAGGCTGGCACCTCGACAGAGCGCAAACAATGGAAATTGAAGATACGTTTATTAAAACACGAAAGGCGGGAAAAGTCAAGTGCTGCGGGATCTATTGTTGGAACCGCCGACCAGAACGCGGCAGCAGGAGCGGGCGAATGACCTGATCTGGGAATACCGGGATCTGTATGCGTCGCGGTTTGACTATGAGGACGACCGCCTCCCGGCAGAAAGGCAGGAGAGGATTGACTTTATCCGTCTGGAATTGGAAGAAATGGGCTATTGCCTGTAAGGAGGACGTTATGCTGGACAAAGTATTTGAAGCGCTGAACGCAGCGCTGGCTGAGAGAGACAGCAAGATAGATTATCTTCGCTGGAAGGTTGCAGAACTGGAAAGAAAATACGGGCCGGAGCCCGATAAAAATGAAGAACGGAGTTGATTTCTACACGACCGGGCACGCCGTTGTAACCGTTCATTTCCCGGAGGATCGGACGGTCTGCATGTGGTGCCCATTCTGCCTGCGGGACGCACGCAATCCATCCCGCAAGGTCTGTATCATTACGGATGAACCCATTGTATACGAAGAATATGGACGGGGTGGGAAATGCCCCTTGAAATTTGAAAGTGAGGAATAACCATGCCAATCATTGCAAGCGCAAAATCCGGCGGATCGTTTGAACCTGTTTCTGAGGGCGTACATATTGCCAATTGTATCTCCATCATCGACCTTGGGGATCAGTATTCCGAGAAATACGACAAAACTCAGCGAAAAGTGCTGCTCACATGGGAAGTGACGGACGAGACAATCGAGATTGACGGGGAGGAGAAGCCGCGTGTTATCAGCAACGAATACACCCTTTCCCTGAGCGAAAAGGCGAACCTGCGGACGCATCTGGAGGCATGGCGCGGCAAGAACTTCACGCAGGAGGAGTTGGACGGCTTCGACCTGCAAAACGTCCTCGGCAAGCCCTGCCAGCTCTCTATCGTTCACAACGAGCGCAACGGGAACGTCTATGCCAACATCAAAAGCATCATGTCTATCCCCAAAGGGATGCCGACTCCGCCAGTCGTTAGCGAACTCGCCTATTTTGCCCTGGACGACGCCGCGAGCCTTTCGTTGATAGACAAGCTTCCGCAGTGGATTCAGGATAAGATCAAAAAATCCACAACCTACGGAACGCTGGTGAGATGTCAGAGCGTCCCGAAAGGCGCGGACTATGGGCCGGTTGACACGGATTCCTCCGACCTGCCATTCTGATGGATACTGAAGCGAAGATACTCTCCTTTGGCGGCGGAAAGCTGGTTTTGGAGGCGGATAAACGCCTCCTGCACGAAGTCGTCGAGCATCAGGTGAAAACGGTGCGGCTGGTGGTTCCGGACGGCAGGAGCATCAGCCCGCGCCAACGCAACAAGATTTTCGCATTGTCAGGGGACATTGCGGACTTTGTGGCCGGAATCCGGCATAGCGATAAACGCAGGCAGCACGAATTCTTGTGCGCCTTGCAGATGAACTATCTGCTCGACATCTCGACAGATTCCGTTCGCAGGAAGCTGACCTATCATTATTGCCAGCTCTGCGGGATCGACCTGTTCAGCTTATCCGATGGGGCGCATAATGCGGCAGACATGTCAACGGCCCGGGATTTCATCGACTGGATGATTGAACTCTGCATCGAGTATGGAATTCCCTGCATGGACACGCTTCTCAATCTATGTGAGGACACGCAGCGGTATCTGTACGCCTGTGTAATGCACCGGACATGTGCCGTTTGCGGAAAGCATGCGGATATCCACGAATGGGATCGCGTGGGGATGGGCCGCGACCGGGAAGATATCCACCATGAGGGCCAGCGGGTGCAGCCGCTCTGCCGGGAGTGCTACAATGAGGTGCACGCAATGGGGCAGGAGCCATTTGATAAGCTCCATCATATCACCTGGATTCGGCTGACAGAGGAGATGTGCAGGAAACTCGGGTGGAAAGCATAGGAGGACAAGATGGAAAAACCGAACTATTATGCGGTGCTTCCGGCATGTGTCCGGTACGACGACCGCCTCAAACCCGCCGAAAAGCTGCTGTTCGCGGAGCTCACAAGCCTATCACAGGCAGAAGGATATTCCTGGGCCAGCAACGGTTATTTTTCGAGGCTCTATAAAGTGTCGAAGGAAACCGTCTCGCGGTGGCTCAGTCATTTACAGGAGTGCGGGTACATAAAAGTCAGCGTCGATCAGCAGGCAGGGAATGGCCGCAGAATTATCGTTTTTGATCCCGTTTTGGATCAGGGGGTATTGACAAAAAGATCAATAGGTATTGACGAAAAGATCAAGACCCCTATTGACAAAAAGATCAACCATAATAATACAAGTATTAATAATAAAAAAGAATATATATATGGCTTCGACGATTTTTGGAAAGCCTATCCGAAAAAGATTGCAAAGCAGGACGCTTTGAAAGCATATCAAAAGCTGAAAGCCGACAGCGCCTTATTGGATAAACTCCTGAATGCGCTGGAGAGGCAGAAACAAAGCCCGGCTTGGAAAAAGGACGGCGGACAATATATTCCGCATCCGGCGACATGGCTGAATGGGCACAGATGGGAGGATGAAATCCCAAAGAGCGAAGAAACAGGGAGGTGGCGCAGCCTTGATTAGCCCAAACAAAGAAGCGGAGCAGGCGGTGATCGGAGCAATCATCATGAGCCCGGAAACGGTTCTGCCGGAGGCGGTTTTACAGATTGGCCTGGAAGATTTTCAGATCGTGGAGTATCGCAACGTCTATGCGGCCTGTAAGGCGCTTTATGACCTCAATAAGCCGGTGGATGTGCTCACAGTGCTGGGGAGGCTGGATGAGGCGTACAAGCCCCTGATAGCCGAAGCGTGCGCGGCGGCCCCGACCGTCAAAAACTTTCAAAGCTATATCGGGCTGGTGAAAAGCTCGGCACGCCGGATTCGGGCATACCGAGAAGCACAGTCCCTGGAAGCGGCCCTGCTGGAAGGAGAAGAACTCGATGAATGCCGGACGCTTGCGGTGCGGGCGAACGAAGCACTCAATGAGACGGATGCAAAGACTGAGCTTTCCGCAAAGGATCTGTTCCTGCGTTTCTGCGAAACCAAGATGAAGCCAAAAACCTATATCAAGACCGGGATTTCACGGCTTGACCGGCTTACATACATTGACCGGGGGGACTATGTGATCGTCGGCGCACGGCCTTCTGCGGGCAAGACGGCGCTGACTTTGCAGCTGATGCTTACAATGGCACGAACAATGAATGTGGTTTATTTCAGTCTGGAAACGTCCGGCATGAAGCTGATGGATCGGATTGTGGCGAACTTCACGAGTACGCCGCTGTCATCGATTAAGGAAGGAACCGTGACTGACTGGTCAAGGATCGCGGAGGCATACGACCGTTTCAAAAACCTGCGGCTATTTGTCGTGGAGGCGGCGGGCTGGACGGTGGCGCAGATTCGCGCGAAGGCGGTGCAGCTGCGGGCAGACGTGATCTTTATCGATTATCTTTCGCTCATAAAAAGCGAAGGGAAGGGGCTTTATGAGCGGGTCACGAACATCTCGATGGATCTGCACACGATGGCGCAGCAGTCGAAAATAACGGTTGTGGCGCTGTCCCAGCTCAACCGGGAGGGAAAAGGCGAGCCGGACATGACAAGCCTTCGAGAATCCGGGCAGATTGAACAGGACGCGGACGTGATATTACTGTTACACGAGACTGACCGGGAACAGCAAAACTCAGACCGCAAGCTCATTATCGCAAAAAACAAAGAAGGTTCAACAGGATACATCACCCTTTCGTTTACAGGGGAGTTCCAGCGGTTCTGCGAGTACGAGACGAGGTACGAAGAATGAACAGCCGCCAAAAAGGAGCCGCAGGGGAGCGGGAGCTTGCCCGGAAACTGCGTGACCTGGGATATGATTGCAGACGCGGTCAGCAGTACAGCGGAGCCAATGGGGATGCTGATGTTGTGGGCCTGCCGGGAATCCATATCGAGTGCAAACGGGTCGAGCGGCTTTGCATTGAGGACGCTATAGCGCAGGCGAAGCGGGACGCACGGGAAGGCGAAATGCCTGTTGTAATGCACCGCAAGAATCACTGCGAGTGGTTGGTAACAATGCCACTTGACCAGTGGATCGAAATTTACCGAGAATGGGAGGCGGGACAATGAAAAATGCTTACGCTGTAAAGTTGCAGCAACGAAAGGCAGCGGAACTTCATGAGGCGACGACGGAGGGCTTCGACTTTGCCTTAAACCTATGCGCCGTGGCTCTGAACAATATATTTGGTTTTGGCGACGAGCGGCTCACGCGGCTTGAAAATGAAGTGACCCGGATACTAGAAGAAGATTTCGCGAGTGACATGGAAAAGGCCTCTTACGGGCTTAAAAACCGCGTAAAACAGATCCGGAGAATCTCATGAAACGCCATAAACCAAAACCAAACCGCCCGGCGTAGCTGGGAGAAAGGATAGATCATGAAAAAAGAATTACCACGCATTTGTTACATACTCGGCGGGGAGGAAACGCCACTGGAAGTCGGTGAAAGGTGCCGCGTAAAATACGATAGTGGGATGGAGGACTCTCTTGAGTTTTACATCGATCAAAACGGAACGCCGAAATGGGATGCCTCAAAACGCCCTGAATACGAAAGCGAAAAAGCAGATGATAAGATTATTGGAAAGCTTGTAATGGGTCGCGCAAAGCTAATCCGCCGCCCACACTACACCGATCAGGATATCGCAATCATGCGCGGGAGAGTAGCAGAGGGCACGCCGTGGGTTGCGCGTAGCAAATATGGAGATTTGTATGCGTATGAAGAACGCCCAGAAATTAGCGAGCAAGGAACATGGCTCTCAATAAAATATTGTTGTGAGATCAATAGTGATTTACTGCTTTGGATCAAACCCGGCGAGTGCGTAGACCTGAGAGAGATACTGCGGGAGGTGGAATAGATGAAAGATTTAAAACCCTGCCCGTTCTGTGGCTCAGACGATATTAGAGCGTGTGCATTTGAAATAAGTCCTGAATGTTATATCGAATGTTGTAATTGCGGGGCGAGAATAGATGCTGAAATTCTGTGGGGAGATTCGGATATACAAGAGCACGATAACGCTTGCTTGAAAGCATTACGTAAACTTTGGAACAGGAGGAGCACCAATGGCTGAATACATAGAGCGGGAAGCGCTGTTTGGCGCAATAGGACTGCGCCACGAGATTGACGGAAATCACCGGGCTGCGCAAATTTTAGAGTGTATTTTAGAGGCTCCTGCCGCCGATGTCGCGCCGGTGGTGCATGGTCGGTGGATTGATCCGGAAGATGACGACGGAGGCACATTATGGCATTGCTCCAAATGTGGCTATCCAGTTAAAACCATCGCAAAACCAAATTGTAATTATTGTCCCAAATGCGGTTGTAAAATGCGGGAGGGAAACGATGGCACGAAATAAATACGGTGGCGTGAATGATATGCCAAGCGGATGGACAAAAACTCCGGGACAGCGCTCAGATTTATCACATCCGGCGAGCGGAACAGGAGAAAATTACCCAAGACATCCTACACTCATTAGAGCTGGACAACCTCAATTATCGGGATACCGCAAAAGCCGCCATAAGGCTCCGGGAAGCCCGCCAGAAACGCAGAGAAGCCAAAGACGCGGCGGAAGAACTTGAACCCATAGAACAATATGTCAGAAATAATCAACCGGAAATAAAGGCCTTGGAGCGGCTCCTTGGAGAAGTCAGAAAGGCAGAACGCAAACACGAAAACAGAATTTATATACCGAAATCACAAAGGGAGGCTACCCATGATTAATGCAACATCCGATGTGCTCTTTGCCCTCTCCTGCTTTATCCTCGTTGGTTTTGCTTTTACGGTCGGCAAGATGATCGCGGAGTTGTTGCTCGGAGGATTATTCAGCCGCCGGAAAACAGACGAGGACAAGCCATGATTTACCCATGTGACACCTGCAAAAAGAGAGTATGCCCTATTTACCACAACAGAGAGTACGAGTTGAGGAGTTGTGCCGATTGGAGAGAGTGGTTTATACAGGAGTGGGGCAGCATACAGCAAGCGGCCATTAGTACCAACAAAGATGCAACTTGCAATTTGGAGGGATATATGCTATAATGGAGGTATAGAGATATATGATTGTAAACGGGTGGGTGATCTGCCCATTCTGCGGGAAAAAGCTATTTCCAATTCAACCGGAAACTGTAATAAAAAACCTGCCTTTCAAATGTAAGGCTTGCAAACACAAATTCAATATCAGTACATAGAGCCAAGAGCCTTGTAGCCAAGAGCCGATTAACTGTCGTAATGACGGTTGACCGGCTCTTTTTGTTTTTGATCCGAATATGGGACGGCCCGGCATAGCAAAAGCTGGGAGGGGCGGGAAGCGGGATATATGCCGCAAAGGGTGCACGAGCCGGATGCGGTACCAATACCAAAGCTGGCAGCGTACAGGGGCGAAAGTCCCGCCAGCAGGCGCTACTCCATGCGAACTGGGGGGCAACGCGGCCACAACAGCGTGACGGCCGGAGAGACGGCAATACAGGGGACGATCACTTTGACAGCCGGAAAGACGGCAAACAGTGAACGTGTCGCAGAAACTTGCGAAGCCTGCGACCCGTGTGCCGACACGTAGAAAGCGACTGAGCTTGGCAGAGCTTGTAGAGACGGAATCTGCCAAATGTTGAGGGCGGAAAGAGCAGCCGCCGACCCGTTGCGCGTAACGGCTAGTAGATGCGGGAGTGCTGACCCGCCAACATGCCCGCTGAAAACTGATCTTATCGATGCGTCGATTCCAGCGCGACCGTAAGACGCGGGGCTAAATCTCTACGGAATTTAGCTGCTGGATGTATCAGACAATCTAAGCGGGTCAAAGTATCCGAAGAACCGTATGCTTCCAGCCAGTATGCGGGGAGGGCCACACAAGGTTGTGCGTGATCCTGTGCTGGAGTTAAAACGCAAGCAGTGATAGTGAAGCTGGGTCGCACCCATCCGTGAAAGCCGGACGGAAAGCCAACCGATAGACCTTGCTGACACACCGGAATGAGCGACGGTGCATAGCCCATAACGAGAGGGCGCAGGAAAGGGAAACCACCTGCTGACAGCCGGGAAAGACCGGCAAACGGTTAGCTCTCCCGCGCCGAGGCCAGCCCAACTATCCGGGTAATGCGTGTAGACGTGGGATATATACAAAGCCGGGGCAATTCCCGGCGACACGAAAGCAAAGAATCGGTGGAACCTGTGCAGAGGCGCAGAAGCCGCGCCCATGTTTGATTCATGGGGCTTTCGCCAAATGGACGGGGAGATGGAATGAATGAAAAAGAAACACACTATACTGCTGACAATGCCTGGCCCGTCCTTTGAAATTGCTCCCCAAAAATCCGAGGCGTTTTTTGCGGACAGCGACCGCAGCGCAGTTAAGAGATGTTTGGACAGAGCAAACACAAAGAGAAACAGTGGATCTATCGAGACACGCGGGGAACAGTAGCCCAGCAGCACAAATGAGCGCGGTAGCGTTTGTGTTGTGCCGTAGCTCGTACCTACGGCCCCGCTCCACCCGCATACATTTGCAGCCTCCTTTCACCCGCTGGCATACCGGGAAAAGTATGCCAAAACTCCTAAAATAAGGAGCGGAAAAAATGAAGCTCGGAAAGAGAATCAGGTTCGGTTGCACGGGAAAGCATCTGCACAAACAGGCCGACAAAAAGGAGAACAAGATTAAGACAAACCGATATCTTGA
>Ga0208297_1001344_pt1 | contig 24775 bp, 27 predicted proteins | sample LMS_cellobiose_e_FD_187367 | JGI IMG/M metagenome (GOLD analysis project Ga0208297, IMG submission 187367) | Rumen-fistulated moose microbial communities from Alaska, USA - LMS_cellobiose_enrichment (SPAdes) (version 2) | ecosystem: Host-associated > Mammals > Digestive system > Stomach > Rumen... | reverse complement strand
ATCTCCTCGGCTACAGCCCATTCGATGGCAGCATTGATGTTGTCGATAATGTCTCGATAGTGTTTGGTGATGTCGTTCTGAATGTCGATAACGACAAGTGCCTTGCTGCTCATTGTTTACTCAATCATAAAACTACGGGGATAGAAATCGCTGTAGAAACGGCCGTCGGTGGCGGTGAACTTCAGGACGCAGTAGTTCGGGTCGGTCACGCCGCCAGGATAGTACTGCTCGTCGCCGTTGCGCCAAATCATCTCTTTCGAGGCGGCATCTGTAAGTACTTCCATCGTACCGCGCAGCATCATGCCCTTGAAGCCCTCGGCATCGCAGAAGTAGATGCAGGCCTTGGGATTCGCCTTGTAGTGAGCTACGCGCAGGGAGAAGGTATTGGTGGTGAAATAAAACACTTTAATGCCGTCGCGGACGCGCGGCGACAGCATCGCCTTGGTGCAGGGATAGCCTCCCTCATCCACCGATGAAATGAAGGAAACGGGCAGCGTGTCGGCCATCTCGCCGATGAGTTCCTTAACACCGGCCAAGGCAGGATTCTCCGGCATGGAATCCGTAAGCGTCAGCTCCTTGCGCCAACGTTTCAGATGCGGAAAATAGATCTTCATCTGGCCGATGTACTCTTCCTTCGTGATGGGCTTCGGCAGCCCTTTGTTCACTTCGTCCACGAATTGGGCGCAGTGTTCAATCATCTCATCCATTGTGCATTCCTGCAAGAACTTCCCGTCCTTATAGCAGTACATGCAGTAATCTTCATTCTTACTCCCATCGGCATTGGTGCCAAGGACTTCCTCTGTGAGCGGCATTCCGCAGCTCTGGCAAAATTTCTGTTGCATATCGTTTACTATCGTTTGGTTTTCAATCTCGGGACTCTCAGCAGGCGGCCAGAGCCTGCAAGGTTTTCATCAATGCAGGTACGGTTTGTCATCCAGCGGACGGGTGCAGCCCCATTGCTGGGCGAAGTGCTCGAAGTTTTTTCGGACGAGGCGCTTGATGAAGAGGCGGAACAGCAGGTGGACAAACCAGGGATTCTTTTCTGGACCAGTGAATTTGCGGGCTTCGGTAGTCATGAAATTGCCGTGACTCGCGAATGACTGCCCCATTTTGGTATAGCCGTCCAGTTTCGCCTCCATTGCTTTTTTCATCTTCTCGTCGTCGCGCATACGAATCAGGAAACTGCCTCCCTGGGTAAGGCAACCGCCGTATGTGCAACCGAATTGCTCAGGAAGCGACTGTAGGAATCGCTCGCAAAGACGCAACTGATGACCTTCGTCGAAACCGCCATGCAAAATGAACGATATCTGTGCTGACTGCTGGCGCTCGATAGGCAGTGTCTCCAAAAACTCGAGCATGATACTCGGCACACACTCCACATAGAGCGGCAAGGCGAAGATAATCTGCTCATTGCAGATGAATGCCTCACGTGCAGCATCCCATTCCCTCCGGTTCGACAGGGAGTATAACTCGTATGTGGTACCAGATTCGTGGAGTCCCTTGCCGAATGACTGAATAATCGTGTCCGTGTTGCTATGCTTCTGTACACGCGGACTTCCATTGATGATGACTACATGCATGACTTGTCCTCCCCTATTTTAATCACACCCAACGACTTCCCGGCGAGGTTTGACGCCACGCGCCGGCTCCATTCTTCAAGAAACTCCTGGTCGGCCTCACCTTTATACAGCAGACCGAAGTTCAGCGGATGGTAGCGCAGTTCGTGACGCTCTGAGCCATCGCGGAACTCGATGTACATATTCAGCATCGGCACAATGCGGTCCATCACCCGTTTGCCGTGCCAGTCTACGAATCCAAAGTGCGTATCAGAGACGAGCCACAGATTCTCTGCTCCCACCAGTTTCTTGATGATACCCGCGTAGTCATCCTCGATGGCGCACACGCCCGGTGTCTTCAACCAGCATATATTGCAGCCCATGCAGTGCGCTATCTTCATGTCGGAGGTGTTGAGAACCTCAACTTCATCGCCTTCTATCGGGGTGCCAATCTGTTTAGAAACAGCACCTCCTTCTAATGTATTCAATACAATTGTTTTCATCAGTGTCCTTTGTGTTTCTCCTTCTTCTTTACCTGCCTAAGGTCGAAATTGCGCTGCTTTTCAGCCTCACGCATAGCTCTTGACTGCTGCTTGCGTTCTATTTTGTTCTGCTCCTGCTGCATTTTCAGGGCCTGTTGCGATTTCGTCCCGATACCTTGCGGCATCATCTGCTTCCTTGCTTCACGCAGCTGTCGCTTCGGACTTTTCCTTGTCTCCAGTAATGATTTCGCCTTAATGCCCTTACTATATTCAAGCTTGTGCAAATCCTTTTCGACAAACTCAATGATCTCCTGCCCAGTGGGCTCTGCACCGAAAGTCACTTTGCACACATGAAGCCCATCTTCGTCCGTCACTTCGAACAGGCCTATCCAAAACGGATCTTCGAACAGGATAGTCAGCGAGCCGGTTGTCATGCGTCGGCTTGTAATTCTTATTCTTTACATTCTGGCCTTGCTGTCGGCGCCGGCACCGGTGCCGCGGTACTTGCTCTGGGCGGCGTTGAAAATGTAACGGACGGATAGTTTCACCTTCTGGGTGTCCATCAGGTTGGTCTGCATGATAGTGTGGCTGCCAAAATCGGAGTCCACGTTCATCCGGGCGGTGCCCAGGAGGTCGTTCCCCTCCAGACGCAACACCAGGGAACCATCGGCAAGAAGGGTTTTCTGGACGGCTGCGTTGATATTCACGTAGGCGTTCTTAATATACAGGTTCTGCGTGTAGCCAGTGGACTGCACCATGCCCCCCAGTTCAAACTGCCAGCCTCCTTTCACCGTGAGAGTATTCAACAACTGCGCAAAGAAGATGGGGCGGCCGTTGAATGTCGTTATGCGGATCCCGGATTCTTCGCGCGGATCGGGCGCATTGATGGTAAGCCACTGCGGCTGAATGCCGATGGTGTAATTCATCGTCCAGGGACCTACAGTGGGCGTAAGGTTCACGAAGGCCGACATCTGCCGGAATGGCGTCTCAATGTTCCGGGGTCTCACCAGCACTACGCCTTCGTCTCCAATGGGGGAAGACCAGGTCATGATGGCATCGTCCGTACGGGTATAATTGACCATGAACGTCACCCATTTCCAGACAGTCGTAAGGCTCAGATTGTGGGACAGTTCCGGCTGCAGGCCCGCGTTTCCGCCCTGCCAGATATAGCGGCTGTTGTAGCGGATGGCACTTGAAAGGTTAGCATAATTGGGCCGGCGCGTCTTGGCACTGTAATTCAGCATCACCTGGACTGGTTTCCTGGACTGGGCGCCGATAACCCCGGCGTACGACACATTGGGGAACCAGTTGCCATAGTCGCGGGTAAGGTTATTGGCTGGCGTAACCGCATCCTCGTAGGCGTAATGCACCCACTCGTAGCGCACCCCAGCGCTCAGCTGTCCGACCTTCGGCAAATAGCAGCCATAAGAGGCGAATCCGGCGATATTGTCTTCCCTCACCGTGGCTTCCGATGCCGGGATAGCAATACCATCGACTGAATAATTGTCCGCCCGGCGGGAAAAGGTCTCCTCAGTCCCCGCCTGCAGCTGACCTTTCCAGATGGGATAGGAAAGCACCGCCTTGGCGGCATACATACGACCGGCATTGGTGCTGCCGCTACGGATAGCGGCATTGTGGGTCATGCTACTCGTCTCTATCGATACGGACTCGGAACTGTCATCCACGCCGTAGTAGTCCAGATTGACGTCAATGCCCAGCTTTCCCGCAACGAGGCCGTTGTAATAGAGGTTGGCGCCCAGGTTGTAAGGTATCCACTCCCCCATCGTATCATCCGAGACCGTAGTGAGCTCATCCACCCGTGTTCCGTTCTCAAACACGTTGTCGCTTACTTCCGTATGCACATTGTAAGTCAGATGCCGGCCCCATTCCAGCTTGCCGCCCAGGAAGTGATTGTCTGCCAGCTGCCAGTTCGTGCCGACGTTGCCATAGATGGTACTGCCGATGTATTCGTTCAGGAGCGCCCCCTTATTCTCGAAGAGCCAGTCATCTCCGGCGGCGGTCCTGCCAAAAGTCTGTTTCTCCAAATAACTGTCCTGGCGGGAAGTGTTGCGGGCGTAGTTGACACCGCCAAAGAAGTCCAGGCCTCCCGTACGGTAGTTCACATTAATGGCGCCGAAGGGATCATTCCCTCTGGTCCAGCGCAGGGACTGCGCATCGGAGGCGTTCAGGTTGAATCCAAAGCCGTCGCCCTGGCTCCGGATGGTCTTGATGCGCACGACTGCCCGCACCGTGGCATCGTACTGGGCGCCCGGGTTGGTAATAACCTCTACGCTCTGGATTTCGTTGCTTTGCAGGCGGTCCAGTTCGGAGGCGTCGCTCACGCGGCGTCCGTTGATATACACCATCGGCGATCCTTTGCCGATTACCTCCAGGCCATTCTGGCCTTTGATGAGGCCCGGCGTCTTGGAAAGCACGTCATTGGCGCTTCCCACATTTTCCAATACGGACCCCCGCACGTTGGTTTGCAGACCCTCCCCCGTGAGTTTTGTTTTGGGCATGACGGCACTCGCCACGGCCCCTTCAAGCATTTGCGTATCTTCGGAGAGGGTAATCACCGCACCGTCAACGGGAGCGAGATATACAGTCTTGTAGCCAAGCATGGCCACCATCATGATGCCATCCGTTTCGTTCGTCACTAAATTGAAGGTACCATCTTCTTGGGTCACCACTCCGCATACAACGGTAGAATCGGCCTTCGAGATCACGGCCACGTTGGCGTAAGGGACCGGCTCGCCCTTCTCATCCACAACCTTTCCCTTCCAGTCGCCCTTCGCCAAGGCAGGAAGCACAGCTACTGCGAGCAATAATAATACAATCAGTCGTTTCATCGTTTGTCCATGTTTTTACGGATGCAAAGTTAGTGTATCCAGCGTTCCGAAATAAAAAACAATATGGACAATCATGTGGACAATTACGCATTTCCCCCGAAATCTTATTGGACAATCCCGCCCCTTTGTTTACTTTTGTGCAGAACTGATACGGAACATCGATTATGGCAAGACCGGTTACTGTCACAAAAGAAAGAATCCTTTCCGCAGCCATTGACCTGGTGCGCTCCGGAGGTCCTTCGGCCCTTACGGCCCGCAGCCTCTGCACGCGCCTTGACTGCGGCGCCAATGCCATCTTCTCCTCTTTCGGATCCATTCAAGGAGTCAGGGATGCTGTCCGGGAGGAAGCCCGGAAACTGTATCGGAAACGGGTGGGCGATGGCTTTGCGCTTAATCCTCCTTTCAAAGGCTTTGGCGTAGCCTTTATCTGGTTCGCCATGGACGAGCCGCGTCTATTCTCCATGATTATGGAATCCCGGACGCAACCTGCCTCCTACAAGGACTACATTGATTCCCACGTAGGTTTCAAGGCGGAGAGCCTTTCTGCGATAGCGGGCACCTTCGGCCTGCATGGCGAAGATGCAGAAACGCTCTATTATCAACTCATTTTGGTGGCTATGGGCCTTGCATCAACCTGTACCAACGGAAAAAGTCCGCTCACCATCCCACAAGCCAGCGAAATCCTCGGCAAAAATGTCAGGGCCTTTTTGATGGTTATCCGCGCCGGAATCGACGAGCGGGAAAGGTTCGTTCCGAGCCTTGGCGAAGGCCCAGGCGGTGAAGTCGATTCCTATGTGTTGATGCAAGCGCTCGTCGGGCAGAATTACCTGCTGCAGGAACTCCACGCCCGTCCCCGCTATATTTTGGATGAAGAATGGACCGAATTGGAACGGATGCTCCGGAATTCAGGCGACCTTACTCCCGAATCTCTCAGGGAAGCGCACCCTGACCTGACAAAGGGCGATATCCGCACCTATATTCTCTCACATCTGCAGTTTTCCGTATCTGAGCAAGCCATCCTGCTTGGGATCTCCCCTGCCTCTGTCACCAAAGCACGCCAGCGGCTTAAAGCAAAACTGTTACCGTGATTCAGTAAAGAACTTCTTCCGTTTCAGGAGCCATTTTTCCCGTTTCAGCCATCATGTTCTTTCGTGCGTGCGGGTAAAACGGTGTTTGCCATCCCCCTACTAGGAAACGGTAATGAATAATCCATGATCCGTGTAGTAGCCGGTTGCTTTCAGAGCATCACTCTCTTGGGCAGGGGCAAGTCCCGAAAGACAGTTTGGTAGCAGATTATTTACGAGTTTTGCGTACCACACTCCTGCCATGCTGGATTTACTTGCCGCCACTCTCAGCCCAGGTATTGGCAAGGAGAACCGTTTGCTGACGACCAGGGCTGATACCTGGTTCACAATCTTGACGAATACAATCACCCCGGCCCAGATCCACAGCCAAACAGGTATCTCCACCACCGGCAGCAGCCGGGCTGCGCAGCATACCACGAATATTATGTCGGCCACACTATCCAGGACGGCTCCTGTCTTGCTTTCCAATTGGAGTTTTCTAGCCATCCATCTAACATATCGCTGAGCCCGCATAGCGTATAGAGTGTCCAGAACGGCCTCCCTTCACATCGCAAAACAGCAGGCTGACGGAGCCTGCCATCCTCAGAATGGATATGACATTAGGCAAGTGTTTCATACCTCCAGATCGTCGGCCATAACGGCTATATACTCGTTCAGCATATTCAGTTTAATCCAAACAAATGCACGGATTATCCTCGAGACTCAGGATTAATACAAATCATTAACTTTGCATTATCATGTCGATCAAGCGAAAACAAGAAGAAGTACGCCGCCCGGTAGTCAGGGACCAGGAAGGTATGCTGCGCCTTATCAAAGAGTACCGGCTCATACCTTTTTTCACCAATCATATCCCCGGATATTCAATCGAAGAGCATACGCCCAGCGACCTTTGGTTCACGGAAGAAAACCTGGGCCCATGGGACTGGAAGATCGAGTGCATCCAAAGCGGGGAAATCGCATACGGTAAGTTCCTTTGCGGCGGCAAAGCAGCCTTCGCCACAGTTGACGTTTACCGGGAAATCATCAACTGGCGACGTGCGCAGACAAAGTACCAGCCCTCTTCCGAGCAGATGAAGGTGCTGGAATATCTGGATGAGCACGGAACAGTTTCAGTCCCTGAGGTGCGTAAACTTCTCGGAATGAAGAAATCCGGCGCAGATGCATTGCTGGCCAAGTTGCAGATGCAGGCACGCCTCATTACCGGTGACATATCAAGGGTTTACCGTGGAGCAGACCTAAAGTACAGCGGATGGCAAAGGAGCAGTTTCTGCACCCCGGAGGCATTGTTCGAGGAAATGGATTTCCCTTTCCCCGGCTACAAGCCCCGGACGCTGAAATCGTCACTGACACCTGCCGAGTCGCTGGAATACCTGAAGGAAACCATAACGAAGGTATGCGGTGATGTGCCTGACAAGGTGCTCATGAAGGTCCTTGGCTGATGCATCAATGATACTTCAAGAGAGCCGATCCGGGAAGTCTATTTCAGTTGCCACGAGAAGCCAAGCATGAGGTTGTGATATTTCCCGGGAGTATTCAGGCTGATATCCGAACCCAAATCCAGCTGCACCCGCTTCGACAGCTGGTATGCAAGACTCAACTCTGACCAGCACTCCATGGTGCCGGTGTGTGAATAATTGAACTCCTCTACCTGCAGGGATAATCTTTCGGAGAGTGAAAAGCCCAGGCCAAGGCCGAAAAACACAGTCGGATGTCCTTCTCCAGCCCAGATCAGGTCGGCTTCGTAACCAAGCGAACACCAAGGAGCCAATTCATTGGAGAACAGCAGTCCCATGTGTGCCCCGGCATGTCTGGGCAGGAATTCCGAACGGTGTCCACCGGACACGAGCACATTCGCCAACAGGGACATAGTCGGAAGGATGCCGTCTCCTTCATACAACTTGGCCTTTGTTCCGATGGTCAGATTGTCAAACCCGCGCGCTGTATCTCCTCCTGAGACGCTGATGAGATAATCACCCTGGATACGCAGTTCTGCAAAGTCGGAGAAGCCCCACCGAAGCATCGATGAGTTTACGGTCCAGGTCGTAATTCCCGGACTCTCCATCCGGCTCAGCTCCCAGGAAGCGCCAGTCTCCCACTGTACCCTCCCGCGAGGAAGCACATCAGGTCCTGTCGTCGCTCCGGGACGATCTGCAGTGAAGCCGCCGTCATCCTGTGCATAAGCTCCTGACGGAAGGATAAATGCAAATAAAAGCAGGACGATAGGCAGAAAGGATATCTGGTACTTAGTCATCTATTTCCAGCATTTTACCGTTCTTGTCAAACTTGAGTTCAAGGTCGCTTGAAAGCTCGATCTCATATCCGAAGGCCTCCTTGTCTATTTTTACGATCAACTGTCCTGGAAAGTTCACTTGGACATATTCGGAAATGGCATCCGGAACAAGCCCGGCAGGTACAGCGTTCCTTTTGCAGTCGATACTGTCCCAGTTACCGGATTTGTCGAATTCAATCTCGGTTCCATCCTGAAGGACAACCTCGTACGATATATTTGCCAAGCCTCTGTCCTTCTTGATGTAAGAAATCGTGTTTTCAGCGAAGTACTCATTGATAAAGGATCTGGCTGCGTCAGGAAGCCGGTCTGCCGTGATGATGGAATCCTTGCATGAAATGATGCCGGTAATGGTCAGGATGGTTGTCAGAATCAGTATGAGCATGTTTGTTTTCATGATTTGAATTTATTGATTGTCTATAGTGATTTGATTGATTTCGCCACGTTTATCATATGGTCGGCCATACGTTCCGCATTAGAGGAAAGTTCAAGGTACTGAGCCCCCACAGATGGTGTGCAGATGCCATTTTCCATGCGTGTTATGTGGCCTTCCTCCATGGATTTGGTGTAATCGTCTATCTGTTCCTCAATCTCGTTGGCTTTCTCAAGGGACGCCAAGTCTTCGTTCTGGTAAGCATCCATACTGACTTTGTAAAGCCGGTGGAGGAGCTCCTTGAGCTGGCTGATTTCATACCGCGCCTCGTCTGAAAAACGCTGGCCGGAATCAGAGAGAGCCGTCGCATATTCGACAATATTCTCGGCATAATCGCCGATTCTCTCCAGGTCCCTGATATTCCTGTAAGTGCCGGACAGATAGGACTTGTCTTTTTCTCCCAAGCCGGATTTGCCGGTGAGCCGTACGATGAAGCCGATCAGCTCGCGGTTGATATAGTTCAGCTCCCGCTCATCACGTTCAAATAGAGATATTTCCGAAAAATCCAGTTCGGTCGCCATCTTCATGCTCCGGTCCAGGTTTCCCAGGGCGATATCAGCCATTCGGAGTATTTCACGCTTGACTTGGGAGACCGCGACAGGTGGGGTGCGCAGCATATTCTCATCTACATAATGTAGCGAGAACTCCGAGTCGTGAGATACAGGCTTGTCCGGAATCATTCTCTTTACAAGGGAGACCAATGCACCCGTGAGGGGCAGCATTACCGCCACCGTTACCACGTTGAAGAAAGTGTGGAACATAGCCAGCTGCGTCTGCGGGGCAGATGGGAATATCCTCTCGAAAAGGCTCCCGTATGAGATGTCGAACCAACCCAATGCCCAGGCGGCCAGCAAGAACAATACTACGCCCGAGAAGTTGAACAGGAGATGGATCAGCGCAGTCCGTTTGGCATTTGTGCCGCTGGTCACACCGGCGATAATAGCCACCACGCAGGAACCTATGTTGGACCCCATGGTAAGGAATATGCCCTGATCGATGCCGATAAGTCCGCTGACTACCATCGCGAGGGCAATGGAAGTCATGACCGATGAACTCTGTATTATGGCCGTGAACAGTGTTCCGAGTGTAACCAGAAGCAAGGGATTGCTTATTCTGGCCAGAAACGTCTTCACGCTGTCCAGCGCCGCGAATGACTCCATCGAACCGCTCATCAGTTCAAGTCCGACGAACAGAAGGCCGAAACCGGCGAGAATGCCGCCAAGCGTTTTCGCGTTGCTCTTCTTTGCGAATATGCTCAGGAAAGCACCAAGTCCGGCAAAAGCGGAGAAGATGACACTGGTTGAAACCGAATTACCTCCGAACATACCCAGCGCAACGATCTGGGCAGTGATGGTGGTACCGATATTGGCTCCATAGATGATGGTCGCTGCCTGTGCGAGGGATATGATCCCAGCATTGACGAAACCTATGGTCATTACCGTTGTGGCACCGGAACTTTGGATTGCAGCTGTACCCAACGCACCTATACCGACGCCAAGCAGCTTGTTGTCAGAGGCTTTGGAGAATAATCTTTTTAGTTTTTCCGAGCTCGCAGCCTCAAGGTTCGAACTCATTATCTGACATGCGACGAGGAATACACCTATTCCCGCGAGTAATGTCAGCAAGGATGTTATAATTGCTGTAATGTCCATATTCTATACTTTGAAAAAGAGTAGCCTGTGTTCCTTGAAGTAGAAACGACATCTATAGCCGTAGGCTGCAGACGGTAAGCCACTGTCTTTCAAAATAATGATGGAACGGATAATAGAATACACTGCCGGAAGATTCCCGGAAAGTCTCAGTGTAAACAGTATTGGGAAGGACCTGAGGTTGTTTGTCCAGAGTCGGCGATATCCGGATGACGGCTTCTTCCTCTACAGCGTCCACTACTTCATAACAGACTTCTTCCCCAGCCGGATAATCAGCCACAGGTGTGCCTTCCGGAAGCAAGGAAAGGAACAGAGCAAGAAAAAGTGTCAGGATCCTCATCGGCAGGATAAAACAGCAAATTTTATACCTGACAAACCCCTCAGTTTATCGCAGTACCAAGACCGAATGCCTCTTCCAGCTTGGCGCTGCCGGAGATGTCTCGTGGATCGTTGACACCGCCACAGAAGAGATGGCCCTTGAGCACAGCTTTATCGAAGCAGTCAATCCAGCCTTGCAAGCCGCTCTCTGCCCGCTTCGGGGTATGCTCTTCATCCTCGGCAGCAGTGGTCAGCAAATATACTGCGCGGAAGCGATAATCCTTGGGGTACATGGCATTCATCCGGTCGATAAGCGTCTTCATCTGGCCGGACATCTCATAATAGTAGATAGGCGTCGCCCAACAGACGACATCGGCATCCAGCACCTTGTCCATAATGGCGGGAACGTCATCCTTGAACACACACGCGCCGGTTTTCTGGCATGACATGCAGCCGATACAGAACTTGATTTCCTTGCCTCGGAGCGAAATGAATTCCACCTCGTTGCCGGCAGTCTTAGCTCCTTCGGCGAATTGCTCCGCCAGGGCATTGCTGTTGGACCCCGGTCGGAGGCTGGTCGAAATGACTACTACTTTTTTCATTGCTATTGTGTTTTTTTGAGGAACTCAGCCGTGACCAGCTGTAATCGACATAGCCATCAGAGTGACAAATACCTTTTTCATTTCAGATAGTTCTTTTCGGGAGGATCCTGCCTCCTCTCCGGCATCATCGGCGAATACATCCGGACGGTCCGTCCGCCCAGGCCATATTTCTCACGGAGAGCAGCAGCCTCTTTCATGGCCGTAGAGGCATGATAGCGGCTCAGGGCTTCCTGATTCTCCCAACTATCGATTAGCAACAAGCCTTCAGGATCGTCGGCCGGGAAGAAGAATTCATAGCCCAGGCAGCCTTCGACAGCCCTGATGCGGTCGGCAATACCGCTGGATTCCATTTCTTCCACATACTTGCGGGCATTGCCGTCCTGCCCGGTATAACGTATATTGATTGTCAGTTGCTGAGCATGACTTTGCAGAACAGCCATGCACAGAAAGAAGACAATCAGACAGAGTGCTCGTCTAAATTCCATCTTACAGTCGGCCATAATGGTCGTCAGAAACGCTTTCCAGCCATTCGTTCGAGGCACCTTCCCGGACGTCCTTGTGATAGGTCAGATGCTGGAACCAGGAGTCTTTTGCCGCACCGTGCCAGTGCTTGACGCCTTCAGGAATCTCAATGATGATGCCGGGACGAAGCTCGACGGCTGGCTTTCCCCATTCCTGATACCAGCCGCGACCGGCCACGCAGATCAGCACCTGTACCAGTCTGTGATGGATGTGCCAGTTATTGCGGCATGCTGGCTCGAAGGTCACGTTGACGACACCTCCGGGGAGCGGCGCCAGATAGCTGTTGCCAATGAAATACTGCGCATATGCAGTATTGGGTTCGCCTTTTGGCCAGACGCTGAAATCGACCGTCTGCACAGCCTGATGACTGTCGCCGAACACGGACGCCAGAGCCGCACGGAGCCGCTCAGCCGCTTCTATGCCGACAGTAGCTTCCAGGACGGAAGGGATCGATCTGAGCTCATCTTCCTTGACACCCAGATTGAGTGCTCCCGAGACGTGCGCCCTGAGCTGGGGCTCACAACCTGGCAGGCAAGCGATCGCACTTACCGTCACGATTTCCCGGTCGGCATGGCTCAGGTTGTTCCGAGCAAAGATATCTCCGAACAGATGGGCTTTCAAGTAATAGTCTGTCTGAGGAGCAAAGGAATAATCGAATGGTTGCCCGGACAGCAGGGTCTGTATTTCGGTGCCCTGCTTCAGCGCATCATAGCCCGCCGGGAGTGGATCCGCTTCGCGGCCCGGATCGGTATTCAGGCCCTTGGCTTCGCGGTCTTCCAGCACAGCCTTGAGGGAGCCCAAGGCGTTGAGCGAACGTGGGAAACCGGTATAGGCATATAGTTGGGACAAGGCTTCCTTTGCCTCACTGACCGTGAGGCCGTTATCGAAACCCTCGTTCAAGCAGGCAGTCAGTGCCACTTGGTCACCCTTGGCCTCGCATGCTGCGATGGCGGAAAGTGCCTGCTGTCTGGGTGTAAGGGACAAAGCCATGATTGAAATCAAGAACAGATTCATAGCTCCATCTATTCCAGTCCGTCGACCCAGGCCTTTATATCATCCTTCGTCGCACCGTTCAGTGTCTTGCCGGCCTTCCAGACAATCTTCGGATATTGTGCCTTGAAGTTCTGGTTTGCCTTGTCGATACTGCTGCCGCCAGAAGTGGCGAAGAAAATGACGGTCTTGCCCTCGAAACCATAAGTCTCGATGAAGGTATTGATGATTGTTGGTGCCGTGTACCACCAGACTGGGAATCCGATGTAGATGACATCGAAGCTATCAGCATACTCGAGGTCTTTCACGATTGCGGGTCTGGAATCCTTATCAGCCATTTCCACGCTGCTGCGTGATTCCTTGTTGCGCCAATCAAGATCTGCGGCGGTGTATCTTACCTCCGGCTTGATTTCATAGAGGGTGGCTCCAGTCACTTCAGCCAGGTCCTTTGCTACGGCCTCGGTCGTTCCCGTGGCTGAAAAATAGGATACGAGGGTCTTCATTTCATTGCTTTTTTTGGTTTGTCCACAGGCAGTCAGCGTCAAGGCGGCCATCAAACCTGCAAATAGAACTTTTCTCATGTTATTTTCGAATAAAAGATTCATATGATAAAAGGATGCCCTGTCAAACGCCGTGACATCACAGGGATAAAGTTACGGAAATATTTCCTTTTCCTGCCTGCAGGAAGGTTTTAAGTTCATCAAGAGTTCCATACTGGATCTTGCCGATGCGCGTGTAGCTCCATGAGTTGCTGCCATAGAACAGCACTATCTGGTCGCTGGCGTAAAGGATGACATCGCCAGGCTGGGTTGTAATCTGCGAATCTCCTGAAGGAAGCGTCCTTCCGATTCCACCGACTTTCTCAAAGCCACCGTAGTCGTGTGCTTCATATGTGATCGAGGCCTCACGAAGAGCCGCCACAAGGGCTTTGGTGGCCACATTGTCTTCTATCTTCACCGGAAGTGACTTCCCGGAAACAGTGATCTTGATTTCGACAGGCATAGTATCTTCTGATTTGTTCAATCCATCCCACCACTCTTTAACGAGCTCATCGCTCTTGCTGCGGTTGCTGTTGTTGATCCAAAGCGCCTCACCCTCCCATTTTGCCTCCGGGACCAGACGTTTGGCATCGGCGACAACCGAAGAAATACCGCTGGAAGCGCTGGAGACAATGAGTCCGACTTTCTTGTCCTTCAGTTTCGAGCCCTCCATGAACAGATAGCTTTGCATGATTGCTGCCATGTTGCTCCACCAGAGCGGAGTTACGATGACAATGTTCTCATAATCAGCAGCATCGCGGTTGACCGCCTTAATGGCAGGATAACTGGCAGGATCATTCGGCTTTTCACGTATTGCGGCAATGAGACTGCTGCCTATGGCGTAGTTGTCAGCGGCATAGTCCAGTCCTTCTTGGGCAGGTTGGATCTCCAGCACATCAGCTCCTGAATACCCTGCCAGAACAGTAGCCAGGGCTTTGCAATTGCCGGTGAAACTGTAATAAACGACGAGAGTTTTGCTGCCGGGAGTTTCGAAGCCTGGCTCCTTGGTTCCGCCATTGTCACCTCCGGGGTTCTCATTCTGCTCCTCATCAGGATCATCAGGAACCACAGGCTCCGGTAATTCTGAGCAGGAAAGCATCGCCCCGAGGGCAAGGGCCCAAAGAATCTTAATACCAATCATGCTTTTCATTTCTGTCGAGGTTTGCGATGTCCAGCATCTCTTTTTCGGTCAACTCGAAATCGAAGATATCATTGTTCTCGGCGATATGGGCAGGATTGCTGGAGCCGGGAATTGCCACGACACCTCTCTGGTAATGCCAGCGGAGGATGACCTGCACCAGTGATTTCCCATGAGCCTGGGCAATACGCTGAAGGACGGGGTCCTTCAGCAGCTCCTTCTGATGGCCGCGTCCTCCCAGCGGATACCACGCCTGGACCACGATATCCTGCCCATGGATGAAATCGACGACTTCCGTATCCTGATAATAAGGGTGAATCTCGTTTTGGACCAGGACAGGCTTGACACTGACCTGCGGCAGGAACTCGGTCAGTTCCTTGACATAGAAGCAGGAAATCCCCAGTGAGCGGATGAGCCCCTTTTTGTGGAATTCTTCCATGGCTTTATAAGCCTTGACGTCATTCGCGCCGGGATGATGCAGAAGCATAATGTCAATATAGCCAATGTCCAATTTATCCAGACGCTCCTGGATGGCCGGAACCGGGTTGGAGTACTGCGAACCGGGGTATATCTTGGTGATGACCGTAATGTCCTCGCGCTTGCATATCCCGTCTGCGATAGCCTGGCGTACTGCCTTGCCGACTTCCTCTTCGTTCCCGTACATGTAGGCGGTGTCAATCAGGCGGACGCCGTTTTGAAGGGCTGCATAGACAGAATTGAAGCAGGTATTTCCGTGCAGGGAGTAGGTGCCGATACCGGCAGAAGGAAGTTGGAGGCCGTTATTCATCGTTATCTTGGGGGCTAATTGGTACTTAGTCGATTCCACCGGCGTCTCTGGCAAAATGCCTTCATAAATGTCGAGGCGGCCGGTTGAAACAGGGCTGCATCCCTCCTGGAAAAGCAGGAGGGATGCAATCGTCAAGAGTTGCAGCAAAGCTCTCATTACTTGAGGTTTGCCTTGAAGAAGGCTTCCATTTTGCCGTAAGGAATCACTCCGGCGACATCGTCGTAGAGGTCAACATGGGAGGCTCCGGGGATGATCATAAGTTCCTTGTTTCCCTCGACGGCGCTCTCGCCCTCGACGTGTCGACCGGTCATCTTCTCGAAGGCATATTCGCTGAAATAGCGACTGTGCGCTTTCTCGCCATGGATCAGGAGCACAGGAGACTCTATTTCCCCTGCCCAGGCAAGAAGGGGCTGGTTAAGGAAGCTCTGGCAGCCTATGACGTTCCAGCCGTCGTTGGAGTTGCCGCTGCGCTCGTGATAGCCTCGTGGAGTCTTATAGTAAGCGTGATAGTCCTTGACGAACCAAGGGGCGTCTTCCGGAAGCGGATCGATGACTCCGCCTGCACGCTCATAAGTACCAGCGGCAAAGTCTTTCGTGCGCTGGGCTGCAAGAGCCCGACGTTTTTCCTGACGCTGGGCAGGTGTATCCTCACTGCCAAAATATCCTTCCACATTGACTTTGCTCATGTCGTACATGGTGCTGGCCACGGTAGCTTTGATGCGAGGGTCAAGAGCGGCAGCATTGACGGCCATTCCGCCGAAGCCGCAGATACCGATAATGCCGATACGCTCCGGATCGACCAGGTCGCATGTAGAGAGGAAATCGACGGCAGCGAGGAAGTCCTCCGTGTTGATGTCCGGTGAAGCCATCCTGCGAGGCTCACCGCCTGATTCTCCGGTAAAGGAAGGGTCGAATGCGATTGTGACGAAGCCACGCTCAGCCATGTGCTGCGCGTAAAGCCCGCTCGACTGCTCTTTCACAGCTCCGAAAGGACCGCTCACGGCAATGGCAGGAAGCCTGCCTCCAGCATTCTTCGGTACGTACATATCGGCGGCCAGTTCTATGCCGTAGCGGTTGTGGAAGGTGACCTTGCTGTGGATTACATGCTCGGATTCCGGGAAAGTCTTGTCCCATTCCCGAGTCAGATTCAGGGTGCTCATATTCTCGTTCTGGTTTGATTTACAGGCAAGCAGTATCAAAGATGCCGCGCAGACTGTAAGTATAGATTTGATATTCATAACATTGATGCTTGATAATGCAAAGGTAGGCGGTCTTAATGTCTTTCTTTAACCGATTTTTGTCAGATTTCTACCAATATCGCAGAACTTTGCGTATTTTTGCAGGAATCCATACCTTTTCAAGCGTAATGAAGAATATCCTTCACGTCTCCAACCCCAATGTTTACGCCCATTACGTGGGCGCCGTGGAGCTGCATCCCCTGGTGAGTACGATTCACTATGACGAGGTGTCGCCGTTCCGCTCCAGCCTCAACAGCTACGGCGTCTATGGTCTCTTCATCCAGAAGAGTTTCCCAAAGAACCTCACGTATGGCATGAAGATGTTCGACGCCGCCGATGGTTCCATCATTGCCGTGGAGCCAGGTCAGATAGGCGGAAAGGAAGATGATGGCGAGGACGTCTATGTCAACGGATGGGCATTGCTGTTCTCCCCGGAACTCCTCCGTGGAACCGACCTGGAGACGAAGATGAAAGACTATCAATTCTTCTCCTACTTTGCCATCGAATCCCTGCAGATGGAGCCTTCTGAGTGGGGCCGCATAACCCAGCTTCTCACGCAGCTCAGACACGAATTGCAGGAAAACGAGGATTCCCCGGCGCTGAGGGCAGTCATCCTGGGATATATCCGTCTTATCCTGGAATACTGCCAGCGGATCTATCTGCGCCAGCTCGCGCAGGAAGACAAAAACTCATCGGACATCCTTAAACGCTTCCATGGCCTTCTCCGGCAATATTACCTGGACAACCGCCAGATGGAGCTCGGTGTCCCTTCCGTCCGGTACTGTGCGGGGCAACTGGCATATTCGCCTCGATATCTGGGTGATGTGATACACAAATCAACCGGTGGCACGGCCATCGGTTACATCCATAACTTCGTAATCGAGCAAGGCAAGAATCATCTGATGAACGGCCACAACATCAACGAGACCGCCCATCTCCTGGGCTTCGAATTCCCTCACCACTTCTCCCGACTATTCAAGAAAGTGACAGGAATCACGCCTACGGAATTCCTTGAAAGATAGGGAAACCGGTTAGTGTTTGAGTTGATTGATAATGTCGTCCAGCATACCGAACAGCCCAGGAACTGTTTCCGGAGTGACTCGCGGACATAGGACGGCGTTCCCGACGGTGTCAGGTACGTCTGACAATTCCTTCTGGAGGTTACGTCCTTTCTTCGTAAGCCTCACAATCATCTGACGAGCATCTTCCCTCCCCTGGCTGCGGGTTACAATACCCTCTGCTTCCATCCTCTTGAGAAGAGGCGTAACGGTATTGGTCTCAAGGATCAACCGCTTGGCAATGTCGTTTACCGGTTGCCCGTCTTTTTCCCATAAGACCAGCAGCACCAGGTATTGCGGATATGTGAGACCGTGCTCACCCAGTAGCGGATGATACGCCTGGGTGAGCAGTCTCGATGCGGTGTACAACCTGAAACAGAGCTGGTTTTCCAGTCTGAACTTGTCTTCGGTCATAACATTTCTTCAATATCCTTCTCGAAAGAAGCGGGCTCTGCCACCGGGGCGAAGCGCTTCACAACGGTACCGTCCCGGTTGATCAGGAATTTGGTGAAATTCCAAAGGATATCGCTGTCTTTCTTAGCGCTCTTGCTGAGTCCTTTCAACATGGTGCGGGTAGCTTTACCCTTGAGGCCTTTGTATTCTTCAGCAGGAGCGACGGATTTGAGATAGGTATATACTGGGGCCTCATCCGGACCGTTCACGTCGATTTTCTTCATCAGAGGGAAGGTAACGCCGTGGTTGATGCGGCAAAACTCGGCAATCTCCTCATCGGAACCAGGTTCCTGGTGGGCGAACTGGTCGCATGGGAAGCCTACGATGACCAATCCCCTATCCTTATACTTCTGGTACAGAGCCTCCAGGCCGTCGTATTGAGGGGTGAAACCGCACTTGGATGCAGTGTTTACGATCAAGAGGACCTTTCCTTCAAACTGGGCGAAGTCAATTTCAAGGCCCTTGTTGCCCAGTGCCTTATAGTCATAAATCTTTGCCATATTACAGCTGCTTTACAAGCCAGTTCTGATAACCGATCTTTTCAATGAGGTCCAGCTGCTCCTCGTCCCAGTACTGATCCTCTTCCTCATCCAGCAGATAGGCTTTGGTAAGATCGTAGGTGGTAGGATCATAAGCGAGTGACGGCATCAGCTTGTAGAGCGTCTCCACACCTTCCTTCTGGAGTTTGAGATCCGCCTCGATGTAAGCCTTGGCATCATCAATAAGCTTGGTTTCATTTGCAACCTTCACTTCAGGAACATATCCGAGGTCAAGCAGGCGGTCGGTATATTTCTCCACCCAGCCCATCTCCTCGGTATAGTGGCCGATGTACTTCTCACCAAGCTTAGTGAAGCCCTGGCTCTTGAATAGTTGTCCCTGCATCTTGTGTACGAAAGCGCTGCCGGTAAGCTCGTTGATGATCATCTGAGAGATCTTGATAGTAGTAGTAAAGTCCATGATAATTGAATATTTGATTGTTACTTTATATCGTTCACGATGCAAATATACGACTTTATTTTTATATCGCAAGCGATATTTCAAAAAAATGCAAAATAATCACGAAGATCAAGCGTCGGGATATCAATGACAATTATCATTATATTTGTAAAGAAAGCATAATGAGATATAATATGAAAGACTATGCCCTGAAAGAAATCCGCCGGATCGGTGAAATACTGTTCATTTCCATCGCTGTCCTGTCATGCCTGGGGACAGGTTGCAAGACTCCGGCAATCGAAAGCTCAGTCGTATTCGCGGAAGGAAGCGACTCATGCCACTACTATCGAATTCCCGCCATGGCCCTGGATGCAAATGAGAACATCATCGCTGTTATCGACCGACGCTACGAGTCGCTGGCAGACCTTGGCTACCGCAACACCAGCATCGATATCAACACTCGCAGGAGTAAAGACGGCGGACGTACCTGGGGCCCACAGACATTCATTGCCAGGGGTGACACTTCGAAGGTGACCGGCTACGGATTCGGAGATGCCTCACTGACTCTCACGAAGAGCGGAAAGATCATTTGCCTGATGGCATGCGGCAACGGCACCAAAGGTTTCCGCAGAGGCCTCAAGGAGACTGCTCTCAGTACCAGTGAGGACGGAGGCATCACCTGGAGCGAATTGCGCATAATCCCCTTCCCCAGCCACTTGCACAGCGCATTCGTAACCTCGGGCAAGGGAATCGTAGACAAGGACGGGGACATCCTTCTATCAGCCTGCGTGCTTGACAGGGACTATCCGGATCCCATGCCTGTCCCATGGCCTATCGATGCCCACCTGTTCTATTCAAAGGACGAAGGCGAGACCTGGACACTGCAGGAGGAAACCGCCTTCAAGCTCGCGGATGAATCAAAGCTTGTGGAGCTCGGTGACGGGCGCCTGCTGATCAGTTCAAGGCGGTGGTTCTACAGCCCTAGGGGTTTCAATACCGCCACCAAGGGAGATGACGGGATATACCACTGGGACGAGCAGCGTGTGGCTGAAACTCTTGTCGCGAACCCATGCAACGGCGACATCGTATCCTGGAAGGATGGATTGCTGCTGCATACATACATCAAGGCGGAAAAAGAACGCAAAGGACTCACCATGGCGGTAAGCCAGGACGAAGGAGTCACCTGGAATGACATAATTACGCTCCAGGACAGCTTCGCGGCATATTCGACCATGGTCGTATTCAAGAACGGTGATGTAGGTGTCCTTTACGAGGATGGCAGCAACTCCCCGGACGATGGCTATGACATCGTATTCTCCCGTGTTCCGCGCCGCCTGATCAAGCAATCCATAAAAGCCGTACAATGAAACGCATCATCCTGATTGCCTTCTCCTTCCTGGCAGCGCTGGTTAACGCTATATACTTATTTCCGAAGAGAGGGGCTGGTTTCACATGCGATTCAGCAACACTCTGATCACCAGCATCGTCAAATCATCGCTCTGTTCAGCGTCACCGACGAATTCCTTGACAGCGTCCTCCATGTAAGCGCAGATTTGATTTGACGAAGCCGTAGTCTTGAGTCGCGAAAGGCGGTCGCAGACTCTCTCTTCTCCGAAAAGGGTATTGTCTTCGCGTGTCGCCTCAGTAAGTCCGTCAGTATAGAGGAAAAGGGCCGTTCCTGGTGAGAGCGTAATCTTCTGAAGAGAATATTTCCAGCCGGGTACGATTCCGATAGGGACATTTGCATCAGTCGTCAGCATCTGAGGTTTACCGTCAACCAGGAGGAACGGAGGATTATGCCCTGCATTGCAGTACCGCAACTCCCCTGTTGCCAAATCTATCTCGCCGGCGAAGAATGTGACGAACATCATGTTCTCATTGCGCTCGGTCATCGAAGAATTGAATGCAGACACCAGTTTGTCCGGCCCGTCTTCAGAAGCAGAGAGAGTCCGGAACATTGAACTGATGACGGACATTACAAGTGACGCCGGGATACCTTTGCCGGAAACATCACCTATACAGAAGTGCAGTTTACCGTCACGCATGAAGAAATCGAAAAGGTCACCACCTACAGCTTTCGCCGGAGTCAGGCTCCCGTAGATGTCGATATCATTCCTGTCAGGGAAAGCCGGCCATGTAGTCGGGAGCATGGCCATCTGGATACTCTTCGCCACTTCCAGCTCGCTCTCGATGGAAGCCTTCTGTGCAGTCGTTTCCGTCAGGTCCGCGATGTACTTCGATAAAGACTGCTGCATATTCCCGAAGGAATCACGGAGGAGGCGGATCTCATCATCCGACTCTATCACAGGGAGCGGCGCATCGAATTTGCCGTGGGCGACTTCAGTGGCGGAATCCGCCAGCTGGACAAGGGGGCGCGTGAACCTTCTGATGGTTCTGCGGGATACTCCGAACAAAACCATGAACCCCAGGAGCATGATCAGAAGTATGGCGGATCCGAACAGCAGTGCAGGTCCAAGGAGACTCATGAACGGGACCGCCAATGCCATAGACCACCCGGAATCAGATACTGGAGCGAAAAAGACGGAATACCTGCGACCGTCCATCTTTACGGCATCCGCTCCCGTCTCGCCCCTGCACATCGATTCTCCGAGAAGCCGGTACTTGTCATTCCCCGAGTCATCTGCATAATCGAAAAAATTCCTTCCCTTCAAGGAACGGCTCCTGTCAGGATGTGCTATATATTCTCCGTTCGGACCAAGGATGAAGCTATATATTCCAAGTTCTTCCTTCCCGAATATCGCAGGCATCAGATTGATCTCGTTTTCCCTGACGTCAATATCGTGAAGGAGGTACATCAGCCAGAGCAGGGACAAATCAGCTCCCATGACACCGACCACTCTTCCCAGGGAATCGGTTATCGGTAAACTGTACGTACACAGCAACGTGCCGGCACCGTCATCATCGATATAAGGTTTCGACCAGGCCCCCTTACCTGAGGTCAGGCCGGAAGTGAACCACTCCGAAGAATGGTAGTCATGGGAAGCCCCACCGATATCCCTTACGAATGGTCCGTCGCCGGTAAAGCTTGCATATGGCTCGAACCACCGCCCTTTTGACGGGAAATAATCAGGGACGAAACCCACCCCGCATCCGGTCAAGTTGCGGTTTACTTCGATTTCATATCCAAGCGCCGAAATGACATCTTCGGGCGAAGAAACATGCCAGGAGACTTCATCCGCTATGTTGGCCGCCGAAATTTCCACTTTCTCAAGATTCGCTGTAATGCTGAGGCTCATGCTAGCGATAGCATCCGCGAAATGCTTCTTGAATGTGGAATAAATACCGGTCGCCGTGACGATGAAAGCCAGGAGGGAAACTATAGCCATTATGACCAGCACGATGATGATGATCGTCCTCGTCAGCCTGCCGGAAAAGGATTTCAGATGCTTGCCCATAGACTACAGTAACTGCGGCAGGAAGGTGCTTATGATCAAGACCACGATTCCCAGAAGCAGGACGGTGACAGTCTTGCGCGAAACGCCCTTCCACTCCTTGAGGATGATGCCCCATACGTTGGAGAAAACCACATTCAGGGACATCAGGATACACCAGCTGAAGGTGATGAGTACCGGGTATCCAGTCAGGAATCCCTTGCCCAGGCTCAATCCGAAGAACTGGCTGTACCAAAGCAAACCGGCAAGACAGCAGAAAAGGATATTGTTGGCCCATAGGGACTTCTGGCGGTAATCCCCCCAGGTCTTGTTCTTCGCATTCTGGAAGAGGCAGTACGCAGCGTTCGTCAGGAATCCTCCGAATGTCACCAGCATGGTGGCAGGAAGAGTCTGGAATATCGGCCTCGTACCTTCAAGATAAAGATCCTGGCCGAAATTCAAGCCGATATTGAAACATGCACTCATGAAACCGGCGAGCAGTGCAACGGTGATTCCCTTGCCGAAGTTGAAATCCTTGACAGCTTTCTTCTTCTCTTCTTCCGGCAAGGCGGCGGACTTCATGGCACCGGCAATACCGATGATTGCGATACCGATGAGCGTCACGACCACACCGATGATGACGGCGCTGGTAAGGTCAGCGGCATGTCCCGTGAATACCGGACCGAGTATGGCGCCCAACGCGGAGCAGGTACCCAAAGCTATGCTCTGGCCCAATGCCACGCCGAGATAGCGCATGGAGAGGCCGAATGTCAGACCTCCCACGCCCCACAGAGCACCGAACAGGATGGTCAGCCAGGTGGCCTTTGGGTTTGCGTTCATAAGGGACATAAGGTCGCCGAAGGAACCGCCTGTACCCGAGACGGACAGCAAGGCTCCGACAAGCGGGAACAGAAGCCAGGCAAAGACTCCCTGGATGACCCAATAGCTTTCCCAACTCCAGTTCCTGACCTTGTTGATCGGGACATAGCTGGAACTCTGGCAGAATGCCCCGATGGCGATGATAAGTAATCCTATAACTAGATACATGATTGAAACTTTATTTTCCAATGAAACCCGTAACCAACTTGAAAACAGGCTCATAACTATCGAACCTGACAGTCTCGAAGTTGTCGGCCGGGGTATGGTAATGCTTGAAAGCGCTGCCTTCCTGGTTCTCGAGGAATATGCACGGAACCCCGCGCACCGCGAAAGGATAGTGGTCGCTGTTGGCAGCCAGGGCACCACGGTTCAAAGACTCGAACAAATGTTGTTCCTGGTTGACAGCCTCGAATTTCTGATAGTCCTTCATCCCAGCGTCACTGACCTCACAGTACTGGACAGGATTGTCATCGCCGATCATGTCGATGTTGAACAGGTACTTGATCTGCTCAAGAGGCACGACCGGATGGTCCGCGAAGAAAGTGGAGCCGCGAAGATTGGCATCCTCACCGGAAAAAGCCACGAAATACATGTCCCACCCAGGCTTGTTCTTCGCATAATGCGCGGCCAAGGTCACGATGGCAGCTGTTCCAGAGGCGTTGTCATTGGCACCGGGATAATATACCTTGCGGCCCAGATTGCCGAGATGGTCGTAATGTGCAGTGAACACGAAGCAGCTGTCGTGCCTCTCCCCTTCTACCTTTGCGATCACATTGAACAGCCCATAGTCTTCGAGGAACTCGTTATCGACTTTGACCTTTACATTCTTAACGCCTGCTATGGCCGCCGGAGTAACCCAGATGATGGGTTTATCCACAACCTTCTCCCCATATGCCTTGAAGAACTTGATCGGTGCCTCCCACGTATAAAGGAGGCCGGCATTGCTGCATTCTCCGGCCTTCTGGAGGCGGGAGAAAACCTTGCGATGCTTATAGGTAAACCAGAAATCACAGCAGACAAGGCAGCCTGCATTCTCAGGCTTGCTCAGATCCGCGAACAGCTTGTCGGGATCGAATCCAAGAGTATCGACGTGATAAACCGGAAATTCGCCGCGGACTCCCGGGGAATATTCACGCATCGAGAAATCCACTCCCGGCCGGAGTTTCTTCCCGTCGGCGCGCATCTCCATCGCCCCGCAGAAGGTATTGATATCGATGGTGAACGGCTGCAGTACCACTTTGTCCACGCCAACCTTCCGGAATTCCTTTTCCAGATACTTTCCCGCCATGTTGGCGCCATCCCTGGCATAGCCGCGGCCCTGATACCTTGCAGAACTTAATTCCTTGACGACCCGCTTGAAAAGCGCCAAGTCCTGTGCGCTTGCCTGGATGGAAGCAAACGCCAGTATCATAATGAGTAACCTTTTCATAAGACAATCAAATATAAAAAAATAATGGCTCACCTGCAAACATCCGTGGGAGCCTATCCGAAGAGTCTACACAGCCTGAACATGAAGAAGGGCAGGTCGGATACGCCTCTGAGTTGAGCACGGAAGCTTTTGATTTTGGAGTTGAACGATTCG
>Ga0208297_1001343_pt1 | contig 24793 bp, 26 predicted proteins | sample LMS_cellobiose_e_FD_187367 | JGI IMG/M metagenome (GOLD analysis project Ga0208297, IMG submission 187367) | Rumen-fistulated moose microbial communities from Alaska, USA - LMS_cellobiose_enrichment (SPAdes) (version 2) | ecosystem: Host-associated > Mammals > Digestive system > Stomach > Rumen... | reverse complement strand
GTTGCGAACGCGGCGCTCATCCCAGCTGAGCTACGGGCCCCTATATTAAATTGCGAATCGGGCGGTAGCCAGTTGGTTCACAAACAATAAGCTAAAACTGTACCGCTTGCGCTCCCAGCTGAGCTACAGGCCCATATAAGCAGGAAATATTATAACACCCCCAACGGGAAAAAGTCAAGGCTGAAATGCGCGCTCCGGGGAAACGACAAAAACCCGGGGTCCCCATCGAAGCGGAGGCTTCGATGGGGAAAGGAGGAGCCCAGGCACGGTCGAGCCTTGGGGCTTTGCCCCAAGGTGAGCGTGTGCACTGGTGCTCCGACGTCAGTCGCCCAAGAATACCACGCCCGCGGACTTGCGCAGACGGTCGATGGTGCGCATGGTGCCCAGGGTGGTGGCCTTCCGCCGCTCGAAGTCGGCCTGGTCGCCGGAGTTCACGATGCGGGCCAGCTCCCGGACCTCCTCCTTCCAGTGGGTGAAGGGGGCCGTCCCGGGGAACTCCTCCTTCTTCCAGCCGCCGAAGGGGTTGGGATCCTCCGGATCCCGGACCGTGGCCTTGATCTGGGCCATGGAGTTGCAGGGACCCACCACCTGGACCATGCCGTTCTCGCCCTGGAACTGGACGCCGTTCTCGCCGGTCACGTCCTTGCCGCCGTGGCACTCGGCCACAAAGCCGGGATAGGTCAGGATGGCAATGCCGGAGGTGTCGATGCCCCGCTCCACATTGGCTGCGTAGAAGGCCCGCTCCGGCTCGCCGTAGAGGCTCACCAGCAGGGCCACATTATAATAGTTCAGATCCATCAGGGAGCCGCCCGCCATGTTGGGATCAAAGGCGTTGTTCATCTCGCCCGCCTTGAAGGCGTCATAGCGCTTGTCGTACTGGCTGTAGCCCGCCAGGACCATCTTCACCTTGCCGATGCGCTCCAGCTGCTCCTTCATCAGATGGTAATTGGCCAGGAAGGGGCTGGTCAGAGCTTCGTAGAGGAGCAGACCCTTCTCCTGGGCCTTGGCGAACATCTCCTCCGCCTGGGCGGCGTTGGTGGCAAAGGGCTTTTCGCAGAGCACATTCTTCCCCGCCTCCAGGGCCTGCATGGTCTGGGAGTAGTGGACGCTGTTGGGCGAGCAGACATAGACCCAGTTCACCTCCGGGTCCGCCAGCAGATCCTCATAGCGGGTGTAGGTCTTGGCAACGCCGAACTTGTCGGCAAATTCCCGGCCTCGTTCCGCGGAGCGGGAGAACACGGCCTCCACGCAGATACCTTCGGCCTCCTGCATGGCGCCCATCATGATGCCCATGACCATTCCGGTGCCCACGGTTCCAACTTTCATCATAGTTATGCACCTCTTTTTTCGGTTTTCGCGGCCCGGAGGCCATTCGATAATTTGATTATATGCCTTTACAACCATCATGACAAGGAGGCGCCGCGTAGAAAACCAGGGGGAAAACTTGTGAAAAGTGACAAAAGCCTTGCATTTCCTGTCGGACTGTGATATAAATACTTTTTGTGAGTTTGAACAAAAACGCGGCGGAAATTTGTCGCTTTCGACGAAGGGAGCAGCACCCATGACCCAGGAAAACATTCGGAATATCGCAATCATTGCCCACGTTGACCATGGGAAAACCACCCTGGTGGACGAGATGCTCAAGCAGTCCGGCGTCTATCGGGAGAACCAGGCCACCGTGGAGCGGGTCATGGACTCCGGCGATCTGGAGCGGGAGCGGGGCATCACCATCCTTGCAAAGAACACCGCCGTCCACTATAAGGACACCAAGATCAACATTGTGGACACCCCGGGCCACGCCGACTTCGGCGGCGAGGTGGAGCGCATCCTGAAGATGGTCAACGGCGTGCTGCTGCTGGTGGACGCGGCGGAGGGCCCCATGCCCCAGACCCGCTTCGTCCTGGGCAAGGCCCTGGAGCTGGGCCACAAGGTCATCGTGGTCATCAACAAGATCGATCGGCCCGACCAGCGCATCCACGAGGTCTGCGACGAGGTGCTGGAGCTGCTGCTGGACCTGAACGCTACGGACGAGCAGTTCGAGTCCCCCACCCTGTTCTGCTCCGGCCGTCAGGGCACCTGCTCCTATTCCCCCGAGGTGGCCGGCACGGACCTGCAGCCCCTGTTTGACACCATCGTGGACTACATCGATCCTCCCACCGGCGACGACGAGGGCCCCATGCAGCTGCTGGTCTCCAGCATCGACTACAACGAGTTCGTGGGCCGCATCGCCGTGGGCCGCGTGGAGCGGGGCGTGGTGCGCCAGAACCAGGAGGTTGTGGTCTGCGACTACCACAATCCGGACTTCACCCAGAAGGCCAAGGTGGTGGCCCTCTATGCCTTCGACGGCCTGGCCAGAGTCCCCATCCAGGAGGCCCACGCCGGCGAGATCGTGGCCTTCTCCGGTATCTCGGATATCACCATCGGCCGGACCATCTGCGCCCCCGAGGCGCCGGATCCCCTGCCCTTTGTGAAGATCTCCGATCCCACCATTGAGATGACCTTCTCCATCAACGACTCCCCCTTCGCCGGCAAGGAGGGCAAGTATGTCACCTCCCGGAACCTGCGGGACCGGCTCCAGCGGGAGCTGCTCAAGGACGTGTCCCTCCATGTGACGGAGCTGGATCAGACCGACGCCTTCAATGTGGCGGGCCGGGGCGAGATGCACCTGTCCATCCTCATCGAGACCATGCGCCGGGAGGGCTACGAGTTCCAGGTCTCCACGCCCAGAGTGCTGACCAAGGTCATCGACGGGGTAGTTTGCGAACCCATCGAGCGGGTGGTGGCGGACGTGCCCCAGGACTATGTGGGCGCCGTCATCGAAAAGCTGGGCAGCCGCAAGGGCGACATGGTCACCATGACCCCTGTGGGCAGCCGCATGCGGCTGGAGTTTCTGGTCCCCTCCCGGGGCCTGTTCGGCTACCGCAGCGAATTTCTCACCGATACCCGGGGCGAGGGCATCATGTCCTCCGTTCTGGATTCCTACGCGCCCCAGCGGGGCGACATCGAGCGCCGGAGCCTGGGCTCCCTCGTAGCCTTTGAGACCGGCGAGGCCGTGGCCTACGGCCTGTTCAACGCCCAGGAGCGGGGCGCCCTGTTCATCGGCCCCGGCACCCCCGTCTACGCAGGCATGGTGGTGGGTCAGTGCTCCCGCAACGAGGATATGAGCGTCAACGTGTGCAAGCGCAAGCAGCTGACCAACATGCGGGCCGCCGGTTCCGACGAGGCCCTGCGGCTGACCCCGCCCAAGATCCTCTCCCTGGAGCAGTCCCTGGAGTTCCTGGCGGACGACGAGCTGCTGGAGGTCACCCCCCAGAATATCCGCATCCGCAAGCGCATCCTGGACCACGCGGACCGGATGAAGGCCCTCAAGGGCGGCAAGTAAGAAAATTGGAGCAGGCAGCTTGGCTGCCTGCTCCTTTTTTGCAAAAAAAGACCCGCCTGAAGGGATCTTCAGGCGGGACGGATCGGCGCCACAGAGGGGCGAAGGGCGCCGTCAGCCGCGTCTTGGGTAGGCCTTCCGCTCATCGGTCAGGTCCACCAGATAGTCAATGCTGGTTCCGTAGAACAGGCTCAGCCGAATCAAAGCCGGAATGGGCACGTTCAGCTTGCCCCGTTCATAATCGGAATAGGTGGTTTGGGCCACGCAAAGCAGTTCTGCCAGCTGGGCCTGGGTCATTCTGCGCTCCTCCCGAAGCTGTCTGATCCGCTCGTACATTGCCTTGTCCTCCTTGGAGATTAACTTGGGCCCATTATACTCTTGCCAAAAGGGAAAAGGCTGAACAAATTGTAAATATTTCATTGGAAAGCGGCGGTTTATGCCTGGGGTGTGAGAACAATCAGCAGGGTTTCGTTGTAGCTCAGCCGGGCCTGGAACTGGAGCAGGTCCCCCTTGGGGGACAGGCTGTTCAGGCTGGTCTGGGGCACGCTGGCCCGGGCCAGATCCGCCAGCTCCTCCGGGCCGGGCTGCTGCACGCTGCCGCCCCGCTGCCAGGCGGCGAGCAGGTCCGCCGCGTCCCGGCCGATGCGGCTGATCTTGACATGGAACTGCTGACCCTCCGCCGCGGGGAGTTCGAAGAGCAGATTCAGCTCCGCCGTATCGGAGAGCAGGGCCTCCAGCTCCTCCATGGGCACCAGGTTCTCCTCATAGAGGTAGTAGCGGTAGTTGAATGGCTTATAGTTGTGGCAGAGGATGCGCCAGGCGCCGGCGTCATCCCGGGTGACGATGTAGTTCTCCCCTTGGGCGCAGCGCTCCGTGCCCAGCTGGGAGAGGAACTCCAGGGCGTACCAGGCGGGCTTGGGGATGCCATCCCGGGAGATGAGCCCGCAGCCGCCGAAGAGGGGCAGAGGCGCGTCCGGTCCCTCGGCATAGAGGTCCGTGGCCAGCCAGTAGCCCATGAGTTCCGCCTGTCCGGCGGAGTCCAGCAGGTTCTTCACCATGTAGGCGCCCTTGAAATAGCTGTCGTTGAGGGGGCTGCGGTTGTTGACGGAGATGTTCCACTCCGTCACATGCAGGGGCGTGCGCTCCAGCTCACTGCCCTGAAGCAGCCTTCTCACGCACTCCAGGGTGGCGCGGATGGAGTTGGGGTTCACCAGCTGATTTTTCAGCACTGCGGCCCGGTCGGACTGATCCAGGGCCGGGTAGCAGTAGAGGCTCAGAAAGGCGGGCTTTGCCCGATGCTCAGGCCAGAGGGACAGGACCCGGGCAAGGGGCTCCTCGCCGAAGCGGAGGGAGAAGCCGCCGCCGCCCAGGCGAAGCCGGGGGGAGATCCCGGACAGGATGTCCCAGACCCGGTCGAAGCGGTCCAGATAGGCCTGCTCGGAGTCCTCCATCTCGTCGTACTCCGCCTCATCCTTCCAGTACTCAAAGTACCAGCGCTCCAGCTCCGTGCGGCCGTAGCGCAGCAGCAGATGCCGGGCCAGCTGGGAGAGCAGCAGGAAGAACTCCTCCGGGTCGGAAAAGCGATGGTTTGACGGCCGGCCGGTCAGGGACCGGGGGTTCTGGAGAAATACCTGCCGCACCTTGTCGCCCAGCTCCAGATAGGGGCGGATGCCGTTGGAGAGCAGAAAGTCCAGGACCCGATCCAGGCGCTGGAAGCTGTAGGAGCCGTCGGCGGCGGGCCGGTCCAGAAGCATTTGGGCAGAGTACAGATCCCAGACGCGCAGGTAGGTGATCCCCAGCCGCTGGCAGAGGAACAGGGCCTGCTGCTGCACGTCCGCACGGAGCAGATCCGCCGCCGCGCCCAGGTTCATCATGGTCTCCTGGTCCCGGTTCATGGGCTCCGGGGCGGCGTTTGGAACGCTGACCGTGCGAAAGCTGGGACTGGGCGTCTCCTCCCGCTGGGGGCTGGAGCCTGCCTCGGCAGGGCCTTCGTCGGCGCTGAGACGGGGCGGCAGACGCTCGGCGCTGAGCTGGAGGGCGCCGGAACGGTTCTGCTGCCGGAAGGCGGAGGGCGTTGTGTGATAGGCCTCCCGGAAGGCCTTGTTGAAGGCCGCCAGGTTGGCAAAGCCCGTGTCCATGCTGATGCGGGCCACCGAGTCGCTGGAGTGGATCAGGGCCGAAACCGCGTGGCTCAGCCGGATCCGGGACAGGTAGTCCAGGAAGCTCATGCCCAGGTTCTTTTTGATGTACTTGGAAAGATACGCAACCGACAGATGCAGCTGCTCCGCCAGATCCGACAGGCGGATGGGCTTGTCATAGTTCAGACGGATGTACTCCGTGATCTCCTCCGTACGGCTGCTCGCCGGCACCGCGGGCTCGGAAACCGTCTGTTCGGAGCTGAGGAAATTGGCGACCAGCATCTGCAAGAGCCGATAATAGAGGGAGTACAGGCGCAGCACGTCCCCGGACTGATCCCGGCGGAAGCGGGTGAAGATCTCCTGCATCAGCTCCCGCACCGGCTCGTACTGCTCCGGGGCGTCAGAGAGGGCACTGTTGCAGCGGAAGCGAAGATCCGAGCGGCCCAGGGCCTCGGAGAGTTTGTCCGGCTGGATATGAAACTCCCCCAACAGCAGATCCGCGTCGGAGGAGTAGGCATGCACCGTGCCGGAGTTGATGATGAGAAAATCGTCCGGCCGGAGCTCATATTCATTGCCGCCCACCTGCAGGCGCAGCTTGCCCCGCAAAAGATACAAAAGCTCGATCTCCGCGTGGGCGTGGCCCGGCTGGATGGGAGCGGCCAGAAACTGAAAAGAGATCATGGAAGGTCCTCCAGGATACGCGCAAGCACGCCCATGGTCTCCTCCTCGTGGTAGAGACCGGAGGAGACGCCCAGATAGCAGGTGTCAAAGAAGTAGGTGCGGCAGAGCTCGGTGTCCGGGGTCAGGATCAGGCCGCAGGCCATCTGCTCACCGGTGTCGGTGTTGGTGACATAGAGGATGGAGTCCTCATAGCGCTCCAGCTGCTCCGGGGTCAGGTACTCGGTCACATCCTGGAAGGCCCCGTAGTTGGCGAAGCGGGTGAACAGGTCCCCGTCGGAGAGGTACAGGTCGATCTCCCCGGAGAGGAACTGGGCGGAGACGATCTGGAAGTAGTCCCAGGCGTGCTCGTCGGTGCCGTCCATGCGGATCTGAATGCCGTTGGAGACATAGGACTCGTACTCGGTCAGATCAAAGCCCGCCTCCCCCAGGTAGCGGTCGAAGACGTCGGACTCGGCCACGGTGTTGCCGTTGACGATCATCACGTTCAGGATGTCCTCCCGGTGGGGCCGCAGATTGATATAGAGGATGTATCCGGCGACGATGAGTACGCCGGCGGCGATGAGAATGGGCAGCCGGTAGTAGGTGAGCACCCAGCCCAGCCGCTTCCAGAAGCCCATTTTTTCCTCCCAGTAGGGATTGCGCGGTTTCTTTTCCTTCATGCTCAGTCCTCGCTGTCCAGATCCTCGCCCACGCTGTAGCGCCGACGCTCAAACTCCTTGTCCTCCTCGGACATGTAGCGGCTGTAGAGCTTCTCCATGACGAAGCTCACCTGCCAGATGCACACCGCCGGGGCGATGAAGATGAGGAAGGGCAGAAACCACACCATGAACACGGCAAAGGCCGTGAAGCCCAGGACCTTCAGAAGCTCCAGGGGGTGGCGCACAATGAGCAGGGTGGCGTTGAGCAGGATGTTCTTCCAGCTGTTGCGGAAGCGGGAGATATAGGGGAACAGATAGAGAAAGTAGATGATCTCGATGAACAGCATCAGATACCAGACATAGCGCAGACCATAGAACACCGGATGGCCGTCGGCGCCGTAGTTGGTGAAGAAGGTGAGATCAAAGGAGAAGAGCATGCACAGGGCAAACAGCACCAGCCAGAAGGGCGTGGCCTGCTTGAAGCTCTCCCGGAAGCCCCGGAAAAACTGCTGAGTGGGGTTGCCCAGGTCGTTCTTGATGTTCTTCTGCACGGCATAGTAAAGGCCGCAGGTGGACGCGCCGATGGTGAAGATGGGAATGGAGCAGATCAGAAACAGAAGGCTCAGCCAGATCAGGTGAATGACCTTGGTGACTGCCCGCCAGAAGGGGTTGTCTGTGTTTAAAAAGTTCATGCAGAGGCCTCCCAATGTGGGTTTTCCTCCCTATTATGGCACTCAGGGGAGGAGAAATCAAGAGTCCGGGAGCCCGGCTGGGCTCCCGGCGGCAAAATTTACGCTTTGTTCACGCTTTTACAGCAGGTCTTCTTCCTTCAGATCCAGCCCGGCGGTGTTGCGGTAGACCCCGTCATTGCCGGAGACGATCATGCTCCGGTCAAAGGGCAGGGTGAGGTAGGCGCTGGGGCTCATGCCCGTGTGCTCCTTGAAGACCCGGGAGAAGTAGTAGGGGTCGGAGAAGCCGGAGGCCTCCGCGATGTCCCGGATGGGCTGCTGGTCCCCGGACTGGCGCAGGAGAGATTTGGCAAACTCCACCCGCATCCGGTTGAAGCAGACGATGGGGGCCAGCCCCGTGGAGGACTTGAACAGTTTGCGGAAGTAGCTGGGGCTGTAGCCTGTGTCGGCAATGGCCTGGCTCAGGTCAAAGTCGCAGTTGGACAGATTGTCCATGAGCAGGCGCAGAAAGTCGTCCACCGCCTTGGAGTGGCGCTGGGTGCCGTTCCAGCTCAGCAGCAGCTGATAGAGGGTGTCCGCGATGGAGTCGATGAGCCGTTCCGCCGCCGGATCCGCCCGAAGCTGGATCCGCATGGCGATTTTGCAGAGGTTCGTAAAGGTCTGGTCCGCGTCGTCCTGATAGACCAGGACCCGGCTCAGATCGGGGGGCGTAAAGTCCTGGGTAAAGAGACTGAAATCGGAATAACCGTCCTGAGAGCGCTTGGAATGGATCACCCCCGGCGGGATACAGAAGATGGTGCCCTCCTGGAAGGGATAGTCCTGACCGTCGATGGTGGCAAGGCCCGTGCCCTTGAGGCAGAGGAGAATCTCCCAGTAACCATGCTGATGGGGCGGAAATTCAAAAAACACTTTTGGGGAGCCGCCCAGAAAGACGCGCATATCGTCACCCGCTTTCCTGGAAGAATTGAGACAGCCATATTATACTCCAAAATGAGCGTTTTGTCCATCCTCCTTTCCGCAAAGCCGATTACCGGCGCTTTGGGAGCGGCTGGCAGATTCCTCGCGGCAGCGGATGGCTGCCGTCCCCGCATGTTGCACTTTGTCAAAGTTCACAAAAAACACCGGCGCTTTTTGTTAAAAGCGCTGAGGCGCCTTACAGCAGCAGGGAGAAAAGCGCGTTCCGTCCATCCTGCCGCGCTAAAAAGTCTATTGCGGGATGGTTGATTATCCTTTATAATAATAGCATCAATTACTCTAAGGAGGACTGCCCTTATGTATGACAAGCATATCTTGTCGGATGCCGGCGCCCGCAGCGTGTGGGAGAACGGCAAGAAGTACGGCTATCAGTTCAATCTGACCATCAACTACTACCGCGGACTGCCTCTGTGCTGCGTGGATCAGATCACCATGATCATCGATGGTGAGCAGGTTCCCTACGAGCAGATGTATGTTCAGCACCGCGGCCGGGAGTACGCCTATCTGGATATCCTGAAGAGCGACTTCCCCACCGATTTCTACTGGCTGTTCGGTGAGTACCTGACTGTCGTTGTGAAGAACGGCAAGGGCATCGAGCAGGGCATCCATCACTGCAAGCTCACCCTCGGCACCCGCCGGAGCTACACACCCACCATGGTCAGCGTCTGCGAAAAAGACGTGACCTTCGCCTAAGGGAGGAAGAGAACAATGAAGACGAATTATGATATCAAGCTGGGCGTCTCCCTTTACAGCTATCAGGACAACTACTATTTCCATCGCTATGACATCGAAGGCTGCATCGCCGCTGCCGCCGGCGCCGGCGCAGAGGGCATTGAGGTCTTCTCCGACGCCATGATCCCCGAGTGGCCCTACGTCTCCGACGCCTGGATCGACAAGTGGAATGCCTGGATGTATCGCTATGACGTGAACCCCGTCTGCCTGGATCACTTCTCTGACCGTCAGATGTGGCACGACAAGGAGCTCACCGACGACGAGATGTTCGAGCGCGGTGTCATGTACATCAAGCTGGCCAAGCGCCTGGGCTGCCCCGCCATCCGTGTCCTCCATGAGGAGCACACCTCCGAGCACGCCATGAACTGCCGCCTGACCGACTACGGCATCATCGAGCGTCTGCTGCCCATCGCCGCTGAGAACGAGATCATGCTGTCCCTGGAAGTCCACACCCAGGATGGCGTCGGCGCCGACTATCAGCAGAAGTACATCGAGCTGGCTGAGAAGACCGGCATGCCCTATGTTGGCCTGCAGGCGGACTTCTCCACCTTCTCTTACTGCATGTCCACCGCGGACATCGTCAATGCTGTCGCCTCCACCGGCGCTGAGAAGGAGATCCTGATGGCTGCCCGCGAGGAGCAGCGCAAGGCCTACTTCGGCGGCTATGAGATGGACAGAGAGGCTGTCGCTGCGGAGATCGAGAAGATGCATCCCTCCGACGCCACCCGCATCGCCCTGGCCCGCATCCTGCCCAACATCAAGATGCCCGAAGGCTATGTCAGCCCCTGGGCCCGTATGGGTGGCGGCGGCCGCGCCCGTCGTCCGAAGCCCAGCTTCGAGAAGCTCTACTCCGATCTGGAGCAGTGGGCCAGCAAGCTGGTCTATGTCCATGGCAAGTTCTACGACATCGACGAGAACGGCCAGGTCGACGACATGGATTATCCCCGCATCTTCAAGGCCCTGGTCGATGGCGGCTACAAGGGCTACATCTCCTCTGAGTTCGAGGGCAACCGCCGCATGAATATGGCTGGCTGGTGCGACGAGATCGAGTACGTCCGCAAGCATCAGAAGCTCATGCGCACCCTGCTGGGCAGAGAGTAATCCGGAACCCTATGAGGCGGCGCTCTGCGCCGCCTCAATTGCTATCTGCCGCCCGCCGCCGGCGATTTCGGCAGCCCTCCGGGGCGCCGATCCGGAAGCGGCCATCCCGGAGGCCGGATCGCGTGCCACGACATGTCGTGCCGGTTGACGGATCCGGACACAAGGCTCTTGACAGATTGCATAAAAACAGCCCGGACAAAATGTCGAATATGACAAAAATTAAATTCCCTATTGTAGTTTTTGCTCTCAGAACGTATAATTAGCAAGTAACATGATTCTAGTTGAAGAATCCTTTTCCTTGATTTATGAAGTCAAAATCACTAAAAATTCATAAGATTTTCACATGGGCTCGGGCATTCTGCCGGAAACAGGAAGAACAAGCAACCACAAAGCAGAAGCGGGACAAAAATCGTGATATGGTTTTTTGACCTGCCGTTCCGCCCCGCGGGGCGCGCTCCCGTGGCCGATGCACAAAATCGAAGTGTTTTGCACATAAAATTGAGGTGCAATTTCCGGGTAATTCTTCTATAATAGAAGCATGGAGCAAATCCCCTTTTTCCCTTGTATTCAGATCGCTGCGATTAGGCAGCCGCAGCGATTTGGAGAATAAACGCTTAGAAGAAGGAGCCATCACCGTTGGAAAAGAAAAGTTTTTTTAGTCCAGAACGGCGCGCAGGTATCGCTGCACTTGTTCTGGCGGTAATCGGCTTTGTGGTTTACGCATTGCCGTTTGCCCACTACCGTTACAACAGTAGTTATTACAGTCTTTCCGGCTATGATCTGGCGGCAGGCAAGGCCATCATGAACGGCAGCGTTCAGGTGAATCCTGTCATCTATCAATGGGTCGCGCTGGCGTGCATCTGCGTCAGTGTGGTCTTCGCCGTGATCATGCTCCTGCAGAAGATGCCCAAGCTCTCGGCCCTGTTTATCTTCATCGCCGGCGCTGTGCAGATCATCATGCAGGTCATCACCCTGGTCACCATCAAGGACATCCTTGACGGCGCCAAGAGAGTTGCCGTGGAGCCCGGTATGTACGGCGGAATGGCCGTCGGCCTCGCCCTCATCGTGTGCGCTTGCTATCTGCTCACGAAGAAGGAAGTCCTCTCCACCCTGGACTTCATGGTCATCCCTGGTCTGACTTACCTCATTATCAATAACTACCTCCCCATGGTCGGTATTCAGATCGCATGGAAGAAGCTGGACTTCTCCGTCGGTATCTGGAGATCCCCCTGGTGCGGCTGGGAGAACTTCAAGTTCCTGTTTGCATCCGGCGACGCGGGCATGATCATTCGTAACACCATCGCCTACAACGCGTTCTGGATCGTGCTTGGAATCTTCACCGGCATGGCCGTCGGCATCTGCCTGGCCGAGGTCTTCAGCAAGATCGTTCAGAGAGTTTCTCAGACCCTGATTCTGCTGCCGCAGCTGATCTCCATGGTCATCGTCGCTTACATCGTCTATGGCTTCCTGTCCACCTCCGCCGGCTGGATCAACAAGGGCCTGCTGGGCAATGCTGAGATCAACTGGTACGGTGTGAAGAAGTACTGGCCGTTCATATTGACAATCGTGCATGTCTGGAAAGGCCTAGGCTACAGCTCAATCATCTATCTGTCTGGCATTGTCGGCATCGACCGGAACCTCTATGAGGCGTCCTACATCGATGGCTGCGGCAAGATGAAGCAGATCACCAAGATCACGGTCCCGATGATGAAGCCCACCATCGTCACCCTGCTGATCATGAGCTGCGGCCGTATCATGTACTCCGACTTCGGCCTGTTCTATCAGGTCACCATGAACTCCGGCGCCCTGTACACGGTCACCACGACTCTGGACGTTTACGTCTATCGTGCCCTGATGCAGCTCAACAACCTGTCCATGTCCTCTGCAGCCAGCGCATTCCAGTCGATCTGCGGTTTCTTCCTCGTTATGACCGTCAACCAGATCACTCGTTGGCTCGACAGAGAGAATGCAATGTTCTAAGGAGGTGCAGATATGGATCGATCGATTAAAGGTACCGGTGAAAAAATCTTTCAGGTTGTCATTTGCGTCATCCTGTTCATCCTGTCGGTTTGCGCCGTCATGCCCTTCATTCTGCTGATTTCCTCGTCCTTCACCGCTGAGGATGCCCTGCTGCGCTATGGCTACGGCTTCTGGCCCAGCAAGTTCAGTGCCTACGCTTATAAGTATCTGTTCGTCACCAACCGTGACAAGATCTTCCGGGCTTATGCCATCACCATCATCGTCACCATCATCGGTACTTCCCTGCACCTGCTGGTGGCCCCCATGCTGGCCTATCCCCTGTCCCGTAAGGACTATAAGCGCCGCGGAATTTTCAGCTTCATGGTTCTGTTTACCATGCTTTTCAACGGTGGTATGGTCTCTGCCTATATCATCTGGACCCAGGTTTTCCACATCAAGAATACCTTCTTCGCTCTGCTGTTCCCCAGCCTGCTGCTTGGTGCGTTCAACATCATCCTGTATCGAAGCTCCATGGCCGTCAACATCCACCCGTCCCTGATTGAGGCGGCGCGGCTGGACGGCGCCGGTGAGTTCTACATCTACGTCAAGATCGTCCTGCCCCTGTCCCTGCCCATCCTGGCCGCCCTTGGCCTGATGTGCGGCATCGGCTACTGGAACGACTGGATGAACGGTATGTACTACATCACCGATTCCAAGCTGTATTCGCTGCAGCTGTTGCTGAACTCCATCCTGAATAACATCAAGGCTCTGAGCCAGATTGCAGACAGCTCCACGAGCATCGATGTGAAGGATATGCCTTCCACCGGTATTCGTATGGCCATGGCTGTTATCGGCACCCTGCCCATCATGATTCTGTATCCCTTCTTCCAGAAGGCCTTCGTTGCAGGTATCACCCTGGGCGGCGTTAAGGAGTAAATCCCGCATTGCTTCCAGAGGCGCAGTCCAGCGATGGATTGCGCCTCTGCTCAATTTTAAATGAACTAAGAAAGAGGGAGTTTCCAATGAAAAAGTATGCATTCGGTGTTGACATCGGCGGCACCACCATTAAGATCGGTTTCTTTGAGACCACCGGCAAGATGCTGGACAAGTGGGAGATCGTCACCCGCAAGGAGAATGGCGGCAGCCTGATCCTGGGCGACATCAAGGCCTCCATCGAGGAGAAGCTGGCCAAGGAAGGCATCTCCAAGGACGACGTCCAGGGCGTGGGCATGGGCGTTCCCGGCCCCGTTACCAACGGCGGCGTGGTGAACAAGTGCGCCAACCTGGGTTGGGGCGTGTTCAACGTGGAAGAAGAGGCCACTGCGCTCTTCGGCCTGCCCGTGAAGGCCGGCAACGACGCCAACGTGGCATCCCTCGGTGAGATGTGGATGGGCGGCGGCAAGGGCTACGAGAACGTGGTCATGGTCACCCTGGGCACCGGCGTTGGAGCCGGCGTCATCATCGGCGGCAAGATCATCCATGGCACCAACGGCGCCGGCGGCGAGGTCGGCCACATGAAGGTGGACGAGGATGAGACCGAGGTCTGCGGCTGCGGCAAGACCGGCTGCCTGGAGCAGTACACCTCCGCGACTGGTGTCGTTCGGCTTACCAAGCGCGGCCTGGCCAAGGGCGGCGTGGAGACCTGCCTCACCAAGCTGGACGAGATCACCTGCAAGGACGTGTTCGATGCTGCCCGCGAGGGTGACGCCTTCGCATGCACCATCGTGGAGAAGTTCGGCAAGATCCTGGGCGGCGCCCTGGCCAAGGTGGCCTGCGTAGTGGATCCTCAGGTCTTCGTCATCGGCGGCGGCGTGTCCAAGGCCGGTCAGATCCTCATCGACGTGGTGGAGAAGAACTTCAAGGCTGAGGCCTTCCATGCCTGCGAGAACACCAAGATCGCTCTGGCGACCCTGGGCAACGACGCCGGTATGTACGGCTGCGCCAAGATGGCCATCGACGGCTAAATCCGGTTTTTCAAAAAAGGGAGCGCTCTGCGCTCCCTTTTTTTGTAACCGAAAACCACTCGCCGGGCGAACGGTTCAAGAGAGTAAAAGGGATGAAGAGGACCAAAAAGCGTGGAAATAAGCCTTCCCCTTGAGGGGAAGGTGCCCCAGTTCGCATACTGGGGCGGATGAGGTGGAAGCAGCCGACAGGGAAACATTTCATCCGTTGCTGTCGCGACAGCTTCCTCTCAAGAGAAAGCCATAGGAGCGGAAGAAGCCGAACAAAAGAAAAGGCCGAAGAGAACAGTGGATGGCAACGATCAGAACGAACCACACGTTTGACGTGCCCGCGAGAAACATTGGGCGATGCCTGCATGGGAAAACCGTCCGCTGGCGGGCGATTTTTTTGTAAGCGAAGCAATCTTGCGCTCGGATTTGCGACATCATAGGTGAAAGGACCTTTCAAACCATCAGAAGAAGGAGGGTGCAGCATGGAGGATCGGGACATCGTGGCCCTGTACTGGGCGCGCAGCGAGGACGCGGTGCGCGAGACCCAGGCCAAGTACGGCGCGTTCTGTCTGGCCATCGCCCGGAATTTGCTGGGCCTTGCCCAGGATGCGGAGGAGTGCGTCAATGATACCTATTTCGAGGCCTGGGATTCCATGCCCACCCAGCGGCCGGCGCGTCTGCGGCCCTGGCTGGGGCGGGTGGTGCGGAATCTGTCCATCGACCGTTACCGCCGGGACCACGCGAAAAAGCGCTACGACGGCATGGAGCTGCTGCTGTCCGAGCTGGAGGACTGCGTCCCTGCCCAGGATCCGGTGGACCGGGTCCTGGAGGCAAAGGAACTGGGGGAAGTGATTACGAGCTGGCTCCAGTCCCTGCCGGCGGCGGATCGGCGGCTCTTCCTGCGCCGATACTGGAACGGGGAAGCGCTGAAGGATCTGGCGGCGGAGCTGCACGAGAAGCCGGAGCGCCTGGCCCAGCAGATGCTGCGCCTTCGCCGCGCCCTTCAAAGTAAGCTGGAACAGGAGGGGATTTCCCTATGAGCAAAGCATCGGAAACACTTTATGACGGCATCACCCAGGTGTCGGATGAGCTGGTGGAGCAGGCCCAGCAGCCCCGGCGTCGGAGAAGAAGCCCCTGGATCGGGGCGCTTGCCGCCGTGCTGGCCCTGGCCATCATCTTCGGCGCCCTCTTCGGCCGCAGCGGCCTGTCAGCCTACGCCATCGCGGAGCCAAAGTATCCCAAGGACCGGATCCCGGCGGGCTCGGTGGATTATCAGCCAATGCTGGAGACTTTCCTGGAGACGGCCATTCCCCAGATCCTCTCCGGCCACGACGGGGAGAACCTGGTGGTCTCGCCCCTGAACCTGTACCTGGCCCTGGCGGCTCTGTCGGAGCTTTCAGAGGGCAGGACCAAGGCGGAGCTTCTGGAACTCCTGGGCACCCGGGATCAGGCCCAGACCCGGGCGCTGGCAAAGCAGCTCTGGGAGAGCCACTGCTGGGAGGACCGGCACAATGTATGCCGTCTGGCGGGCTCCGTGTGGCTGAGCAAGGATCTGGACTACGAAAAGGAGGCTCTGGAGACCCTGGCCAAGGACTATTACTGCGCCTCCTACCGGGGGAAGATGGGCACGTCCGGGTATAACCGTGCCCTTCAGACCTGGATCAACGACCAGACCAAGGGCCTTCTGAAGAATCAGGCCTCCGGCCTGGCTATGGACCCGGAGACTGTCCTGGCCCTGGTGACCACCATCTATTTCAAAACCACATGGGCCGCGGGATTTGAGAAATCCCAGACGAGGCAGGATCTGTTCCACGGCCCCAATGGGGAAGAGATCACAGAGTTTCTGCACAGGGAGGAGATGTCCTCCCAATATGTCTGGGGTGAGCGCTTCTGCGGCGTCGTTCAGGGGACCAAGAGCGCGGCAAGGGTCTGGTATCTGCTTCCCGACGAGGGCGTGCGCCCGGAGGAGCTGCTGGAGGACGAGGAGTTTCTGCGCTTCCTCTGCCGGGGGAAGAACGGCTGGGAGAACGAGCAATACGTGGAGGTCAACCTGACGGTGCCGAAGTTCGACGTGGCCTCCGATCTGGAGCTGACGGAGGATCTGAAGGCCCTGGGCCTGGAGGCGATGTTCGACTTCGACGCGGCAAACTTCACGCCCTTAACCAGAATGGACGATCCGGTGGCGGTCAGCCAGGTCTCCCATGCGGCGCGCGTGCGCATCGACGAGGAGGGCGTGGAGGGCGCAGCCTATGTGGAGATCAACATGAACACCATCACCGCGGCGCCCCCCGAGGGGGAGCCTGTGGAGTTTGTGGCCGACCGGCCCTTCCTCTTTGTCATCAGCACCATGTATGACGAGCTGCCCCTGTTTGTGGGCATCGTGAACGAGCCCTGAGGGCGCAGAAAAAATGTATTTGCCCATCTGTCAAGTTTTTCCCCTTGACAGATGGGCCTTTGTCTGCTATACTACCCCCTGTCAAGTGAGAAACCTTTACAGTCTGGAGGCGGGCCATGAAGCAGGACACCGTGGATATGACCCTCCTGTTCGATTTTTACGGCGATCTGCTGACGCCCAAGCAGCGGCTGCTCTTTGACCTCTACTACAATGAGGACTACTCCCTGGCGGAGATCGCCGAGGAGCAGGCCATCAGCCGCCAGGGCGTCCACGACGCCATCGCCCGGGCCGAGCAGGCCCTGCAGACCTATGAAGCGCGCACTGGCTGCGTGGCGCGGCACCTGGCCCATCGCCGGGCCATTGAGAAAATCCGGCAGGAGACCGCCGCCCTGGCCGCCTCCTCCGACCCGGAGGCCCGGGCCAGCGCGCAGCGCATCGGCGCCATCCTGGACGCCATCAAGGAGTAGCACATGGCTTTTGAAGGATTAACTGAAAAACTCTCCGCCGCCTTTAAGCGCCTGCGCGGCAAGGGCCGCCTGACCGAGGCGGACGTGAAGGATGCCATGCGGGAGATCCGCCTGGCCCTTCTGGAGGCGGATGTGAGCTACAAGGTGGTCAAGGACTTTGTGAAGTCCGTCACCGAGCGGGCCATCGGCGCCGACGTGATGGAGAGCCTGACCCCCGCCCAGATGATCGTCAAGATCGTCAACGAGGAGCTCATCGCCCTCATGGGCAGCGACAATTCCAAGATCGTCATCGCCCCCAAGCCCCCCACGGTGGTCATGCTGGTGGGCCTGCAGGGCGCGGGCAAGACCACCAACGGCGCAAAGCTGGCTGGCCTGTTCAAGAAACAGGGCAAGCGGCCCCTGCTGGTGGCCTGCGACGTGTACCGCCCCGCCGCCATCCGGCAGCTGCAGATCGTGGGTGAGAAGCTGGATATCCCCGTCTTTGAGGAGGGCCAGGGCGACCCGGTCCAGATCGCAAAGCACGCCATTCTCCACGCCCAGCAGCATGGCAACGACATGGTCTTCCTGGACACCGCCGGTCGTCTCCACGTGGACGAGGCCCTCATGGAGGAGCTCAAGACCATCAAGGCCGAGGTGAAGCCCAACGAGATCCTGCTGGTGGTGGACGCCATGACCGGCCAGGACGCGGTGAATGCGGCCCAGAGCTTCAACGAGTGGCTGGAGATCGACGGCGTCATGCTCACCAAGCTGGACGGCGACGCCAGAGGCGGCGCGGCCCTGTCTGTCCGGGCGGTCACCGGCAAGCCCATCAAGTTCGTGGGCACCGGCGAGAAGCTGGATGAGATCGAGCCCTTCCATCCGGACCGCATGGCCTCCCGCATCCTGGGCATGGGCGACGTGCTCACCCTCATCGAGAAGGCGGAGCAGGCCATCGACCAGAAGAAGGCCCTGGAGCTGGAGCAGCGCCTGCGGGAGAACAAATTCACCCTCCAGGACTTCTACGATCAGCTGGTGCAGATCAAGGGCATGGGCTCCATGCAGGACATGCTGGCCATGATGCCCGGAGCGGGCTCCCTGAAAAATGCCCAGATCGATGAGAAGGCCCTGACCCGCACGGAGGCCATCATCCTTTCCATGACCCCCGCCGAGCGGGAGAACCCCAGCATCTTGAACCACAGCCGCAAGCAGCGCATCGCCGCCGGCGCTGGCGTGAAGACCGAGGACATCAACCGGCTGCTCAAGCAGTTTTCCCAGATGCAGCAGCTGGTGAAGCAGTTCTCCGGCCCCGGCGCCAAGCGGAAGATGAAGGGTCTGCGCGGCCTGGGCGGCATGCAGATCCCCGGCATGCCGGGTATGTAACAAGATCACTACAAGTCGTCAGAACTTGCAGAGATAGAGAATCATTTGGAGGTGAACCAATTATGGTAAAAATCAGACTTCGCAGAATGGGTGCCAAGAAGAACCCCTACTATCGCATCGTGGTCGCGGACTCTCATTTCCCCCGTGACGGCCGCTGCATCGAGGAGATCGGCACTTACAATCCCCTGACTGACCCCGCCACCGTCACCATCGACGTGGAGAAGGCCCAGACCTGGATCAAGAACGGCGCACAGCCCACCGATACCGTCAAGGCGCTTTTGAAGAAGAACGGCGTCCTGTAAGCTGGGAGTTATTCACATGAAGGAACTTCTGCTTTATATGGCACAAAGCCTCGTGGATCATCCCGAACAGGTGACGGTCACCGAGGTCCCCGGCGAGGAGCTGGTGCTCCAGCTTCGCGTTGCGCCGGACGACATGGGCAAGGTCATCGGCCGCGGCGGCCGCATTGCCCATGAGATCCGCACCATCATCAAGAGCGTGGCGCAGCGCAAGGGTCTGCGCGTGAGCGTGGACATCGTGGACTAAGGGCCATGGGACCCTGAATGCGTGGCTCAGAAGGGCCACGCATTTTCCTTTTTTTGCGAGGTGAAACGAATGCGCTATTTGGAAACGGGCAAGATCGTTGGCACCCATGGGGTGCGGGGCGAGGTGAAGCTGGAGCCCTGGGCGGACAGCCCCGAGTTTCTGCTCCAATTTCAGACCCTCTACCTCTCCGAGCAGCCTTACAAGGTGGAGAGCAGCCGGGTCCACAAATCCCAGGTCCTGGTGAAGCTCCAGGGGGTGGACTCCGTGGAAGCCGCCGCCGCTCTGCGGGGCAGAGTGGTGAAGATCGACCGGGAGGAGGCGAGCCTTCCCGAAGGCAAGGTGTTCATCGCGGATCTCATCGGCCTGCCGGTCTTTGCCGAGGGGGTCCAGATCGGCAAGCTGACGGAGGTGCTGAACTATCCCGCCAGCGACGTGTACGTGGTCAAGGGGGAGCATGAATACCTGATCCCCGCGGTGCCCGCATTTGTGGAGCGGGCGGATCCGGCGGAGGGCATTTTTGTGAAGCTGATCGAGGGGCTGCGGACCGATGAGAATTGACATCATGACCCTGTTCCCGGACACGGTGGGGGATCTGATGAACGAGTCCATTCTGGGCCGGGCCCAGGAGCGGGGCTATATCCGTATCGAGACCCATCAGATCCGGGACTACACCGCCAACCGGCAGAACCAGGTGGACGACTATCCCTACGGGGGCGGCCGGGGAGCCATTCTCCAGGCGGATCCCCTGTATCGCTGCTGGTGCGCCCTCTGCGACGAGGCGGCGGCGCCGGTGCATACCATCTATCTGTCCCCGGCGGGGACGGTGTTCCGCCAGGCGGACGCCCGGCGGCTGACCAACTATGACAATCTGATCCTGGTCTGCGGTCACTATGAGGGCATCGACCAGCGATTTATCGACGAGTGCGTGGACGAGGAGATCTCCATCGGAGACTTCGTCCTCACCGGCGGGGAGATCCCCGCCATGGCCGTGGCGGACGCGGTCTGCCGCCTCATCCCCGGGGTCCTGTCCGATCCGGACTGCTTCGAGGACGAGAGCCACTGGTCCGGCACCCTGGAGTACCCCCAGTACTCCCGGCCGGAGGTCTGGCACGGTCTGGCCGTGCCGGAGATCCTCCTGTCGGGCCACCATGAGAAGGTGCGCCTCTGGCGGCGCAAGGAATCCCTCCGCAGGACCCGGGATCGCCGCCCGGACCTGTATGGGAAGCTGGATCTTTCCAGCAAGGAGGACCGAAAGCTCCTGGGGCAGCTTGCCGACGAGGAGCGGGGAGAGGAGGAGCTCTGAATGGAAAAACTGGAAGCCTTCATCGAGGCAGTGCAGAATGCCCGGCGCATGGTCTTTTTCGGCGGCGCGGGGGTGAGCACCGAGTCCGGCATCCCGGATTTCCGCAGTGTGGACGGGCTCTATCACCAGCGCTATGACGAGCCCCCGGAGACCATCCTCTCCGCCACCTACTTTGCCCGGAAGCCGGAGAAGTTCTATGACTTCTACCGGGACAAGATGCTGCCGCTGGAGGCGGAGCCCAACGTGACCCACAGGGTCCTTGCAAAGCTGGAGGCCCAGGGGAAGCTCTCCGCCGTGGTGACCCAGAACATCGACGGGCTCCATCAGAAGGCGGGGAGCAAGCGGGTCTATGAGCTCCACGGCAGCGTTCTGCGGAACCACTGCACCCGCTGCGGCAGGTTCTATCCCGCCGAGTTCATCCGCGACAGCCAGGGCGTGCCCCTTTGCGACTGCGGCGGCGTCATCAAGCCCGATGTGGTCCTTTACGAGGAGGCCCTGGACGATGCGGTGGTCACCGGGGCGGTGAAGGCCATCCGGGAGGCGGATCTTCTGGTGGTGGGCGGCACCAGTCTGGTGGTCTATCCCGCGGCAGGGCTGCTCCGCTACTTCCGGGGCGACAAGCTGGTGCTGGTGAACCGGGACGAGACCCCCTACGACAGTCAGGCGGATCTGGTGATCCACGACAGCCTGGGCAAGGTGTTCTCCGCACTGGATCAGGCGCTGTAATGCAGGGCCCGGCGCTTCAAACAGAAGCGCCGGGCCTGCTTGCTTTTTTCTTTGTCCTATGGTATACTATCCCCACCAGGGGGATGCAGAAGCGCCCCGGAACGGCAGAAGCCGCGTGCCAAGCGTTTTTTGAACAGGATCTCAGGAAGGGATCGTTTTCCAAGAATGGGAAACGTCCCTATTTTTGTACCAAAGAAAGGAAATCACCATGAAAACAAACACCAAAAAGCTGGTCTACGCCGCCGTGTGCCTGGCCCTGTGCCTGGTGCTCCCCTTCCTGACGGGCCAGATTCCCCAGATTGGCCAGGCCCTGAGCCCCATGCACATCCCCGTGTTCCTCTGCGGCTTCCTCTGCGGATGGCCCTGGGCTCTGGTGGTGGGCGCCCTCGCGCCGCTGCTCCGGTCCCTGCTGTTCCACATGCCCGCCATGTATCCCCAGGCGTTGGGCATGGCCTTTGAGCTTGCCACCTACGGCCTGGTCTCGGGCCTTCTGTACAAGCTGCTGCCAAAGAAGACCCCCTACATCTATGTGACCCTCATCGTCGCCATGCTCTGCGGACGTGTGGTCTGGGGCCTGGCCCGCTATGTCATGGCAGGCCTCTCCGGCTCCAGCTTCCCCTGGTCCGCCTTCGTGGCCGGCGCCTTCACCAACGCCATCCCGGGCATCATCCTCCACATCGTCCTGGTCCCGGTGCTGGTCATCGCCCTCAAGCGGGCAAAGCTCCTGCTGAACGACTGAAAAAAGCAAAGAAATCCACAGCTTCCAAGGAAGCTGTGGATTTTTGTTATCCGAAGCAGATTGCCATGAGCAGGGGGATGGTCCCCACGGACAGAAGGGTGGTCAGGAACACGCCCTTGGCGCATTCGTCGCTGTCGCCGTCGTACTGGGCGGCCAGGATGGTGGCGTTGGTGGCGGCGGGCATGGCCAGCATGACCACCAGGATGCCCAGCATCAGCGCATTGTGGACAAAGAGCCGCAGCACGACCCAGCCGATCAGGGGCAGCACAATGAGCTTGGCAAGGCAGAGAAGATACAGGCGAAGGTCGGTGAAGACCTCCTTCAGCCGGACCTTTGCCAGGGCCGCGCCCACCAGGATCATGGCCGCCGGGGAGGTGATGGAACCAACGAAATCCGTCAGCTTCACCAGGAAGGCGGGGGCCTGGAAGCCCGTCAGATACAGGACATAGGCCAGCAGGGTGCAGATCAGGATGGGACTGAAAAAGGTTCTGGGGGAGAAGCCGGCCCGGCCGTCGGAGATGAGCCAGGTGCCGTAGGTGAAGCACAGGGCGGTGAAGGGGATCTGGAAGATGGCCACGAAGAACACCGCGTCCGGCCCGAAGATGGCCTCCGCCACGGGAAAACCCATGAAGCCCACATTGTTGAACAGAATAAGAAAGCGGTAGACATTCCGCTTGGGCGCCGGGACCCGCAGCAGCCGGGGCAGCACCAGGGCCGCCGCGAACAGCAGCACATAGCTCAGCAGGGCCAGCAGGGTCAGCTTGTAGACCTCCGCGTTGGTCAGCACCCGCTCCGTGGCAAGAACCGAATGGAGGATCAGGGCCGGGCAGGAGAAGTTCACCACGATGCTGCTCAGCCCCTTGCTGAAGGAGCCCTCCACCAGCCTGGCCTTGGCCGCCAGATAACCCACCCCGATGGTGAGAAACAGGATCAGCATCTGGCCGAAGATAGACGAGATGTTCATTCCTCAGCCTCCGCAGTCCGGGCAGGGGGTATAGCCCTTGCTCTCGGCCAGCTTCTTGTTGTAGACCCAGAAGCTCTGCCGCTTGAAGCGGGGACACTCAAAGCTGTGATAGTAGTCCGTGCCGTCGTTTTCAACATAGACCACATAGGCGTCGATCCAGTCCATCTTTTCCGACTGGGCGTCGAACTTTTCCTTCAGCTCGTCAAAGCTCTTCTGCAGCGTCTCCAGTTCCTCCTGGACCTTGTCCCGCTCCTCGGTGAGGGTGAGGGCTTCGGCCTGGGCCTCGTCCAGATCCGCCTGGAGCTCGTCCAGCTTTTTCAGGGCGGTGTCCAGGTCGTACTGGTTCTGGTTCATGGAGCTCTCGCTGCCCTTGATCTGAGCCTGGAGCTCCGCAACCTGGGCGCGCAGGGCGTTTTCTGTCTCCAGAGCCTTGTCCAGCTGGCTCTGCACGTCGGAGAGCTTCTGCTGCTGGGAGTTGATGGCAAGCTCCCGGTCTGCCAGGTTGGCCTCCTGGACCCGGATGCTGGCCTGCTGCAGATGCACGGAGCGATACATGCGCCAGGAGAAGTAGAGACTGGCCCCGGTGATGAGGATCATCAGGATCAGAAGCACAATCAGGCCGCCCCGACCTCGCTTTTTCTGCGGCCGCGGGGCCACGCGCCGCGCCGTGGGGATGGAGCCGGTGGCGGAGCTGACCTTCTGGGTGCTGGGCAGGGGGGAGGATGCGCAGGCCTCGCAAAACATCTCTCCCTCAGGGATGGGTTTTCCGCATCGGACGCAGTTCATCCGCCGCGCCTCCTTTGCAAAGAAATCACGGAAAAAGTATAGCACATCCGTCGGATTTTGACAAGTTCGGCGGCGTCCCTCTTGCGGATCTGTCCCGCCCGTGATAAACTGATTCTGCAAGCGAATGATCCAGACGCCTCCGGGCATGCTAAGGGAAGGAGCGCCCGGAGAGCATAAAGAAAGGAAGATCATCAGATGAGCAAATACGATGGAACCAAGACCAAGGCCAATCTGGAGGCCGCCTTTGCCGGCGAGTCCCAGGCCCGGAACAAGTACACCTACTTCGCCTCCAAGGCAAAGAAGGAGGGCTTCGAGCAGATCGCAGCCATCTTCCTGAAGACCGCGGACAATGAGAAGGAGCATGCCAAGCTATGGTTCAAGGAGCTGGAGGGCATCGGCTCCACGGCGGAGAATCTGGGCGCTGCCGCGGACGGCGAGAACTACGAGTGGACCGACATGTACGAGGGCTTTGCCAAGACTGCCGAGGAGGAGGGCTTCCCCGAGCTTGCGGAGAAGTTCCGCGGCGTGGCTGCCATTGAGAAGGCCCATGAGGAGCGCTATCGCGCCCTGCTTCGCAATGTGGAGGCCCAGGAGGTCTTCAAGAAGAGCAGTGTGAAGGTTTGGGAGTGCCGCAACTGCGGCCACATCGTGGTGGGCGAGACCGCTCCGGAGGTCTGCCCTGTCTGCGCCCATCCTCAGAGCTACTTTGAGATCCGGGAAGAGAATTATTGATCGGCAAGCGTCGCAGCAGCCCCGGCATGGTTCCATGCCGGGGCTGCGTGTTTTGTGTGGAAAGCGGCGAGGGAAATGATTAAGGATGGCAGGCAGCGAGCCAATCATGCGGTCATCCTGAGATGCAGCGCCAACACGGGTCATCCTGAGCGAAGCGAAGGATCTGGTCATTCTGCGCTGCCGTTTTTTCGATACCAGATCCTTCGTCGCTTCGCTCCTCAGAATGACACAAAAATGAAAAGTATAGCCGAAATCTTCTCCTAAAAGAGAAACAATTTCTACCGAATTAGCGCGTAACGCGCGGAAACAGACGCTGAAGACCTTTTGATGACCACCCTCTGACATACTCGCATGGCAACAACGTCGATCCGGGTCTGTCCTTGTCACGGAGGGGAGGTTCCCAGGAGGGGACGTCTGCGTCGCTCGTTGCCGCGCAAACTTCGCTTTGGCGCAAAGCACCAAAGCTCAAAAGCGCGTCAGTCGCTCCTTTCCCCATTGAAACTTGTTTCAATGGGGGCCCGGTACTGCTCCT
>Ga0208297_1001342_pt1 | contig 24800 bp, 16 predicted proteins | sample LMS_cellobiose_e_FD_187367 | JGI IMG/M metagenome (GOLD analysis project Ga0208297, IMG submission 187367) | Rumen-fistulated moose microbial communities from Alaska, USA - LMS_cellobiose_enrichment (SPAdes) (version 2) | ecosystem: Host-associated > Mammals > Digestive system > Stomach > Rumen... | reverse complement strand
TCCCGCGTTCCTTGTACCTTGCCACGACACCGGCAATGGTGCTGCGGGCGATCGAGAGAGCCGGCACGGTAATCTCCAGTACCTCAGCGGCCTGGTACTCCGCGCTCTGCGGGCTGCAGGTGAACTTGGCGTTCAGTACAATGTAGTTGCTTTCCTGAACGTCTTTGAAGGCAATCACGCCCGCTCCGAAGTTATTTCCTGTACTGTTGAACATAGCGCAGATGGTTTACTGTTGATAGAATACACCAGGACCGAAAACCTCGGTTGGCTTGATATACTTGCCGCCCCGGTGCATGAAATGGAGTTCGGTTTTCTGGCGCCATACCAATGACTGGATCTGGTAAGACTGCGGATGCAGGGAACCATCTTCACCCATACCACGGGCAAGTGCATAGGAAAGGCCGATAAGTTCCTCAGGGAGTTCCTTGTCAAGGATGGCCTCAGAGGAAGCGACATTGCTGTGGCCAAGGCAGACGGTGTCAAAGTAGATGACCGGTGCCGCCGTAGAGAAGTCCATATCCAATGCAGAAACGTGCTGCTCCTCTGTGGGATCGAGATTGTCCATCGTTACGCGGGTACGGCCCTGGTAACTGGATTCTCCGGTCACAATGACGGAATCCTTGAACACCTGGCCGGTGAAGCCGGTTGAAGTATCCAGCCAGTAGGACTCGATGAAGACTTTCTGGCCGGGAGTCGGCTCCACACCGATGGTCTTTAGGTATAGTTTGGTCACATCGGCTTCGCCCCAGTCATCTTCTACCTCGGAGGAGATGATTACGGTCTTGCTCCAGCCGTTGGATATTCCAGCGCTCTGGGAACCGGACATCTTCACCACAAGTTTGTAAGGGGACGTCTCATGCTTGATGCCACCAAAAAGAATAAGCTGCGGCGTCACTACAACATTGGAGTAGGAGACATTCGGAACAGCCACAGTGAACATTGGGGCATCATTCAGAAGCGTTTCTCCGGCCATTGCTCTGTTGGCGTTGAGGCGTACATAGAGATTCATCCCTGAGAGCTTGGCAGCCTGTCCGAAAACAGACTGACCGGCAGCATGTTCTGCCAGGCGCTCCCAATCCATCATCTGGGCATTCGTAAGATTCTTGTAAGACTTGGTGATTTTGCTCATCGAAGCGCGACGTGCCACCTGCGCAGAGGTCGCAGTTCCGGTGGGCAAGGCCTTAACCGAAAGGATGCTACGGCCGCCGACTTGGCGGGCCGTAACACCCTTGGCTGAACCGGAGAAGCCCCCGAAAGCAATGGAAGGAAGTGCAATCATCAGGTTTAAGTTTAGGTTCAAATTCTTCACACAACCCCTTGTGCAGCACAAATATAAGTAATTATTATTTAATTACAAAACAAGCATTTACGTATATTTTTCTAAACTATTTCTTTAAGTATATTACAGTATAATAGGAGGAACAAGGGACAAAAAAAACTTTCACGTCCCCGGAACGAACCCGCGCATACGTCGCGAATCTACCGCAACTTGATAGGGAAAGACAAAGCTGTGTGGATGTTTCGATATCCCGTCAACCGGTCAAGAAGAACATAGCGACAGTGAACCTGGTATTCATCCAGATCCAATTTCCATCGGTTGGCATAATCATCTATCAGGAAACTGGCAGTCCCTTCACCGCTGGAGCAGGGAGCCTCCGCCAGAAAGTTACGCATCAGTCCCGGCTTCCTTCCATATCCGGGCTTAGCAAGCTGAATCTTCATCAGAATCTGGTAACGGCTGGCATCGATGCCTTCTGGGAAGAAAGTCTTGAAGCGGAGCCGGAGCGAGGTCGCATCGGCGAGCGACACATCAGAGAAATCAACAGAAACGGGCGGAAATGCCTCGTAAACCTTCGGGGTAGGGACTTGCTCCATCCCGAGTGTAAAGAAGCCGTGATAGGCCGAAACAAAGAGATTCTGGCCGGAAATGTGCGCGATCCCATCAAAGGGCGGCTTGTGCGAGATAACAGGTTCTGCCAACGAATTCCAGATCTTCTGCGTCTCGTGGGGGATTTCACGCCAAGCGGCAAGCGCCCTGCGGTGGACATCAAGCGAACTCTGCTGAGCCGCAGTGCCAGGGAACGAGCATCGCGATTTGTTCTTGTAGTAGCAGCGCCCGTCCACATGATAGAAGGTGAGGTCTCCCATAGAGCCCCAACAATCAGAAATCAGTACGGATGGCGTAAATCGCGGCATAGTTTTCAGCAGGTCAAGTAATTATATGCGAATTTACGAAAAATCAAGCAGATAACCATTTCTGTTCACACTTTTGGCTGGTTTTTGTTCACACTTTGAGCAAACACAATGAGCGGCACAACCGGCTCGAATCAGCGGAATAGTGTAGTGGAGTTTCCACTCAAAACCCCCGTTTCAGCGCATTCTACGCCATATTTAGTAGCACAGAGTATAATGCTGTCAAAAGGGGTATAAAAAACCAAAAAGTGTGAACAAAAGTGTGAACAAAAATAAAAACCCGCTGAAAATCAGCGGGCTCCTGTGGTGCTGGGAAGTCCATTTTTTAGAAAAAGCGGGGTTTAGTACAGTTCTATAACGCACTGAAATAGAGTATTTTAGTTCATTGAAATAAATCGAAGTTTATTTGGATATTTGCCTAATTATGCGTAATTTTGTGCGTAAATGATAAACGCACGGAGCTATGGCAGTAAACTATTTTTTAGAGAGTCGGGCGAACAAGGCTGGTGAACTTCCCATCCGCGCCCAGATATGCGTAAAGGGAGTTACGCGTATATCAACTATCGGTATCAGTGTTGACCCTGACCAGTGGGGCGGGAGCCGTGTCACCAAGGGCACCTACCGGAATTCCAAGAAGATGACCGGTGCCGACATCAACAAGCGCCTGAACACTATCGAAAACCATTTCCTTGACTGGGATAAGGAGTTGAAGCACCGGCCCACCAAGGATGAGATCAAGGAGCAGCTGGACATTGCCCTGGAGCGCCAGGACCTCACGGAGCCTGCGCCTGTGAAGAAGGCAAAGAAGTTCACCTTCTTCCAGATGCTGGATGAGTTCACCCGGGAGCAGGGTGCCGTGCAGCAGTGGGCCTATGCCACCAACCAGTGCTGGCTTACCTTCCGTCACCATATGGAGAAATTCAAGAAGGATGTCACGTTCGAGTTCTTCGACGAGACCGGCCTCAATAAGTTCGTTACCTACCTCCGCAAGGACAAGGGGCTGGAGGACAATTCCGTCCGCAAGCAGTATAAGAATCTCCTCTGGTTCACCAACTGGGCGCTCCGGAAGGGATATACCCGTCAGGATACCGTCACCCGCTACAAACCCAAGTTCAAGGTGGTGGAGAAGCCCATCATCTTCCTGGACAAGGATGAGCTGAATACCCTTTACAATCTCCCAATTCCCAAGAACGGCGAGAAGGTCAAGCTGCTCGATATGAATGGCAATGAGTATGAGAAAGAGGTCAAGGAAGCCGGTGCCCTTGCCAAGGCCCGCGACCTCTTCTGCTTCTGTGCCTTTACCTCCCTGCGTTTCTCTGACATGTACAACCTCAGGAAGAAGGATGTGACCGAGAACTATATCTATGTCACCACCCAGAAGACCAACGACCGCCTGCCTATTGACTTGAATCCTTACTCCCGTGCCATCCTTGATAAATATAAGGATATGGATACTGTTGGCGACCATGCCCTGCCGGTCATCAGCAACCAAAAGATGAACCAGTATCTGAAGGATCTGGGTGAGCTGTGCGGTTTCAACGAGCCTATCACCCGTGTGTGCTTCCGCGCTGGAGCCAGGGTGGAAGAGACCTACCCAAAGTACGAGATGCTTTCCACCCATGCAGGCCGCCGCACCTTCATCTGCCTGGCCCTCTCCAGCGGCATCCCGCCGCAGGTGGTGATGAAATGGACCGGCCACTGCGACTACAAGTCCATGAAGCCATACATTGACATTGCCGGCAAGACCAAGTCCGACGCCATGAACACGTTTGCCAACTCCTTAAGCCTGTAAAGCCATGATTACGAGAAGCGATATCACCATACTGATGCAGCAGGTCGACGTTACAAAGGCGTACGACCTGCTGGCAATGTTCAAGGAAGCCGGGAAGGAAAGGATTGACATCCGGACGATCCTGGACGAGGCGGCTCCGAAGATCAAGGACTATTCTGCGCTTGTGGCCAGGCTGGAGCAGCTCTCCGGGAACCACGCCACCTGCAGCATCACGGAATTCGCTGCCTGGATGAAGGTGAGCCGCCAGACGGTCTATAACTGGAAGGACAGCAACTACCTGATGTTCGCCGGGAACAAGGTCAATCTTCCTGAGACACTGGACCTATGGCTGTCCCTTCCGTGGCTCGGATCAAAGTAGCATATTCGTGGTACTGGCTCCGGTAGCCGGTTATGCTGTCCAGCAGGATGAACCGGGCATAGACCTGGAACTGATCCAAATCAAATCCCCATACTCCCGCATAGCCGGGAATCACTACGGAGACTACGCCTGCAGCGCAGTCTCCTTCTGCAAGGTAGTTCCTCAGGAGCCCCAGATGCCGGCAGCGGCCGGGGGCCGTGAGCTGGATCTTCACCAGCAGCCGGTACCGGGAAGCTTCCGGGCAGTGCGGGATTTCCACCCGGGCGGGAATGACCAGGCTCCCGTTCATCTTCACGGCATCGCCCAGGAAAGCCGCAAACGGCGGAAATGACTCGAACGGCACCGGAGAAGGCATATGCTCATTGCCCAGCGTGGCATATCCATGATACGCCGACACGAACAGGTTCTGCCCTGATATGAAGGCCTTGTGGTCGAAGGGTGGCCGATGCGGCTCCACCTCCTCTGCCAGCCGGTTCCAGACCTGCTGCGTCTGGTGCGGGACCTCCCTCCAGGCAGCCAGCGCCCGACGGTGTACATCAAGGGCCGAGGTCTGGGCAGCGGTGCCAGGATAGCGGCTATGGGAGCGCTTCCTGTAATAGCACTTCCCGTTCCGGTGATAGAAGGTCACCTCGCCCACGGAGCCGTAGGCGTCAGAGATAAGGATTGATGGATAGAAACGGGGCATGGGGCGCTATAAGTTTTGGGCAGGGCAATGGCTCAGAAGGAGTTCAGAGGGAATATACATGCGTCGGGACTACGCGCTTAACGAGTGCATCAGCACTTCACCCTCGATCCATTTCTTGATGGCCTTCTTGTCCGGAATCCACCTCAGCTCACTATCCATATTACAGAGCTTGTAAACAGGCAGGTGGGCATAGCCGGTGGCCCTGGGTGCATCATTGAAGCAGACCTTTCCCTTCAACTGGTGAACCCAGATCATGGGAAGGAGGCCGTAATCCTCCTGATGCCGGGTGTAGAACAGCACCTTCTCGAAGACCTCGTCCTCGACGTTTTTGATGAAATCTATGAGCGTAAGCATAACAAGAATCAATTAGTTATCCATGTACAAGTTACGCATAATTTCCGAGAATAACAAATTTATTTTCAGCGAGTTACGCGCAAATTTTTACTCACAAAACCAGTACCTTACCACCACCCGCAGCGGCGTAAGCCGCTGCCTCCCGTTGTATATATTTATACCCCTTTCTTCCCTTCCGGACGGGTGATGCCGGTCGATGTGGCACTGACGCTGGGGCGTAAGTCTCCTGGTGGGCCTATGGTGCTGGCAGTCTCACAGCTGACGGGATTGTGGGTGGGCCTGCGGGTGGCGGCTGTGAGTCTGCCAGTGCCATAGGGCGCGGAACGAAGTGGAGCGTGGCCCCGGAGGGTGTCTGGCAGCGTGAGGGACGGCGGGCTCTGGAGCGCCGTGGAAGGGAGACGCAAGGCTCCCTGGAACAGCGGAAGAGACCGGCGCTGTGGGTGGGCAGACTCCCTCCGGGGCCTGGGACGGAACGGCCCATCCGGTGGGCGCGAGGCAAGGAGGTTGGAGCGGGGTACAGCGGTGATTCGCGCCCTGGCAGAGACGCTGAATCAGGGGAAAACGGCTACAACCTTGATGCGGGCGGAACCGCGCAGTCTGTGGCAGACAGCGCAGGAGCTGGGCGGAGGCGAATGCCGGAGAGCAGATCTGCGATGACTGACACTGTCTGCGCCAACAGCCGGGAGCGTATGCGGACGGCTGTATCCTGCCTGCCCGGAAGGCTTTGCGAGCTGGAGACAAGCAAGTGTCGAGGGCGCTGAGCAGCCGTGCTGCTCAAAAGCGACCTGACACTTGCGCAGGCGGAGGCTTGCAAGGCCTGGAGGAATAGCAGGCAGGTATTAACACGGCGGAGCCGTACCGCGGAGGAACGGTGCCGGAAGTGGTGTGGCAGGCTCTGCCTGACACACGACTGGAGGTGCCGGGCCGACCCCAAGCGAAGCGCCTAAGGCGGCAGACTTCCTCGCACAGCACTGAGGCTGTCAGCGGGTGACGGACGGTGGAGTAGCACTGACGGTGCTCGTACCGGCACTTTGCGCCCTGGCATACCGTCTTTCTTTGATACGAGCTTCCAAGCGGAAGTCGCTGGCGGCTGTGCCGCCGGCGGGTGGAGCGCTGCTGGAATACCCACTGACGTTGATACGAGTGAGCGCAAAGTGCGCGGCCCCCTGACGGGCCTGGAGGCCGGAGGTCCTTGAAGGGGGCCGCTTGTCTGCCGCCGCCTCGCCCGGGAATTCGAAGGTAGGACCTCCGCATCGCACTGACGGAGCGTCCTTAACATAATCCGAATTGTGTAATCAGACGCCTGGAAGGCCGTTTTTGCGGGCTTCTGACCCATCAATAACTGATATCCTCCGGGCGGGTGATGACGGTGCCGGCGGCTGTTACACAATTCCGATGGGATTATGTTGAACAAAATTCCGCAGGGCGAAATAGCTGAAGAGGGCTAATCGACCTGCGGTTTTTTGTGCGGACGCCGGTGAAGTGTTGTGAACTTCGTCGAAAAGCCATAAGTTTGTGTAAACCAAAACATAAAGATTATGGCGAAAAATCTACTCGACAAAGCCACGGACACGGTTCCGGGGTTCGGACAAATGTACGCAAAATTTCGGCAATATATGCTTCTTTTGCAGCGTTCCGAAGACACAATCCGCAGTTATTCCTATCGTTTTGCCCACATCTGCATCCGTTTCGGCAGGTTGCCGGACGACCTGACGGGCGAGCAACTCAATGATTATCTGGAACATCTGCTGGAGGAAGACCAGTCTCACTCCCGTTCCTACTTCAAGCAGGTGGTGTACGCCATCAAGATGTACTACCGCTTCCGGGACATCGCGGTTCCGCCCGGTCTTGTCCTGCCCAAGATCAAGGAGGACAAGAAGCTGCCGGTGGTGCTGTCTTTCGACGAGATGCGTGAGCTGCTCCGGAAGAATGACGACCTGCGCGTGAAGTCCATCCTGGCGATGCTCTACTCCTGCGGGATGCGCCAGAGCGAACTGCGTCGCCTCAAGCTGGAAGACATCGACTTGGCCCGCAACCTGGTGTACATCAAGCAGGCCAAGGGAGGCAAACCGCGTTGCGTGGAGCTCGGACAGAACATGCGCAAGGTGCTTCTGAAATACATGAGCGTCTATCAGCCGAAGGAGTATGTGTTCACGCTGGAGTACACGGGCATGCCCATCGGGAAGCACGCGATGAACAGCATCATCAAGATCGCCACGGAGAAGGCCGGACTCACCAAGCACATCACGCCGCATACCCTGCGCCATACCTACGCCACGCACCTTCTGGAGATGGGCGTCAGCCTGTATCGCCTGAAGGAACTCATGGGCCATGCCAGCATCACCGCGACGATGGTGTACCTGCACATCATCAAGCCCATCGACGGGGTGAGCTTCAGTCCTATCGACCGACTGTTCCCGGTGAAGTGATGCGTACGGAGCATGAGCTGGCTCAGGTCGTGAGCCTCTTCAAGTCCGACTACACCGCCGCCCATTCCCCGACATACAGGACGCTGAAAGTCCTTCATCACATCGAGTCCTGCCGTACTGCGGCACTCGGCGGCCACGTAGACGTGTGTGATGAATGCGGAACCGTCCATATCAGCTACAACAGCTGCCGGGACAGGCATTGTCCCAAGTGTCAGGGGATGGACCGGGAAGCCTGGGTTGAAGCCCGGAAGGAGGACATCCTCCCTGTGAAGTACTTCCACGTGGTCTTCACGCTGCCGGAGGCCTTGCATCAGATTGCCCTCCTGCACAGGAAAGAGGCCTACGATGCGCTGTTCAGGGCCTCGTGGGAAACGATATCGTCCTTCTCCGGCAATCTGGGCATAGCCCCGGCCATGATCGCCATCCTTCATACCTGGGGCAGCGCGCTGACCTACCATCCGCACCTGCACTGCATCGTACCGGGAGGCGGCATGGGAGCGTCGGGCAGATGGAAGCGGCATCCACACGCCGCCTCGCGAAGGACGGTGTATCTCTTTCCGGTAATGGCCATGTGCAAGGTATTCAGGGCGAAGTATATGGCGCATCTGAGCAGGGCATTGGAGATACCGCAGGCGGTCCGGAAGGCGCTTTTCGCCAAGGACTGGGTCGTGTACTGCAAGCCGCCCGTCTGCGGAACAGACAAGGTCGTTGAGTATCTTGGCAGGTATGTGAACCGGATAGCCATCTCCAACCGGCGCATCAAATCCGTCGATGCCGGCGGCGTGTCGTTCGAGTACAAGAACTACCGGAATGCCGGCGCCGTCGAAGTCATGCACCTTTCCGGCGTCGAGTTCCTGCGGCGCTATTGCATGCACATACTGCCGCCCGGCTATGTCCGTATACGGCACTATGGCTATCTGGCAACGGCCGGCAAGGACAGGCTGCACTCCATACAGCGCCAGTTGAACCGGCCTCTCTCCCCGAGAAGACGGCCGAAGAAAACGGTGGCTCAGCTCTGTGCCGACAAGGGGCTGGACTACAACCTGTGCCCCCATTGCAGCGCAGGGCACCTGCACTTCGTCAAGGCGATCTCATACTGGCCCAGGGCTCCGGGCGGCACATATGCCGCCTTGCGGGAGCTGCTTTCCGCCGCCATCTGACGCCTTGGCTCTCCAGCCAGGGCGGGAACATCGTATCCATATCCGCCGAAGGCCATCCTGAGAGGGACTCCGAGCCCTTAAACAACACTCGGAACGCTTCTAATACAACAGGGAATCAAGGGCAATCCACCCCGAACAACCGTCAGTCCTGACGTCTTCCCAACAAAAAACCGCCTTGAATCACCATAAGTACCGCGCCCTGCGGAACTTCATTCAACATGCCTTCAGATTGCCGCACAGGTCAACTGAAGGCTTCAATATTATGATTGCGGATTCAGGGCACTGACGGTGGCGCTGGCACTCCGTCTCCCGGGTGATTGTCTTCCCCTTGGGGGGCCAGGGGGGACTGACCAGCACGGTGAGCTGGCAGTTGTGGAGCAAGCGGAGCGAGCGGAACAACTGACTGCTGACCGTGACCGCTTTTCCTTATAAGTGCGGTGGGTGCGAGTCTGCGGGAGCAGTCTCGCTGCGCGTGGGCCAATGGAGCGGAGGGCGTCCGCAAGTCTGTGGCAGGCTTGCCCTGACACAGTCTTGCAGCGAAGGGTGGCAATAGAGGTTGCTGGTCTGGCTGTTTGGGGCGCAGCACAGCGGAGAACCAAACTGACAGACGAGCAAGTACCGCTTTCCTTATCGTCCTCGGCATCAGCACTGTCGCCGGAACAGGATACCATCGGCCCGGATCATCGGCATCGGCCTAAACCATTCCGTCCACTTTGTCCACCGGTGGACGGAGTGGACAGGGTGGACAGTGGTGGACACGGTGGACAGTCAGTCTCTTTGAGAGTATTTGATGGTCATGATTGAATTCTCATTGTCAATTGTGATCGTTCCGAATCTGTCCAGGACTGATTGTCCGAGCAGCAGGGGTGCTTTCTGGCTGTTCACAACGGATGCCTCGATGTTCTTTAAGGTGACGTCTCCTACTTTCACTTCCTTGATGCGGACGATAGCTCCGTTGGCTATGGTTCCATCGGCGGTAAGATAGCGGCGGGAACCCTTGAAGTCCTTCTCACTGAGATAGTCGTTCTTCAGCATGAAATTGGCTTCAACGCTTGATAATGTCACGTCACTCGCACCCGTGTCAAAAATGAACTTCAGCGGCAGGCCGTTGATTGTGCAGGGGACCTCGTATGTTCCGCCAGGCATCTTCTTCATCTGGATTTCAGAGATAAGCGCTTCAGCGGTCTCAAAGGTAATCTCTGGTTCTTCGACTTGCTCCTCTACAGGCTTATCCTTGTATTCTCGGATGAGCGCCTTATACTCGGGAATATTCCGGAGTGTGTCCATATCATTGTCATGTTCAAGGTGAGTGAAACGTCTGAAACCTTTCTTGAATGCATCTTCAAGGGCTTTAATGGCATTTTCTGTTCGTCCCATTCTTGCAAAGAGACAGGCCTTATCATAGTAAACGCCACTGTCATTGGGGTTGTTTTCGATAATCTTTTCCATCCATTCCAAGGCTTCATTATCCCTTCCGAGACCATGCAGAGCATACTGCCGGCAACTGCCGTCATCCGGATCATCGTCAATCTCTAGAACCTTCTCATAGTCTGCATTCGCACCTTCTATATCCCCGCGTTCCTTCAGTAAGTCACCTCTACTGATAAACAGGTATGCGTAGGTCTTGTCCAGGTCGATTCCTTGATTGTAATACTCCATCGCCTTATCCTTGTTACCCTGAAGTTCATGACACCATCCAATCGCGTAATACTCATATCCGCTGGAGGGGTCATTATCCATAGAAATCTGGTAATCGGCAATTGCTTCTTTGTACATTCCTGCGCTCCGGTAAATGTCCCCACGATGGCTATAGAAACGTTTGTCCCCGGAAAGATCGATTGCTTTTGTCGCAGCCGTAATTGCCTTCTTGAATAGTCCAAGTTCCTTATAGCATTCGGACTTATAGTATGATATCATCTCATGCTCACCGTATTCGTTTTCAACCTTGTCATACAATTCGAGTGCATGGAGATAGTCGCCGTGGTCTTCATACATCCGTGTTAGAAGCACAATCCAGCGACTATTGGCGTCGTCCTTATTCATCTCGGCTTTGATTCGTGCCACGCCGTATGTGTAGTGTTTCGCGGCATAATCGGCGACATACCAGGCTTCGGCATTGTCATCGAGTTCGAAGAACTTCAACGCAGCATCAACGGTGTCATCCTCACAGCCCATTTTGTCATAGACCTGCATTTTGAATTTGTATATCTCCCCGTACTCGGAATTATAGGATTCCGCTTTTTCCAACCACAAAAGGCTCTCCTGATAGTCTTTTTTGTCCCGATAGAAACGGGCTATTCCCAACATGGCGGCAACGTCTCCCGGGTCATTTTTAAGCATAGTACGATATACCTTTTCCGACTCGTCGAATTGATCATTCTGGTATAGAGCCTGTGCCAGGTCGAAGTTGTATCTCTGAACTCTTTCGGGATTGTCTTTCTTTGCGAGCTTGATTGCTTGTCGATATGACTCAGCCGCGTCAGAATAACGCTCCATCTCATCATATATGGTACCTTGCAAGCCCCATAGTGTGGATTTGTAAACATGAGGTTTGCCTTTATAGTGCTTGATGGCATAAGTCAGATCCCGGAGGGCAGCATCGTTTTTGTTCGCTCGCCAGTAGATCTGTGCGCGAAGAAAGCGAGCGTCCAAGTGGTCAGGCGTCTCATCCAGCTGTTTGTTTACAAGTTCGAGCGCCTTATCGTCATCATCGTCGTCATAATAAGCCTCCACGGCCTTCTGAAAATTCAGCTCAGAGGTGGTTTTCCTTTGGGCACATGCTTGTGTGCTAAGTAGGGTCAATGCAGAAATGAGAACTAATACAATCTTATTCATATACTGGTGTTTTATGGTGATTAACAAGGCATGGCGAGTTTGAGATTGTTGATGAATCTCCGATAAGCATTCCAATTAACCGACTTCTTATCCCTTTCGTCTCGCAGGAGTTCAAGAAAGGCGTTGTCACTTTTCTCCTGGTCGAATAGCATGGCAGCAATGGGGTTGTCGGTTTCTTCCTCAAACTCTTGGCGGGCTTCAGGATTCCCGATCAACATAGACCTGAGGGCCGTGTGATACTTATCATACGCTGGATTCTCGGCCAACAGCTGGCGCATAAGGCCGGCTCCCGGATCGGAATATACCCGTTCGTTTAGGATAGCCAGTCTGTACTTGAATTTACGATAAGAAATGGAATCCAGCCCCATCTCTCTGGACTGGTTAAATAGAGCCATCATCTTCTTATAAGTTTCATCTACCTTATCCCACTCTTTCTTCTCCTCATAACAGCGGGAGAGGATGTAAAGACCGTCGAAATTCGAATCCAGAATAGAAAGCATTCCTGTGATGATTCTTTCGGATTCATCCTCTCGGCCGGCGTAGAACAAACCGATGGCGTCCATAAGAGTGTACTCTATGTTATCGCTACCTATCGTCATCCACTCTTTTCCTTTTAGACATTCATCATCAACTACGTAAGACATGGCTCTGTCCATAAGTTCAGATGCATAGTCGTAATTGCCCAGTTTGATTTCTTCAGTAGCCATTTCGTAAAGCGTAGTGGCCGCACCATCGCAATCCATGTTTTTGATATAGCCGTTGATGGCTGCGCCGATATTTATTTCCCGCATAATCTTCTCGGTGTTGTTTATGTCCGAGGAAAAGTCAAGCACATCTTTGGATACAAGAACTGAAGAAAGCGTCATTGGCCGAAGAAGTTCCAACCCCTCAAGCGAACGTGAGCGGCTTAAGGCTACGTATGCCTGTCCATTCGTGAAAGCACTTTTACCAAAGTCTATAGCAACCCGGTCAAAAGTCAAAGACTGGCTCTTGTGGATGGTTATCGCCCATGCGAGTTTCAACGGATATTGCGTAATAGACCCTATCGTTTTCTTGATGCTTGACTTGGTGGCCTCATCGAATGTATATTCTATGCTTTCCCACTTTACCCGTTGTACTTCCTGAGTAGAGCCATCGTCAAAACGCACTTTTATACAGTCATCTGCAAGACTGTCGATGGTCGCAAGTGTTCCATTGGCCCACCTGTGGAACGAATCATTTCTTGTAAACATAACCTGGGCACCAACACGGAGATACAGTTTGTCCTCTGCAGCGTCTTGGCACCTTCTGGAATCCCCAGCATGCTCGGCTTCATAGACCATCAGGTCTCCATCCAATTCGGCAAGCCTCTCTTCATTTATGAGCTGGGCCGCCTTCTTGGTACATGTCAACGTTACTTTGAGTTTTTGGCTTCCTTCTCCAGGGACAACTACCCGGCTGTTAATACGCAGCATATCCCGATAAGAGACGGTGCCCGTCCTTACATGTTCCAGGAGTTCGATAAACACGGGGTCTGATTGCCGGTAGATCTTCAAGAACTCAATCTTGGGCAATCCGTAACGTTGGATCACGGCAGATTTATAGAAATAAAACGAGCTCGAGTGGTACAGGTCCATCAGTATTTCGCGATCTTCCTGGGTTACTACAGGCTCCAATTGAAACATGTCTCCGACAAACACCATCTGCAGTCCACCAAAGGGCGCTGAATTCTTTCGGTAAAAACGAAGCGTCCGATCTATCGCATCCATTATGTCGCACCTGACCATTGACACTTCATCTATGATGATTGTATCAATGTGCCTCACGAGGGAAATTTTATTAGCATTCATGGTGCCGATGTCTCCTGGCCCAAGCACTCCGAAATCAAGTCCGAAGAAGGAGTGAATGGTTTGACCACCAGCATTGATGGCGGCAATCCCCGTGGGAGCCAGAACAATGAATTTCTTGTCAATTTTTTCCTGGGCCATTTTTAGGAACGTGGTCTTACCTGTTCCTGCACGGCCGGTGAGAAAGAAAGAATTGTTAGTCTTGGCAATCATGTCAAAGGCATGATTCTGCTCAATGTTGTTGGCGTCGAAAGAGGTTTGCATGACAATTGGTTTTTCTTTTCACGACAAAGGTAAAACCACGACGCGCAGTGTTTTTTCGCATCGTGGTCGTAAAAAGAATAGCGCGAGATTAGAGCCCCGCGCTTATGTCATATGCATTAGCTAATCTCCAAACTGGCAATAAGGCGAGAAGGGGTTTGTTCAATACTCTCGATAACTTCCGGATAGGAAATGTTCAATTGCTGTGCGGCCCTCGTACAGGCAACGTACAGTTCTTTCTTCTTGGTATTCAAGTATTTTTCGTGCTTATCCGTTGTCTTGTTGCGGTATTTCTTGAGACCAGGGAAATTGAGATCGTACATTCCGATCAGAAAAACGTATTTCCATTCCAGACCTTTCGCCGAGTGGATTGTTGATAGAGTAAGACAAGGACCATCTGTTGCTACCACACTTTCAACAAAGTCCTTTTCATAGAAGCAAATAAAGCGCTCCTTGTCTATCGTAAATGCGTCCAAATACTCTTTGATGGTCTTGTAACCCGAGATGAGCGACCTTAGTTTTTTGAAATCTCCTGCCACCTGAGGCTCTGTGTACATCCCCGTAGGCAAGAGTTTGTCTACTATCGCATCGACCAGACTGGGAAGACTCCATTCCAGCCTGTCATATTCCTTGTGAATTTCACGAAGACTTCTACCATACGTATTACGGAAGAATAGTTCCTTGGGCGAGAAATGGCGAGGAGCACCTATTGGTTGAGTCTTGACATCGATGGCAAGGATTCTACAGACAGACAGAATGCTTTTTTCGTTGTTGTTGTAGAGAATACGCAACAGGTTGTTAACGAATTTGATATGGCTTTTGATCTTGCGACGGCCCCCCAGCACCACATACGGGATACTTTTGGCGTTAAGTTGCTCGATAATGTCGGCTAAACCTTTAATGTTCGGGGAGATAATGGAGCAAGAATCAAAGTCCCCAATAGCTGAAATGGCATCTACGACGCTTGCGCTTTCGTCTTGAATTGTAGGGTATGCTTTTGCCTGAATTTGACCAGCAATGTCGGAACATAAAGGGACGTTCTCGCAGTCCAGAAAGGTAAACCCGTTGACAAATCCGAGTACAGCCTCCGGGCATCTATATGAGATGGACAGGTCCCGACGGGATACGTTATTCTGGTACTGAGCCAGGAACTTATCTAAAAACTCGTACGAACCGCCGTTGAACTCGAATATATTCTGACGGGGATCTCCAACCATAAACAGCTTAAGCGAGGGCTTAAGCTCCAACAAGCGGCTAAAAATTGTGAAATTGCTCTCATTGAGATCCTGCGCTTCATCAATTACAAGCATGTCCGACGAGGCTAATATCCAGTCGGCGAATTCTTTATCCTTTGATAACAAGTCGTCAAACAAATAAAGGATGCCATTGATGGAGATAAACTTATACCTTGCCTTAATGTCAGCGACTGCTGCGGTTAAATCCTCCGGCCACAACTTGCTACTATTGCTCAGGAAACCATTTATCTCTTCCAGGGTATACTTGTCATTCAAAAGCCTGCATATGTCAGGAGCAAAATCAAACAACTCGTCGTCACCAATAATCATGTACTCAAAAGAGCGACCCTTTAGCTGAAAATACTTCCGCATTTTCCGCAGGCAGAAAGAATGGATGGTCCCGTTGAAGAGTTCGTATTGGTTCTCCTTAAGGTACTTGAACGCCTGCTGTTGGAACTTCTCTTCCAGTTGCCTGGCGGCGGTATTTGTGAATGATAGTGCTACAATGTGATTACTTTGCGGATTCTTGATGATGTGGTGGACCATCTTCTGGACGAGGAGGGTGGTCTTTCCGGTTCCAGGGCCAGCGTTAACGAAAACAATCCGGGAATCTGTAAGAACAGCATCTTTTTGCTGCTCGTTCAGCCCCTTGAGGCAATCAGACTGATTTATCCCGAGAATCTCAAATGTGGCACTATCAGGGAATACTTTTGTAGAATTGTAGACTAAAAGTACGCAATCCTCATATATCTTCCTGACATCTTCTTTTGTAACGACCACATGTTTTACATTTTCCGGACCGATTTCAAGTTCATCATGAATGATATCGTTCAATTTCTTTCTGATACGATGCATTCGAGATCTCATAACATCCTCGTCAGGATTTGCTTCGTAATAAGCAACCATTCTTTCCCAAAGATTGGCTTGCGCATCCAATTCAGGTGTTAGATTCTGGAAGAACTTTTCAAGTATAGTTCGAAATGTTTTTGCTTTGTCAACCCAATCGCTTTTTGGCTTAACAAAGGTATTTTTCATCTCCTCATAAAAGAGGTGTACTTGTTTCTCTTCCATACGAAAAAACGTTTCGTGGTTTAAGTTACAAATTTACAAAAATTTGACGGCTATACGAAAATTAACTAACTTTGACGGTGTTTTAGCCACGATTTCCCATCGCAAGTATGATAAAGGACAATAAGATTTACCTCAAATACGAAGGATACGAGAGTCGGTTTGGCCAAGTACGACGTCCTGCGGTTGTAAGGTATAGCAAAAGAGTCTCTTTTAACAAGCGATACGGTGATAGTGATGCGCCCATTCTCTGTACCATTCACATTGATGGAAAGAGTGATACAACAGAGATTTATAGAAACGCTCGTATTGGCAGCGATGCTTGTTCACTAGTAATGGTCGCCCCTTTTCAGTCAAATGACGAAGAACTGATAGAATACAATTTGGTGGCGAGCCGATTCAATGCTAACTCGGTTGAAGATTGGAGCTGTTTGTTTTACGACACAAACGCATTTCTAAGAATGGGCGATAAAATGGCATACGCTAATCTTGCCATTGCTTTAGGTAAATTCCAGATTAATCCCGATATAATCATCAATGCCCTCAATTCTTTCAGCGAGGATATACAGTCTCAGTTAATCGGTTTAATCAATCACGTTGCATTTGGGCTAAGTGTTTCCAAAATACAGCAGATAACAGAACTCAACAATGCTGTTGGCAGAACAGTTCAATTGTTTTTTCCAAACGCTCTTATAGAGGCTGCACAACAGTATGGTTTAGAATACAAGGATATCTGTGTCCACAACTTAGCCGATAAATTATATAATCTGGCGAAAAAGAGCGAACTTGATAAACCGACCGGTTTTAATCGTTTTATCCAATGGCTAAATGATGATTCGATAAGCATCACTCTCCAGGATCTTGATGCTTTCTTCCCGTATCTGAGTGAGGAGAAGAGAAGCACCACAATAAAAAGATACTTTTACGATGTTAAAAGAAACGTGCTCTCCAATGATAGCGAGACTCTAAAAGTATTTGCATCACAAAACTATCAGTACTATTCGACTTTAAGATATATATTTGAGAAGTGGCCAGGAAATCGTAATGTGTCCACGGAGTTTCTTTTAGACTGCCTTGATACATACAGAGAAACCAACCAACAGCAATTTCAAGTAAGCGACGGGATTCTTGATTGGGCGATACAAAAAGCTATTGAATTGAATCGACCTGTTGAGATGAAGTTTTATGACTGGCTATGCTATTGCCAAGGCGGGGTTGTTCTAAGCAAAGAGTTTCGAGGTTTTGCCGAATTCTATCTTCAATATGAATTGGACGACTTGATGTTTGAAGAAGAGTCGTTGTCAAGTTCAATCAAAACAATCTTTCAACGTCACACTGACAGAGTATTTCATTCTGTCTATAAACTCTCATATGATTGTAAAACAGGAAAATATAATCATTATCTTGAATCAAAAAAGCCTAAATACTATCAAGAAAGTATTTGGGAGGATCTATGGAAGGCACGCAGCCAAAAAGATTTTACTTTCTTCCGGCAGTTCGTGGACCTTACCCAATGTGTTCTAATTCTAACTCCGGATATGTTGGAGGATAGTGCATATACAATTGAGGGCAACACAATTAACGACGTAAAGCATAGAGTGCTATCGAGATACTGTGAACAGATATCACATCAAGTAGAAATTGTAGAAATAGACGAAACACTCGGGCTTATAAAACGCGATCCATCAACCGGAGATCCGATAATTAGAACAGTCACAATAAAAGAGGATCGCTGGAAGCTCAAAAATAATGAGGATATCAATAATTTTATATTGAGGTGTACATTAGTCAATGAGGACCCCGAGGAGTATGACAGTGTTGAGGAATTTGAATACACATATTTCACTCATGAACTGATTAAGAAATCACTTTCTTTCGAAAAACTTGAACAGTTCCTTCTTGATAACTATGGGACGCTTACCCCATACATTTCGGATCGAAATGATGCGGAATTGATTCGGATGTTTTCGTTCCCCATTAAAATGAAAGCGGAGATGAACGACTCCTCGCATATCGGAATTCCCCCGGGTGTAGAAGAAGCCGTAGTGAAGGAGCGTGTCAAGAATCGTCTGATTGCTCTGTTCGGAGAAACACTTGAATGTGATTATGACCAAACTCTTTATGAGCGCGCACAAACAGACTCGCAATATGGTCGCGGGGAAGAAAGCCCGGAATGCTTCGTAAAGAAGATAAAGCACTATTATCGCGAAAGAGAGATTTATTGTGCCCCAGAACTTGCCGACGAACCCAATCTGCTCACTGGTCGTAAATGTGCCTATTGTCAAGGTGATATGTGCTTCTTGACCAGCATAAAAAAGGAGCCTGAATGGAAAGAGTTGTCTCTTATCCATATTCTGGAGATAATCGGATATAATGTCTTGGAGGAGACAGAGGCCGGTTTTATTCCTAATGAGGTATACAACCAGTTTGTGAACCAGATTAATAAAGCAATTCGTTTCTATAAGAGGCTAACATGCCGTGAATGTGGGCACATTCTGTTTCCCGCTCAACCAAAGGGACATACCCGTTTCAAATGTCTTTTGCCTGCCTGTTCTGAGTACAATAAAGAAGTCTATCTTAATTATTGTTACGACTGTAAGAAAGGAATCATTGATTCAAGGGAAACAAAACAATGTCCTAATGGGTTGTATATTTGTCCGACATGTAATTCGTGTTGTTCAAATAAGTTTTTCGAATCTATGGCGCTGAAGTATCAACGCCAAGGAAGACATATTCCGGCCTTTATATCACGAAATGCAGGAAAAGGACACAAAGAACTAAATATGGTTTTTTGTCCGCAATGTGGAACACAGAAAACTGATTATGTTGATAGGGCGGGGAACCATGAATTGCGCTGCTTAACATGTCACCCCATTGAAGAAGATCAGGCTCCTTCATTTGATGAGAATGGTAGTATCCAAACTTCTGGAGGAAATGAAGAGTACCTCGACCCTTGGGCGTAAGTATCTGCAGCTCAGGCTTGAGCCTATAGTAAAACTATGAATATAACTCAATCTGCCTTCTAGCGTTCCCTTTCATCTCCTCCCGTAAAGTGTTAGGAGAGAGGACGATTAAGCTGGGACCATAGCTTCTGAATAACGAGGACAGTTCGTAGTTTAACTTACAATCTAAGGAGAAAAAGGAATAATCTTCCAGTTTGGGGTTCTCTCGACGTAGTTCGGCCTGGTCCTCCTTTGACAATTCGGCCTGATATGGATGAATTGGCTTTGTGCGAATATAGTTGGCGGAGGACTTGTGAACGGCGAACACAACGTGTTCTACGGGTTTGTCCCAGTAATATGTCACGCCCACGATGTCATCAAAGAGTTCGTCGATATCAACCTGGCACTCCACATAAGGAATATTCTGTACTTCCTCATAAGCCTCAATCCTGTCCAGCGGAATATTGGCAATGAAATGCGGGTTGTATGGCAGCTTCTTGTCGCAGGTGGGAGTGCACAACAGGTACCATCTGTCCCGATACTGTTTAAGCATATAAGGGTAGGCGATGATTTCCTGTGCTTTGTCAGCATCAAATTTCCGGTATGTGATCGAGACAACCTTCTTGTTGGTTATGGCAGAGAAGAACCATCCCAAATACTCCTTGTTCTGAAGGAATTCGTTTGAACTGAAACTAATAACTTTTCTCTGCGGGACACCATTCCCGGCGTCAAACTCACTACCACCGAAGGATAGCTGATTCCCCAGCTTTGTCTTCAGGTCATCCAGCCACACAAAGTTATCCAGTCCTGAGAACTGACCAAGTGTACTTAACACTTCATTGAGAAGCATTTTTTCATCGTCCGATAGTGGTTTTGAGAAGATGGATCTAGTCTGATCGGCATATCGAATCACCTTCTTTCCGTTGATGACCTTGCTCTCATCAAGGTCTATCTGGAAAATGTCCTCCATATCCCTCAAGTCCATTTCTATTGTACGCTTGCTGACCTGTAGGGCTTCGTCAATGCCTTTGAGAGAATCGTTCACTGCATTCAACAACTGGGTGCGAGTGTAGTAATGATGCTGGTCCGACAGCATCCTATCCAGGATAATATATCTTACGACGGCGTTTTTGTTTGCTGGCATAGTGCTTCTAATTGGTTACGGAGACAAAGATACGGATATTTTGCGAAACGTATCTTCGCAAAGAGCCCCGTCATTCCTGACGAGGCTCTCGAATATACAGATGGGATTATTTACCCGGATTCATGTCCGCCATAAGCCAATCGCTGTCTGGACGCGTTATTAAGCGAGCGTTAGAATACGCCATCTGTAAGGTGAATATCGTCCTGCCAACGTAGTTGTTGATTTTCTTCTCCTTGTTGACCTTGTGCTCGACCACAAGGGCTACATCAATGACGTCCTTTTTCTCAAGCGCTAACGGGAGCAACAGAGAGAGCTGATGTTTTTCCACATAATACACAGGGATGGCAGTCTTATAGTTCCATGCGACACGGCTGAGTGTGATATTCAATGCATTTTTGAACCTTGTGGTCAAGAACTGCATCCAGTCATCATCTGCGAAGATGTCTTCAGCCATCTTTTTGAAATAAGCCAGACGTTGGGGCCTGGGCAGAGAATCGGGATCATCATAGAAAGGATAACCTTCAGGTGCGCCTTTTTTCACGAAGCCAAGAGGCAGCCGCTCTATGTTGTCCTTGATGAAGTGTTCCCAGTTCAGTGTTGGGACGGCGGCATTCGTGTCGTAGAAGAGATCACTGGAGTCCGTGAAATACTGGGCCCTCTTGGGGCGGTATGGGAAATCAGTTATGATATTCTGGTAGTAGCTGTTAGCTGTTCCGAATGCGATGAATATCCAGGGCTGGGTAACGGCCGGATTCGAACCACCGTTCTTCTTGAAGAAGGCATAGATGGGCTCATAAATGTTGTTGACCAGTCCTGTATTGAACAGTGCGTGCTCTTCATTCGAGAGTATTTTCAGAACGGCATCTCGATTCTCCTCGGAGGCTTTACGTGTTTCTTCGGCATCCTCAAACTGGAGGCGCTCGAACGTATAGCTTAGGTAATTCTTGAGGATGGGTTTCTTTTGCTTGTCCTCTTCAGAATAGTACCACCTTTCCTCAAGTGCAAGGTTAGTTGCCAGTTCGTTGATGGCCGCGTCCCAGCCATAGGTAGTAGAGTTCTTTGGACGAGGAAAATAAGCAAAGGCATCTATGGCATCCCCAATAAAAGATCCTTGTTTCGGGTTTTTTCTTACACGTTCTTGCCTAATTCCCGAAAAAGCAGACTTGGACTCCGATGGTGTGCTCAATTCCTTCTTATCCCTAATAAGCACAGGTGCTTCATGTTGGGTCGGATCTCCTGAACGAAATTCAAAACGACCGCGGAACAAACATTCCACTGCCTGACGGATGCCAATAAAGCCCATCGCAAGAATCTCTGGTTTGAGCCCCTTGGCTCCAATCACGGCGAAGTTCTTCCAACCTTCAGAGTCACCAGAGGCTTCGCGTAAGATCGCTTCAATCTGTTTTTTCAGATCTCTCTGGATGACCAACTTATTGGGAGCAATCCGAAAAGCACGGAAGACGTCTTCCGAACCTTGCAACTGATACTGATCCATGAAGGAAGAATCCGGATATAATTCCGAGAGGACTTTTTCGACATCAACGGGGATGTCACTACGGGAGGCAATGAGTTCGTTGAACTTCTCACGGAACTCGTCATACTTGAGCCAGAACCCGGGAAGAGTGGGGGTTTGGGCATAGGTACCTTCGATGAGGGCCTTTAATTCTAAATTTGTCATAAAACTTTAATTTTTATTTGTTTATGGTTATCTGCGATAACCTTCGCAGCCTCAAATTCAAATACCGTTCCTATCGCTTTCTCCTGCCATTTTGTCGGTTATTGTAGAACGGCTCTGTTTTTCTTGAAGCAAAGATAATCCAACTACGCGAAGCCAATTTTCGCAGAGCTGAAAGAATGTCATATTGGCAAATTATCTCTGTCCACCTTGAACTTCGGTGGACGGAGTGGACAGGGTGGACAGGAGTGGACAGAAAAGCGAAGAATGCTCGGCGGGGCCGGGCATTCTGCGTTAGAGGGTGGAGAGGTAGGCGGTGATGCCGTCGACATGGAGGTCAACAAGGGATTGCTGGCCTTCTTCGCTGAGGAGGAAGGCGCAGTCGGAGGGGTTGTCCATGAAGAGGTTTTCGGTGAGGACGGCGGGGCAGGAGGTGTGGCGGAGGAGGTAGAAGTCGGCTTCCTGGTCGGGGTCGCCGTCGGTGTAGTCGGTGCGCAGGCGCATGCCGGGGAGATGGGCCTTGGCGGCGTCGTAGAGGGCGGTGGCGAGGGCATCGGCCGGGGTGGCACCACGGGTGGTGTAGGCGCACCTGCCGCGGGCGGAGAGCCAGCGGTCGCCGTGGCCGGCGGCGTTGCAGTGGATGGAGATGAGGATGACGTTCTGGCGGCCCAGTTGTCGGCACCACTGGTTTACGCGGCGGCAGCGCTCGGGCAGGGAGATGTCCGTTTGCTCCGGCACCAGGAGCGAGGCGTCCAGGCCCCGGGCTTGAAGGGCGGAGACGATGCCCCGGGCGATGATGCGGTTTTCGCGGTATTCCAGGAGACGGCCGTCGGGGCTTCGCTTGCCCTTGGTGTCGATACCGTGGCCGTTGTCGATGAGGTTTTTCATAGCTGATTCAGTGCTTAGGTTTCTGAATGTAAGTTACGAAAAATCAGGGAGAAAAGCAAGTTGCACGAGGTTTATTTCTTGATGCGGAGACTTTTTGTTAACTTTGCATTTGTATGAAAGGATTCGTGTCATATATTCTGGGACTATGCCAGAAGAAGGAAGGAACCGAGGTTGAGTTCAAGTCGGCACTCGGCGGTTTTCCGGGCAGCTTCTGGGAGACTTATTCTGCCTTTGCGAATACAAAGGGTGGCGTGATTGTGCTTGGCGTGAAGGAGAAGAATCATCGATTCACGCCCGATGGGTTCACGGATGAGCAGGTGGACAAGTATAAGAAGACGTTCTGGGATTGTGCCAATAACAAGGGCAAGGTGAGCCAATGTCTTCTGATGGATAAGGACGTGATTGAGGGAGAGCTCGATGGGAAGAAGGTTCTCGTATTTGTCATTCCTCGCGCTCCTTTCGATGTGAAGCCAGTTTATATCAACGGGAATCCGAATCAAGCATTCAAGCGTAACCATGAGGGAGATTATTTCTGTACGAAGGACGAGATTAGCCGGATGTTTGCCGATGCGATGGTTCTTACCAATCCGCAGGACAGTCGGATTCTGAAGAATTTCTCACTGGAGCGGGATTTCGACCAAACTACAATCCGCCAGTATCGGCAGTTATTCCAGATGAGGCACGAAGGGCATGCTTGGAATGATTTGGGTGATCTGGAATTCCTGCAGAGGCTTGGAGGCTATCGTGTGGACCAGGAGACAGGAGAGAAAGGTTTTACGTTGGCTGGTGTCTTGATGTTCGGTACTGAACTGGCCATTATGGGTGTGATGCCGCGCTACTTCGTGGATTTCCGGGAGAAGCTGAGCAGCGATCCGAACATCCGTTGGACAGACCGTGTCTATCCGGATGGCATGTGGGAGCCGAATCTTTATCAGTTCTATCGCCGTGTCCTGCCCAAGCTTTTCCTTGCATTGCCTACTCCGTTCCAGATGGAGGGCGTGTATCGCCAGGATGAAACCACTGCTCACAAGGCCGTCAGAGAGGCGTTGGTGAACTGTATTGTCCATGCATCGACACGTCTCTACGAAGGTCCTGTCATTGAACGTTATCCAGATCGACTGTATTTCTCGAATCCGGGGACGATGCTGGTGAGTGTAGAAGACTTCTTCGAAGGTGGTCATAGCATTTGCCGCAACTCGGCACTTCACAAGATGTTTGAGATGATTGGCGGCGGCGAACGTGCGGGTAGCGGAGCCGATACTATAAAGAAAGGCTGGGCCGATAATAAATGGCCGGTCCCTGAGATCAAGGAACACTTCGGCCAGAATGATGACCGGGTGGAGCTGACGCTACGGATCGGTCAGTCCACCAGTTCACCTGGGAAGGGAACTGAAAGTGGACTGAAAAGTACACTGAAAAGTGGACAGAAAATTGTAGAGTTGATGCGCGAGAATCCGAGCATTACCATTGCAGAATTGGTATTGCGACTGGGATTGTCCCGTAGCGGGGTTAATAAGCAGATCGCCAAACTGAAAGCTGATGGGCTTATTGAGCGTGAAGGGTCTGATAAGAGTGGGCGGTGGATAATAGTATCCCCCTGATTACAGTGCCCCTCTGCTCTTCAAATAATGATTATAATATGTAAGAACAAATATCTTTTCCTCTATTATTTATAGGCTTTTACAAGATTCTTCAAGCACAATATAAGTAGGTATGAATAACAAGCAGCCATAATTCCTGATTCATGGGTTAGAAAGAAATGGTTTGATATAATAACTGATGTTCTCCTATTTGTTTTACCCGATCATAGTAAAACATCCATAATTGTGGGACACTTGCAAACTTCCGTGGCATAATGTGACATAAACATATACTTGAAGGTAGGTTTGTGTATCAAAAGACCTTACCTTTGAAGTATGGAAGACAACACATCTGCAAAGTTTGAGTTCCTTGCG
>Ga0208297_1001341_pt1 | contig 24810 bp, 18 predicted proteins | sample LMS_cellobiose_e_FD_187367 | JGI IMG/M metagenome (GOLD analysis project Ga0208297, IMG submission 187367) | Rumen-fistulated moose microbial communities from Alaska, USA - LMS_cellobiose_enrichment (SPAdes) (version 2) | ecosystem: Host-associated > Mammals > Digestive system > Stomach > Rumen... | reverse complement strand
CTTATAAATGCTGTTGGCGGGCACAGTTCCCCTGACGCAGGAAACTGGATAGATATTCGAATCACGGCCTATTACAGAGCCGGGATTCAGAACGCTGTTGCAGCCGACCTCCACTCGGTCACCGAGCATGGCGCCCACCTTTTTGCGGCCTGTTTCCTGCTTCTCCTCTCCGTCCTTTACGACGACCAAAAGCTTGTCGCTCTTGACGTTGCTGGTAACGGAGCCGGCGCCCATGTGCGCCTTATAGCCGAGGATGGAATCGCCAACGTAATTGAAATGCGGAACCTGCACGTTATCGAAGAGGATAACGTTTTTCAGCTCCGTGGAGTTGCCGACAACGCATTTGTCGCCCACGAGGGCGCTGCCCCTTATGAACGCGCTGTGGCGCACCTCTGTGCCGTGGCCTATTATGCAGGGGCCCTTTATATACGCCGAGGGATAGACCTCAGCGTCCTTCGCTATCCAGACGTTCTCGGCGGGATTGTCGAACTCGTCTGCAGGAAGGGTCTTCCCGAGCGCGCATATCATATCCGATATCCCGGCGAGCGCCTGCCAGGGGTAGGTGAACTGCTCAAGATATGCCGCCGCCCTGGTATGGCTGAGATCGAAAAGATCTTTTATCGTGAACATTATTTTTTCACCTCTATAAGATGGCCGGAGCTTTCTATGGCGGCGATTATGGCGTCAACGTTCTGCTCGCACTCATCGTACCTGCCGGCCTCTGCCATGACGCGGAGCACGGGCTCCGTGCCGCTCTTGCGCAGGAGCACGCGGCCGTTTTCACCGAGCTCCTCTGTGCATTTTTCAACGGCGGCCTTGACGGCAGGATCGGCCATCGTGGCGTCCTTATCGTCGACCTTCACGTTCTTGAGCACCTGCGGATACATCTTTATCTCCGAGGCAAGCACCGAAAGCGGAAGGTGCGTGCTCGTGAGCACCTCCATGAGCATTATGGCGGTTATGAGGCCGTCGCCCGTATGGGCAAACTTGCGGAAAATGATGTGGCCGGACTGCTCGCCGCCTATGAGATGGTCGTTTTCCTTCATGTTCTCATAAACGTAGCGGTCGCCGACGGCTGTTTTTTCGTAGCCGACGCCGATCTTATCCAGCGCCTTGTAAAGCCCGAAATTGGACATTATCGTGGTAACGACCTTGTTGCTCGGGAGCTGGTTGCGCTCTTTGAAATACTTGGCGCAGATGTAGATTATCATATCGCCGTTTACCACCTCGCCCATTTCGTCCACGGCGAGGCAGCGGTCGGCGTCGCCGTCAAACGCGAAGCCGACGTCCAGCTTGTTTTCCCTCACGTAGGCCTGAAGCCCCTCGATATGAGTGGAGCCGCAGCCGGTATTTATGTTCAGCCCGTCCGGCTTGTCGTTTATCACGTAGGTCTTGGCGCCGAGCGCCTCGAAGGTGGCGCGGCCTATCATCCAGGTGCTGCCGTTGGCGCAGTCGAGGCCTATCCTGTAATCCCCGAAGGAGTTCGTGGCCAGGCTCGTGAGATAACCTATGTAGCGGTTGCGGCCGGTATAGTAGTCGACCGTGCAGCCGATATCCGCTCCGGTTGCCCGCGGGAGATCCGCCGGCTCGCCGTCTATATATCTTTCTATCGCGTCCTGCAGCTCGTCGTCCATCTTCTCTCCTACGCCGTTGACGAGCTTGATGCCGTTGTCGTAATAGGGATTGTGGCTGGCGGATATCATAACGCCGCAGTCAAAATTCTGCGTGCGCGTGATGAAGCTCACGCAGGGAGTCGTCGTGACGTGGAGCAGATAAGCGTCCGCTCCCGACGACGTAATGCCCGCAGCCAGCGCGCTTTCGTACATATACGACGACCTGCGCGTATCCTTGCCTATAACAATCCGCGCGGACGTATCGGTACCCTCATACTTCTTGCTGTAGTGCCAGCCGAGGAAACGCCCTATCTTGAAAGCGTGCTCCGCCGTGAGCTCTTCTCCCGCCTTGCCGCGGAAACCGTCCGTCCCGAAATACTTGGACATCAGAACATCTCCTTTCTTCCGGCGCATGCGCGCCGCGCACGATCAGATTCAGAAAAATGATAAAAAATACTACATCATTTCTCCCTTTCCGTCAATACACAAATCTTATATGCCTCAAGGGCTTGAGCCCTTGTTTTTTGTAAAATTTATCCCTTTTCCGGCGAGTGCGGACATCTCTCGAGCCGCGCCTTGAACGATATGGCCCGCGGCGTTTCCATGACATCGAATTTCACTATGTGCGCGCCCTTTTTTATATCCGCATACAGCACCGTCCCTTCTCCGAATACGCTGTGCCTTACTCTCTCTCCCTCGGCAAAAGCCGTCTCCTGCAGGACCTCCGGCATATATTTTTCGCTGAAGCTTATGTGCTCCCTCGCCTGCGCTATGAGCGCGTCCTTCGGAGGCGCGGTGTATTCAAGAAGGCCTTCGTCTATATCAAGCAGAAAGCGCGAGGGGTAGCGCGGCGAGCCGTCGAGCGCCCGGCCCTCGGCCTCGGAGAGAAAAAGCCTTTTTTCGGCTCTCGTCATCGCCACGAAGGCGAGCCTGCGCTCCTCCTCCATTGCCTGCAGAGTATTGGTCTTCCTCGTGGGGAACAACCCCTCGTTCATGCCGCAGAGAAAAACATAAGGAAATTCCAGCCCCTTCGCCGCGTGCACGGTCATGAGCTTTACCTTGTCCTCGCGGCTTTCGGCATCGCTGTTGGAAAACAGCGCTATATGCGCCAGATAGTGCGTTATCGAGGCCTCCTCGCCGCAGGCCGTTTCATACTCGAAGACCGACTGCTTCAGCTCCGCGAGGTTATCCAGCCTCTCCTGACTGCCCTCCGTGCGCAGCATCAGCTCGTATCCGCTCTCGCTGAGTATCTTCGAGAGCATTTCCGATACCGGCTTTTCGGCGCAGTCCGCAGAATACTTCTCTATAAGTGAAATGAAGCCCACCGCCTTCGTCCCCTTGAATATCTCGTCGTCAAGAGTCCTCTGCAGCGCCTGATAGAGCGAGCATCCGTTTTCAGCCGCGTATTCCTGCAGGAACTTCATTCTCCTCTGGCCTATGTTCCTTTTCGGAACGTTCGCCACGCGCATGAAGCTCAGATCGTCCTTATAGGCCGCCATGCGCAGGTAACTAAGCGCGTCCTTTACCTCCGCGCGGGCAAAAAACTGCACTCCGCTGTATATGCTGTAGGGTATTTTTCTCTTAATGAAAACATCCTCCACGGAGCGGGATATATAATGCGCGCGGTATAAGACCGCTATGTTCCTCAGCTCCTCGCCGCCGTCGCGCAGCTCGAGTATCTTCGAGGCGATCCACTCCGCCTCTTCCTCCGGCTTCTCGGCGTGGTGGCAGAGCACTGTCTCTCCCGACGGGAGCTCCGGGATGAGCTCCTTTTTTATGCGGAAGCAGTTTTTATCTATGAGCGAATTCGCCGCCGCCGTTATCTGCGGCGTGGAGCGGTAATTTCGCATCATCATTATCGTTTTAACGTTTTCAAATTCTTTGTCGAAATCCAGCAGGTATTTGACGTTCGCTCCGCGCCAGGTGTAGATGGTCTGGTCCGGATCGCCAACCACGAAAAGATTCTTATGGTGTGCGCACAAAACCTTCATCAGCTGATACTGCGGAAGGTCGATGTCCTGGAATTCGTCTATCATTATGTATTCAAGGCGCGACTGCCACTTCAGCCTGATCTCCGGATTCTTCTCAAAAATATGGAGAGTGACCTTTATCAGATCGTTGTAATCGAGCCCGAAGCACTTCCGTTCCTGATAGAGATATCCGTAAAAGATAATGTCCTTCGTGCCTTTGGCCTGCTCGTATTTCTCGTGCAGCTCCTCGAGCGGCAGTGTGAGCATGTCAAGGTAGTATTCCGGCTTTTTGAAGAGCTTTTGTATCTCTATCATGTCGCGCGCGTCGGAAAAAGTCATGTCGCGCAGGGTGAGAGAGCGCTCTTCATATATTATTTTCAGCATGGAGTCGATATCAGAATTGTCGAGAACGAGGAAGCTCTTCGGATAGCCGACCTCGTGGCTGTCCTCCTGAAGAACAGAAACACAGAAGCCGTGGAACGTGTTTACGTATCCCACGTCGCTGTCGCCGGTGAGGTTGTGGATCCTGCGGCGCATCTCGTTCGCGGCCTTGTTTGTGAAGGTGACGCAGAGTATGTTGCCCGGCATTATCCCGAGTTCGTTTACGAGATAGGCAAAGCGGTAGGTAAGCGCCCTTGTCTTTCCCGAGCCCGCTCCGGCTATAACTCTTATAAAGCCTTCCGTCGATACAACAGCCTCGCGCTGCTCGGCATTCAGCCGCTCAAATGCGTTTTCCACACTCTCTCACCTCCCGCTCTGATTATGTTCTGCCTCAGCCTCTTACGCTGCGGAAAAACGCTTTGTACGCGTTTATATCCTCATCGCCGAAGCAGCAGAAATAAACATCCATGACACAGTCGGCATGAGCCTGCAGCCATTTGAACACTGCTATGGTCGCTACCTGCGCGGCCTCGGCCTTTGGGTAGCCGTACACTCCGGTGGATATGCACGGGAAGGCTATGCTCCGAGCTCCTCTTCGGAAGGCGAGCTCAAGGCTGTTGTAATAAGCGGCGGCAAGATCCACTGCGTCGCTTTCCTTCCCGCTGTATACCGGTCCCACGGTATGGACTATATACTTTGCGGGCAGCTTATATGCCTTCGTGAGCTTTGCTTCGCCCGTCTTGCAGCCGCCGAGCTTTCTGCACTCCTCGAGCAGCTCTTTGCCCGCCGCGCGGTGTATGGCGCCGTCCACTCCGCCTCCGCCCAGAAGCGAAGGATTTGCCGCGTTCACTATGACGTCGACATGCATTTTGGTTATATCCGCCTTTATAAGGCTCAGATGCGAAACGGGAGTGAAATCGAGGATCGCGCGGATATTTTCCTTTGTCATATAGAGCTTTTTGCCCCAGGGATTTATCACTACGCCCTCGCAGTCCGGCCAGGTGAGCGCCTCGCGCAGCACCTGCGCGAGCTTCTGCGGCGTTATCTCGGTCTCGGCGCCTTTTTTCGCCTCTTCGGCCGAAGTGAATACCGGAGTCCAGTAGCGGCCGCCGCCCGCGTCCAGATTCTGCACGGTCAAGTTGTCCTGCGTGGAGCCTGCCGTCGCAAGCAGAATCTCCGTGCCGCTTTTCAGCGCTCCGCCTATGGCGTTGAATATCGGGAAAGACTCCGCGTCTTCTCCTCCGAGATCCCAGTTCTCCAGGGCAGCCTCTATGCACTCGCGTCCCGTTGAGAGCGGAGAAGGCTTCAGCGCCTCCCTCCAGTCCTCTTTCGGCGCGCCGGATTCTTTTTTATAAAACTCGTAATACCTTTCCGCCTGTGCGCGAAGCTCCGGCGTCAGCCTTTCAAGAGCTTCTTTTTTAAGCTCCTCCGGCATGCCGTAATAAGCCTCGGCTATGCCTCCGGCTATGCAGGCTATGGTGTCGCTGTCGCCTCCGATGGAAACGGCAAGTCGCACCGTGCTCTCATAATCCTCTCCCTCGAGGAAGGCGCGTATCGCCTGCGGCACGGAGCCCTGGCAGGTCTCGTCCATTCTGTAATCCGGGCGTATCTCGGCCAGAGGTTTGGAAAGATCATAGCCGAAAAGGCCCTCTATTTCGGCGGCTATCTGCGGCTTTTCCGCCCTGCATCTGGCAAGGAACATCGCCGCGGCGACCGCCGCCGCGCCCTTTATACCCTCCGGGTGGTTATGAGTGACGCCCGCCGTAAGCTCTGCGGCGTGAACGGTCTCTTTAAGGGTGCCGTAAAGCCAGCCCGCGGGCGAAACGCGCATGGCGCTGCCGTTGCCGAAGCTGTTGTAAGGCTGCGGCACCGGCGAAGAGAGCCACTTCCTGAACATGCCGCCGTACCCGGCGTCCGGATATCTGCGGCCGTATTCGCGCATCTTGTCCTCAAGCTCGGCCATTACGGCCTCGTCGTCCTGGCCGAAGCTGCTTATGAGCGCGTCGGCCACGGCTATGGTCATAACCGTATCGTCCGTAAAGCGGGAGTCCTCCGAGAAAAGCGGGAAATCCGTGGTCTTTATATTATTGCTGTCAAATTCATACGGGGAGCCTATGATATCCCCGAGTATCGCTCCGAGCATCGTTTTATCCTCCTGTGCTGCTTTTGTTACGCTTATTATACTACTACTCCTGCCTCTCCGCCACATATTTCATTAAAAAGGCTGCCGTTTTCCTGCCTTTCCCTGATATGTTTTCTCTTTCCAGTAATATCCTTTGAACGTATTGCAAAATCTCTGCGGAAATGATAAGATTTTCCCGGAGAAAAGACATACCCGCTCTGCGGGAAATTTGAATGGAGGGATTTTTATGACCGAAGAGGCAAAGAAAAGACTTGCCGAAAAGGAAGCGAGATACAGCGCCGCCGTAGAGCTCCGGGAACCGGACCGCGTGCCTATGGATATAAACGGCAATATCTTCGCTGTCAAAGACGCCGGCTACACCGTCGGCGAGTGTATCTACGACACCACCCTTGAAAAATACAAGGACGCAGCCACGAAATTCATGCTCAAGTACGATCCCGATACTGCCATGGTCGCCTTTGATCTCGGCGGTGAGGGCCCCGCTCTCGACCTGCTGCAGCCCAAATTCATAGACTGGGCGGGCCGCCCCGGCACGAAGATCGACATCAACTCCATGAAGCAGTTCCTGGAGTTCCCGGTACTGCTCGACGACGAGTTCGACGAATTCTTCGACGATCGGCTCAGTTGGCAGACGCGCAAATCCATGCCCCGCCTTTCCAAGCTCGCCGAGCCGCTCGAGAAGTTCGATCTTCCCCTTTCTCACGAGGGCAACCTCCGCGGCTTCGTGGAAGCGTATTCCACACCGGCAATGCGCGACATGATAGAAAAGTGCTGGAAAATAAGCGATTTCTATAAGGAACTCGACAAGCAGAAAAAGAAGATCGCCGGCGAGCTGCTCGAGCTCGGCTTCCCGTATCCCCAGGTAGCCCGCGCCGCCGTGGCCTTCGACGAATACAGCGACACGCTCCGCGGCACGATCTGCTCGCTTACGGACCTTTTTGAGAACGAAGAAAGCGTGCAGCGCTTTATCGACGAGGCGCATCCGAAAATGATCGCCCGCATAAAGTCCCTCAACAAGGACGGAAGTCTCAACGGCAAGTGCGTTGGATTTGCTCTCCACAAGGGTCTTGACGGCTTCATGAGCGACGAGTACTACGAAAAGTACTACTGGCGCTATCTTAAGGAGCTTATAGAGACCATAATCAGCGTGGGCATGACGCCGTACGTATTTGCCGAGGGCAAGTATATCACCAGGTTGCATCACCTCAAGGACGTGCCGAAGGGCAAGGTGATCTACAAGTTCGAGGACACCCCCATGGATCTTGCCAAAAAGGAGCTCGGAGACGTTGCCTGCATAACCGGCGGCTTCCCGAACAGCCTGCTCTTCCACGGAACGCCCGAGCAGGTAAAGGACGAATGCAAGCGCATGCTCGACGCCTGCGCCCCCGGCGGCGGCTTCATATTCCAGACGAAGTCCTCGCTTACGATGGCGAAGCGTGAAAACGTGGAAGCCATGTTCGAGACAGTCCACGAATACGGCAAGTATTGATCTCAAAGAAAAAAGGGCCCTCCGCTTCAAAATGCGGAGGGCTCTTTCTTAATGTCCTTTATTATCATTTCGGCAAGGGAGGCCGCGTCGTCCAGCTCCAGCCAGGGCACCTGGGCGCAGAAGGGAACGTCCGACATGACGGCGAAAAACGGCGTGTCGCTCTCCGGCAGGCCCTTGCCGGCGGCGCTGCGGTAAAGCGCTATCTTTTTCGTCCCGCGTCCGTGCTTGAAGCCCTCGGTGAGTATCACGTCGACGTCATGTATCATGGAAATCAGCGTTCCCATATCCGCCGGGCGGTTTTCCATTATCGCCGCGTGCCTGTCGTTGGAGATGAGCGTCATATCCGCTCCGGCTTTTGTGAGCCTCCAGGTATCCTTTCCCTCTTTGTCCACCTCAAAATCGTGCGCGTCGTGCTTTATGACGGCAACGCGCGCGCCTCTCGCCTTGAGCTCCGGGATGAGCTTTTCCAGCAGAGTGGTTTTCCCTACGCCTGAATAGGCTACAACAGAATACACAGGTATCATTTTCCTTAATCCTTTTCTATTACGAAGATCCCGAAATCCTTTTTGTTCGGCAGGTAAAGCGGCCAGCCGTTTTCGCCCGCGACGAGTCTTTCGGCGAGATATCTTCGCGCATCTTCTTCGCTCGTTCCGGGCGTATATGTGCGCACGAAGCGCTCCGCCTCCTCCATGCTCTCAAACGGCTGTCCGTATTCCAACGAACACTCGCGGCATTTCCATTTCAGGGCAAGCGCCGAAAGCCAGCTTTCGGAATTCGCGGTGGTGTTGTACTTGATGCTTTTATATTTTTCGGGGCCGAGCGTACCTATCTCCCGCCCGTGCACCACGGCTATGAGCTTTTTGCGGCAAAGCTGCAGGCTGCCGGCAACCCGCGCGTCGAGCGAGCCGAAAAAGACCATAAGCGCTACGTCCCACAGCCCCTTCAGCCCGTACGCGTCTGCGTGAACGGTCTTTATGTTTGTTATCCCCCGCTTTTTTGCGTCCTCAGCGAGCGCTGCAAGCGCGGTTTCGTCTTTGTCTACGCAGGTTATGGTCTTGGCCCTTCCGGCAAGATGCATGTCCACCAGGCCAATGCCGCATCCGAGGTCGCATATATCCGAGCCGGGCTCTATCTCTTCGGCGAGCATATCCGCGAGCTTTTTGTGGAAGCCCGTGTACTCCGATGCGTTTTGAAACCATTTTACCGTCTGCCCGTTCCAGCTTATTATAGCCCGGCCCTGCTTCTCATCGGCCGAAAACGGTTCTTTTCCTCCGGCCTTCAGCCATCTTGCGAGTATCTCCGGAAGGCTGTCGCGGTTCTGCTCTGTCACCGTGACTATCGAAACGTCGCTCCGCTCGGCTATTTCTCTCGTCCAGCCGGGAAAACCCTTTCGCAGCACCCCGAGCACGGGGATGTCCCCGTCGAGCGTTTCAAGCACCGCCTTCTGGAATTCATGCGCGTCCGCCTCCAGGCGGCCGCATTCGTCTATTATGATCACCTCGGCGAATTCTTTTGATTCGCGCAGGAAGCGGCAGCCGAGCTCGTTGAACTTTTCGGGCATTATCTCCGCTCTGCCGTATGACATCCTCGCCACGGCGTGGGAATCGTCCATAGCGGCGGGCCTGTCCGCCCTGTGCATGCACAGCACCTTTTCGCTGCTGTGGCGCAGCGCGCCGAAGGTGGTGCAGAAGCCTCCTGCCCGCAGGCCGGATTCCTCCACGGCTCTGGCTATGGCCGTGCTTTTCCCTATCTGCAGTTCTCCGGTCAAAAAAACGTGCATGCGCGCCCTCCGTAAACCCGTTGCGGGATCGTTCCTTTTTTGTTATAGTAAATCCAAAGGCGATAAAAAGTCAACCTCATACGGAAAGGAAGATGCTCTTTGTATTCTCAGAAATATCCCAACCTTTTCAGGCCTTTCAAGGTCAGAGAGCTTATATTCAAAAACAGGATAATGTCCGCCCCGAACATGCTTTTTCATACGGTGGACGGCAGGCCAACGCAGTACTACATAAGCTATCTTGAGCACAAGGCGCGCGGCGGCGCGGCGCAGGTGACTCTGGGCGAGATCCCCGTATGCGACGGCGGCTGCCATACCCCGGGAACAGACATAACGAAGGACAATATGCCCCTTTTCGCCGAGATGGCCGCCGTTATCCACGAGCACGGCGCCGTTGCCAGCGTCGAGCTCACGCACGGCGGCAGAAAGGCAAATCCAAAATACAACAAGCACGATATCATCGGCCCGGACGATATCGTCATGCCGCAGGGCTACAAGGTCCGCGCCATGACCCGTCAGGATATGGAGGAGGTGGCCGACGCCTTTGCCGACGCGGCCGAATTCTGGATGCAGGCCGGCTTCGACACCGTCCTTATCCACGCGGCGCACGGCTGGCTGATACCGCAGTTCCTCTCCCCGCTTACGAACCACCGCACCGACGAATTCGGCGGAAGTCTCGAAAACCGCATGCGCTTCCCGCTGATGCTGCTCAAGCGCATCCGCGACCGCGTAGGCGAGAAAAAAGTAATACAGATACGCCTTAGCGGCTCCGAGCGCGACCCGGAGGGCTTCGGCGTGGAAGATATAATCGCTTTTCTCGAAAAAGCCCAGGAATACGTGGACATGGCGGAGATAAGCGTTGAAAACGTCGTAAACTTCTTTGCCACGACCTACCGTCCCTGGGGGCTGAACGCCGATCTCACAGAGGCAATAAAAAAGTCCGGCCGGGTAAAAATACCCGTGTTCACTCTCGGCTCGATCCTCGACCCCGCCCAGGCGGAGGAAATAATCGCCTCCGGCCGCGCGGACGGCGTTTCGATGTCGCGCGCGCTCATAGCGGACCCCTTCTTCCCCGCCAAGGCTCTTACCGGAAGATCCGAGGACATAACTCCCTGCCTCCGCTGCCTCAACTGCACCGACAGCGACAACGCCCACAGGCACTTCGCCTGCTCGGTAAATCCGCTCATAGGCCGCGAGGCGAGGCTCGGCTTCGGCCATGACATTGGCAAGATGGCAAGCCCCCGCCGCGTGCTCGTAGTCGGCGGCGGCCCCGCCGGCATGGAGGCGGCGCTTACGGCGTACCGCCGCGGGCACAACGTCACCCTCTGCGAAAAAACGAGCGAGCTCGGCGGGCAGATAAAATTCGCCGACCACGACAGCCTGAAGCACGATATGAAGAGATACAAGGATTATATGCTCCGGCAGATCGCCTCCTCCGGCGTGAAGGTGCTGCTGAACACCGAGGTCACACCCGGCATGATCGAGGATATGCGCCCGGACAACATAATCGTCGCCACCGGCGCCGAGCCGATAGTTCCGGAGTACATAAAGGGCGCCGAAAAGGCGGCCCACGCCTCGCAGGTCTATTATGACGAGACTCTTGCTGCAAACGACAGCTTCACAATAATCGGCGGCGGCCTTGTGGGAGTGGAGGTCGGCCTGCATCTTGACAATCTCGGCAAAAAGGTCACCGTGCTCGAGCTGCAGGATGATTACGCCTCAGAGGCCGGCATGGTCTACGGGATAGGTCTGCATTGGAAAGTAGAGCAGTCCGGAATGAGCGTTATAACCGGCGCGAAATGCATTGAAACCGACGGGAAGAGCGTCCGCTACGCGGATAAAGCCGGCTCCGAGCACACAGTTTCCGCCGGATGCGTCCTTTACGCCGTGGGCATGAAAAGCTGCAGCGAGCCCTACTTCGAGCTTTATGACAAGGCCCCCTTCGTTGAGGCCGTAGGCGACTGCAGGCAGGTGGGCAAGGTAGTCGGCGCGGTACACTCGGGCTTCTTCGCCGCCATGGACGTGGGCCGCGTATAAGGCTTTTCCTCCTCGCCGGCTCGCAGCCTTATCGCCTTAACAAACGGCCGTAAAGCTATACTTTATACCTTATAAATGCGCGGAAAAAACCGCCCCTGTTCCGGGAGGCAAATAAACGCCTCCCGGAATTTTAATTTTTCACATTAACTCCCGAATTATTTGTAGGCGTTTACAAGATTTATTTCACCCGTTTATGTTAATATTAGTTTGTTCAAGAATACTTTTTAGGAGGTAAAAAACTATGGACAACAATGGAAGAAGACCGCTTGACGACGTTCTGGTCGTAGACCTTACCCGCGCTCTCTCCGGCCCGATATGCGCAAGCATTCTCGCCGACTACGGCGCAAGGGTAATAAAGGTCGAGGGCGTCGGCGGTGACAATACCCGCGGCGGCAACACCAACAAGGCGCTCGAGCACGACAACATCAACGGCGGCGACTCCTTCAACTCCATCAACCGCAACAAGGACGGCATCTCCCTCAATCTTCGCGCCCCCGAAGGCATGAAGATCCTCAAGGAGCTGTGCAAGAAGGCCGACGTTCTGCTTTCCAACTACCGCCCCGGCATCACCGAGGTAATGGGCATCGACTACGAGCACATGAAAGAGATCAACCCGCGCCTCATCTGCTGCGAGATCTCCGCGTTCCGTGAAAAGGGCCGTGAAAACGAGCCCGGCTTCGACGTAGTCGTTCAGGCCGCTTCCGGCACGGTCGCCTGCACGGGTTATCCCGGCCAGCCTCCCGCAAAGCCCGGCCCCTCCCTCGCCGACATGACCTCCGGTCTCGTAATGGTGCAGGGCATCGTTCTTGCTCTTTACAACCGCGAGAAGACCGGCAAGGGCCAGAGCGTAAAGGTAAAGATGCAGGACGCCGCGATGTTCCTCACCGCGCAGTATGCTTCCGCCCTGCTCGATACTCCCGATTGGGACTTCAAGCCCTCCGGCCTGGCTCACATCGAAGCCACCCCGAGCTGCGGCTTTGAAGCAAGCGACGGCTATGTATACGTCGCTCCGGCCGGCCCCGTAATGTTCAGAAAGTTCTGCGAACTCCTCGGCCATCCCGAGCTCCCCGACGATCCGCGCTTCAAGGATCACAACGATCTCGTTGAAAGAAGAGAAGAGTTCTACGATATCATCCGCCCGATCTTCAAGACCAAGACCGTTCACGAATGGTACATCATCTTCCGCGACGCCGGCATGCCCGTATCCCCGGTCAGCACTCCGAAGCAGGCCTGGAAAAAGGCTCAGGAAGAGGGCGCTCCCATCGTCGCCACCATCCACCACAGGAAGCACGGCGATCTGCACGTCGCCGGTCCCATCATCGCCTTCAGCGATACTCCGGGCCGCGTGACCAAGCCCGCTCCGAGACTCGGCCAGAACACCGAGGAGGTCCTGCACGACATGCTCGGCTATTCTGACGAGGAGATAGCGAAGCTCGAAGCCGACAAGGTCGTCTTCTGCCTCAGAGACTGATCTCTGCTCCGGCAGTATTTACCGCTCAATAAAACGTCATCCGGCTTTCTGGAATTAATACGCTTTCACATGACAGCGGGTTGACTGATGTGATATAATCTATTGGCTGTTTCCGATCGCATCAGCAACCCGCTGACTGCCGGTTAACAAATGTAATTATCATCTACAGGAGGAATAATATCATGGAAAACAGAAGGCCTCTTGACGGCATTCTCGTGCTCGATCTTACCCAGGCTCTCTCCGGGCCGATGTGCACCTGCGTCCTTGCGGACTACGGCGCAAGAGTTCTTAAGATCGAAAACCCGTCCGGCAAGGAGATAACCCGCGGCGTCAACTCTAACCCGAAGCTTGAGCTCGACCCCGTAAACGGCGGCGACTCCTTCAACGCCATCAACCGCAACAAGGACGGCATCTGCCTCAATCTGCGCACAGACGAGGGCAAGGCTATCATGAAAGAGCTGCTTAAGAAGGCAGACGTTCTCATCAGCAACTACCGTCCCGGCACCACTAAGAAAATGGGCCTTGACTGGGATACCGTCAAGGAGATAAACCCTCGCCTCATCGCCTGCGAGATCGGCGCTTTCCGCGAAAAGGGCCGTGAAAACGAGGCCGGCTTCGACGTTGTCGTACAGGCTGCCTCCGGCTTAATCGACTGCACCGGCTATCCTGACAAGCCCGCGAAGGTCGGCGCTTCCGTCACGGATATCACCGCCGGCATGTTCATGGTCCAGGGCATAATGTTCGCTCTTTTCAACCGCGAAAAGACCGGCAAGGGCCAGGCAGTATACGTAAGGATGCAGGACGCCGCAATGTTCCTGCTCGCCCAGTACGTAACCCCGCTGCTCGGCATCCCCGATTTCAATCTCGGCCGCTACGGCATGTGCCACTTTGAGGCCACCCCGAGCAACGGCTTCAAAACCAAGGACGGCTACCTCTTCATAGCCCCCGCGAGCGACAAGCTCTTCGCCACCTTCTGCTCTGAAATACTCGAGCAGCCCGAGCTTGCCACCGATCCGCGCTTCAGCGCCAGCACTCCGCGCATGAACAACCGCGAAGAGCTGTTCAAGATCATCGAGGATTATTTCAGCAATTACACTGCCGAAGAGCTCCATAAGCGCATGTCCGCCGCAGGCCTTCCCTCTTCCCCGATCGTGACTGCCAAGCAGGCGTTTACTACCGCCTACAACAACCATGAAGATATCGTTGCCACCGTACATCACGCAAAGCACGGCGATCTTCAGGTCATCGGCACCGTCTGCGAAATGACCGACACCCCGGGCAAGGTAACCAAACCCGCCCCGCGTCTCGGTCAGGATACCTACGAGGTCCTTCACGATATGCTCGGCATAAGCGATGAACGCATCAAGGAACTCGAGGGCATGGGCGTTACCCGCTGCTACCACGAATCATAAAACGTAGGAGTGTCATCAATCATGATCTTTGCAGGAATAGACATTGGCTCTACTACCACCGAGGTCGTTCTTCTCGACGAAAACAAGAAGATCCTGGCGACTTCCCAGGTTCTTACCGGGTTTGCCCTCGAGGAAGCTGCCGAAAAGGCCTTCGCCATATGCTGCGAGCAGGTCGGCTGCACCCGCGCCGATATTCTTTATTCCGTCTCCACCGGCTATGGCCGCGAGCTCGTTCTCGCCGAGTTTGCCGATGAGCAGTATACCGAGATCGCCTGCCACGCGAAGGGCGCCAACTACTGGTTCCCCGAAGCGCGCGGCGTCATCGATATCGGCGGGCAGGACAGCAAGGCTATCGCCATCAACGACGTCGGCGGCATCACCGGTTTTGCCATGAACGATAAGTGCGCTGCCGGCACCGGCCGTTTCCTTGACGTTATGGCCGGCATAATGGGGCTCGATGTAGGCGAAATGGGCAGGCAGTCCCTTCTTGCCACAAAGCCCGTCCTCGTCAGCAGCATATGCACCGTCTTCGCTGAATCCGAAGTCATTTCCCTTCTTTCCAAGAAGGGCACCGATCCTCACGATATCATGGCGGGCATCCACGAATCCGTCGTCCGCCGCGTAAACATGCTTGTTCAGAAGGCTCAGCTCATACCGCCGATAGTCATGAGCGGCGGCGTTGCTAAAAACGCAGGCGTTGTAAAGGCTTTTGAAGATGTTCTCAAAACAAAAATCCTTATCCCCGAGGATCCGCAGAGCATCGGCGCGCTCGGCGCCGCCATCCTTGCAAGGAATAAGTATTTCAGCAAGAACAACCTCAACTGAGCAGCGCTATCCTTTCCGAAATATCAATCGGCGGCTTCATTTTTCTCAGCTTGCCGCCCTGAAGTATGGAGGCTCAATTTATGGCATCAACAGTCAACAGAATCAAAACAACAACCAAGATATCCCCGATGCTGGACGAATACTACGCCAGCATGGCGCATTTTGACTGCGTCGCGTGGTGCATGGGCCCCTCCGGCTACGAGCTCATGAACGGCGCCGGCGTCAGCTGCTTCCAGGCTGAAAGCTCCAGCGCGCGTATCGCCGGCGGCCAGGCGGCCACTCCCTTCATAGAGTACGGCCAGGCCCGCGGCGTCAGCCCGGATATGTGCTCCTACGCCAAGATCAACCTCGGCCTCGTTCTTGCCGAGCTCGACGAACGCTGGGACATGATAGACGAGCGCTATCGCCTCAACCCGCCCGATCTCGTCGTCGCCGGCAACATCTGCCCGAGCATGATGCAGTGGGCGCACGTTCTCGGCCAGATCTATCACGTGCCCGTATTCATCCTCGACTATCCGTTCTGCTACGATTCGGATCTTGACGTTCTGCGCGACAACGCGAAGTACATCCGCGAGCAGCTTGAGAACCTGAAGGAATTCCTTCTCAAGTGCTCCGGCCAGAAGGAATTCCGCGGCGAGACCCTTATGAACCAGATGGCAGCCTGCCGCGAGATGGATTTCTACCAGCAGAACATCGGCGAGATGCTCCGCACGGTTCCGGCTCCGGCCAGCTTCATAGACAACGCCTTCTCCATGACCCCGGCCATCTCCATGAAGAACGAAAAGGCCGCGAATTTCTATAAGGAATTCATGGAGGAAATGATAGAGCGCGTCAAGACCGGCACAAGCTCCATCAGCAACGAGAGATACCGCATCATGTGGCGCGGCAACTTCCCGTGGTTCAAGATAGGCTTCCTGTCCAGGCTCCTCGCAAAGTACGACGCCCTGCTCGTTTCCGGCTGCTACGGCACTCATATCCACCAGGACAGCCCGGCCAACCGCCTCATCCCGCCCGACGGCTTCGATCTTAAGGATCCCATCTGGGGTATGGCGTGCTTTGGCCTCGGCGGCGGCTACGTAAGCAACTACGAGGACAAGTGGAAATCCGAGTTTGTAAGCCAGATCGAGAACTTCAGCATCGACGCGGTCATCATCCAGGCTCCGCATACCTGCCGTCCCTGGACCCTCACATCCCGCGAGCTCTGCCAGCGCGTTGAAGATACCTACGGCATCCCCTGCATTGTCCTCGAAGCCGACCATACCGACCCCGCTTACTTCAACGACGCCCAGGTTGAGACCCGTATCAAGGCCCTCCTTGAAACGGTCGACGCCCGCCGCGAAGAGAAGGCCCGGAAGGCCGCAGCAGAAACCGATGAGTTTGATTTTTAATTCTTTTACATTAACTTTATCTGAGGAGGAACGCACATGGATGTAAAGAACTGCACACTGCAGGAATTACTGAAAGAATTCGCATACAGGGCGCATGAGCCGGCTGACGCCGCCAACGCCTGGAAAGCCAAGACCGGCGGCAAGGTCATCGGCATCGCCGGCCTGGACGTACCCGAACCCCTTATCCACGCGGCCGGAATGCTCCCCGTCGTCCTGCTTGACAGGGACGAGGCCGTCACCCTCGCAAACGCTCACGTTGAGATGCATCAGTGCGGCTATATCCGCAGCCTTGTCGACCAGGCCATGAAGGGCGAGCTGCAGTACTGCGACGAGCTCCTTTTCCACGACTGCTGCCATATAGTCCGTATGCTCGGCGACGCCATGCATACCTTCTGCGACAAGATCAAAAAGGTACAGTTCATATATCTCCCCCCGCTGCTTGAGTATGAGACCGCTCAGAAGTACGCCATGAAGGAGATGCGCAAGCTCCGCAAACGCCTTGAGGCCATTGCCGGCAACCCCATCACCGACGAGGCCCTCGCCGCGAGCATCAAGGTTTACAACACCCAGAAGAAGCTCCTCATCGAGCTGTACGATATCCGCCGCGCATATCCCGGCATACTCAAGGCTGTCGACGTATCCAACGTTGTCGCCGCCGGTATGTGCATGCCGAAGGAAGACCACATAGAGCTGCTCAAGCGTCTTATCGAGCTGCTTGAGCCGGAGAAGGCCAAGCCCGTTTCCACGGCTATCCCCGTAGTCGTACACGGCAGCCTCTGCGAGCGCTGCGACGATTACGTTCTCAACGATATCGAAGCCACCGGCGGCGTTATTGTTGACGACGATCTCTATGTAGGCTCCCGTTACTTCAACACGCTTTATGACGAGACCATCGCTCCGATGGACGCCATCCACAAGGCTTACATAAAGCGCGTATCTCCGTGCCCGACCAGGTACGAGGAGAGGAACCCCGGCGACTATCTTGCCGATATGGTAAAGAACGCGAACGCGAAGGGCATTATAATGGTCGTCGTAAAGTTCTGCGAAGCCCACGACTATTTCTACTTCACCGCTCACAGACGTTTCCAGGATCTTAAGATTCCCGAGATGCTGGTTGAGACCGAGCATGACAGCGCTCCCGAAGGCCAGCTGAAGACCCGTCTGCAGGGCTTCTTTGAAAGCATGGAGGTGTAATTTATGGCAACAGTTAACAGATTACAGTGCACTGCCAAGATATCCCCGATGCTGGATGAATACTATGCGAGCATGGCGCATTATGACTGCGTCGCGTGGTGCATGGGTCCTTCCGCATACGAAATGATGGGCGCTGCCGGCGTCAGCTGCTTCCAGGCTGAAAGCTCCAGCGCGCGTATCGCCGGCGGCCACGACGCCACTCCCTTCATAGAGTACGGCCAGGCCCGCGGCGTCAGCCCGGATATGTGCTCCTACGCGAAGATCAACATCGGCCTCGTTCTCGCTCAGCAGGACGGCCGCTGGGATATGATCAAGGAGCGCTATCGCCTCAACCCGCCTAACCTCATCGTCGCCGGCAACATCTGCCCGAGCATGATGCAGTGGGCTCATCTCCTCGGCCAGATCTATCACGTACCCGTATTCATCATCGACTATCCGTTCGCATATGATTCCAGCATCGAAGCTCTCACCGCTAACGCGAAGTACATCCGCGCTCAGCTTGAGAAGCTGAAGGACTTCCTCCTCAAGTGCTCCGGCCAAAAGGAATTCAACTGGGATATGCTCAGAGAGCAGACTGCCTGCGTGCGCGAAATGTCCCTCTATCAGAGGAGCATCTCCCGTCTGTTCCAGGTCGTTCCGGCTCCGGCCAGCTTCATAGACAGCGCCGTTTCCATGGTGCCGGCTATCTCCATGAAGAACCAGAAGGCTGCTGACTTCTATAAGGAATTCATGCTTGAGATGCTCGACCGCGCGGCAAACGGCATCGGATCTCTTGACAACGAGAGATACCGCATCATGTGGCGCGGCAACTTCCCGTGGTTCAAGATCAGCTTCCTGTCCAAGCTCTTTGCGAAGTACGACGCTCTGCTCGTCTCGGGCGAGTACGGCGTATACGGCCTTGAAGAGCGCGTCGGCAACAAGATAATCCCGCCCGACGGCTTCGATCTCAATGATCCGCTCTGGACTATCGCTGCAGGCGGCGCCGGCGGCGGCTACATAGCCAGCTACGAGAGCAAGTGGAAATCCGAGTTCACGCAGTACATCAACGGCTACAGCATCGACGCGGTCATCATCCAGGCCCCGCATACCTGCCGTCCCTGGACTCTTACCACCCGCGAATTTGCTCAGCGCGTCAACGACGAGCTCGGCATCCCCTGCATAGTCCTCGAAGCCGACCATACCGACCCGGCTTACTTCAATGACGCTCAGGTCGAGACCCGTGTCAAGGCCCTCCTTGAGACGGTCGACGCCCGCCGTGAAGAAAAGGCAAAGAAGGACGCCGAGCGCGAAGCTATGCTCAACGGCGAACTCTAATAGCCATATTAAAAATATCCCGCGCTTAAAAGCGCGGGATATTTTTATCTTCCCTACCCGTCCCTGTCTGTTGAACAATTTGAATCTATATGATAATATTATCTCAGTCGCATACAGATAATTCCAATGTAGAGGGTTCTTTCATGATCAACACGCTGCGCTTCAATTCCGCCGTCCCGTATGACGACGGCAATCTGCCGATCACTCCCCTTGAAAACTACAGCATGCTCCTGCGCGGCGAAACGCCGCTATGGATACCCACGGCAAGCGATGAGGCTACCATATATCCTCGCATCAGCCCCGACAACCTCGCCTTCGGCATAATCAGCGACGCGCCTGTCGAAACGCCGGACCGCAAAGGCGGCCCCGACATGTTCGGCGTTGAATGGGTCTTCGTGGAAATGGCTGGCGGCTCCATGCCGGTGGAGGGTCCGCCTCTTCTTGAGGATGCAAACGACTGGCCCGAAAAGGTAAAATTCCCGAATCTTGACGATTGGGATTGGGCGGGCAACTCCGCAAAGCTGCGGCCGCTGATGCCCGCGAACAAAATGAAGATAGTCGATATCTGCTGCGGACTCTTTGAAAGGCTCATAAGCTTTATGGATTTCGCCGGTGCCGCTGTAGCCGTTATTGACGACGAGCAAAAACCCGCTGTACACACTCTATTTTCAAAGCTCTGCGATTTTTATGACGATATGATAGGGCGTTACCAGAAATACTACGGCGTGGACATGATAATGTTCCACGACGACTGGGGAAGCCAGCGCGCGCCGTTTTTCTCTATTGAGACCTGCCGGGAGATGCTCGTGCCTTATCTTAAGCGGGTAGTAGAATCTGCGCATAAGCGCGGGATGTGGTTTTATTTCCACTCCTGCGGCAAAAACGAGATGCTCGTCCCCGCAATGCTGGAGGCCGGAGTCGACCTCTGGAAGCCCCAGCCTATGAACGACCACGCCATGCTTCTTGAAAGCTATGACGGCAAGCTCATATTCCCCGGCCGCTTCGATGAGCCCGACCCCGACGCTTCTCCCGAAAAAGCCTATGAGGACGCGAGCGCCGTTCTCGCCAGATTCAAGGGACACAAAAATGTTACCATAAGCCTGCCCCCGTATTTCAATAACGCGCCTTCCATGCCTCTTTACGCGAAGGCGTTTTATGAGCTCAGCCGCGAGCAGTACGCCAAGGGATAAGAAAAAGAGTGAGGAGCTTTCCCCGGAAGGCTCCTCCCCGCTCCTGCATATAATCACCCGGCTCTTGCTGCGGCGCGCTTTCTCTGCTATAATACCTCAGCGATCGCTATAACGGGTGAGCACCTACCGTATGCCAGGCTGGAGCATGCGGTTTTTTTCTGGAAAGAGGAATAAGTATTATGGAAAAACAAGCCGGAAAAACTCAGTTCAAGGGAGTAGCTCTGCTCCTCCTCACTGCGCTTATATGGGGCTCCTCCTTCGTGGCGCAGAGCGTGGGAATGAGAAAAATAGAGGCCTTCACCTACAGCGGCATAAGGACTATCATGGGCGCGGTGGTGCTGCTGCCTTTTATCCTCATAAGCGACGCTTCGCGCCGCCGCGGAATGAGCCCGGAGCAGCTCGCTCAGAAAAAGGCCCGCGATAAAAAAACCGTGCTCTGCGGCTGCATACTGGGCATCGTTTTCTGCTTTGCCACCAACTTTCAGCAGTTTGCCTTCAACTATTCCACCTCCGGCAAGATTGCTTTCATAACCGCGCTGTATATGTTTTTTGTTCCCATAATCGGCCTTTTTTTCAGGAAAAAGACTCCGCTTCTTACATGGATATGCGTGCTCATCGGCTTTTTCGGCCTGTATTTCCTCTGCATCGATCCGCGCAATCTTGCGGGAGTGAACCGCGGCGATATACTTACCGCCGTCTGCGCCGTCTTTTTCGCGATTCACATCCTTCTCATCGAAAGATTCTCGCCGGATACCGACGGCCTCAAGCTCTCCTGTACTCAGTTCGTGGTCGCCGGAATAATCTCCTGTATCCTGATGTTCATCTTTGAAGAGCCTCGCATCCTGGCAATCAAAAGCGCGATAATCCCTCTGCTCTACTCCGGCGTAATGAGCTGCGGCATAGCCTACACGTTCCAGATAATAGGCCAGAAGTACACAGAGGCCACGATCGCTTCGCTTATAATGTGCGGCGAATCCGTTTTCGGCGTTCTCACCGGCGCCGTTTTGCTTCACGAAACTCTCACTCCCCGCGAAATACTCGGCTGCGCTGTTATGTTTGCAGCAATTATCCTCTCTCAGCTCTCTGACGTTATAACTGCCCGCATTAAAGGCCGCAGGACCTCGGGCAGATCATAATTGCGCCTTTTGCTTTTATATGCTATACTTTTAAATGGAGTTATAGTATACGGAGGCTTTCAGATGGAATACGTTGAGAAGCAGCTTTCAAGCGAGGAAAAATACAACGGCCTTATAATAAAGGTCAAGCTCGACGAGATAGAGCTTTACAACGGCAGAAGATCCCGCCGGGAGGTCGTTGAGCATTCGGGCGGAGTGTGCGTGGTCCCGCTTGGACGCGACGGCTGCGTAACGGCCGTGCGGCAGTATCGCTATCCCGTATCAAAAAGCCTCATTGAGCTTCCCGCCGGCAAGCTCGAAAAGGGAGAAGATCCGTATTCCGCCGCTCTGCGCGAGCTGGAGGAGGAGACCGGCCTGAAGGCAGAAAAGCTCGTTCCGCTCGGGAGCGTATATTCCTCTCCGGGCTTCAGCAACGAAGAGCTCTATATTTACCTTGCGGAAAACTGCTCCCAGGGAGAGGCCCATCCGGACGCAGACGAATTCCTCGATATAATCCGCATCCCGCTCGACGAATTTGTCAGCCGCGTAATGGCCGACGAAATAAGAGACGGCAAGACCTGTGTAGGCATATTGAAAACATATCATTATGTCTCCGAAAGGAAAGGCAAAAATGGAAACGAATAAAACAGTTCTCATAGTTGACGATGAGCCCGGGATAGTTGAGATCCTCAAATTCAACCTTTCCCGCGAGGGCTACGATACTCTCGCCGCCTACGACGGCCAGAGCGGGCTTGAGCTGGCCCTTTCTTCGCAGCCGGACCTTATCCTGCTCGACGTCATGCTCCCTAAAATGGACGGCTTCGCCGTCTGCCGCGAAATAAGGAAGACAAGCAACGTCCCCATAATAATGCTGACAGCCCGCGAAGAGGAAAACGATAAGGTCCTCGGGCTTGATCTCGGGGCGGACGACTATATAACCAAGCCTTTTTCCGTTAAGGAACTGCTTGCCCGCGTAAAAACGAATATACGCAGAAGCAGCACAGAGGCCTCGCAGAAGCAGCCGCCCTCCACCTCCATAACACAGATCGCCTGCTTCGCCATCGACAATGAGAAATTTGAAGTATACCGTTCCGGAGTCCGCCTCGATCTTACGCTCAGGGAATATGAAATATTCAAATACCTCGTAACAAACGCGGGGCGGGTGTGCTCGAGAGAGGACATGATGCGCGACATCTGGAAATACGACTATTACGGCGACCTTCGCGCCGTGGACGTTGCCGTGCGCAGGCTTCGCGAAAAGCTTGAGGAAAATCCGGCGGAGCCGGAATATATAATAACAAAACGCGGAATAGGATATTATTTTGCCGGATAAGGAACGGGGCATATGAACAAAAGCCTTCATACAAAACTTGTTTTAATAATGCTTCTGCTCATAGTTTCGCTCATGACGGTAGTCTGCGCTTTTTTGATCCGCGGTGTACAGAGCTTCTATCTGAGTGAATTCTATCAGCAGATGAGCTCTGTTTTTTCAGACAGCGAGTTCTCGAAATACGTCCGCGAGGCGGCCTCCTCTCCCGACGCGCCTGCCAAGCTTGACGAAACTATAGGCGCGTATTCCGGCCTTTTGGGCATAAACTCCGCCAGCCGCGACTACTGCATACTCGACGGCGCCACAGGCAGCCTGCTTTCCGGCCGCAGCGGCTCGGGCGAGCTTGAGATAACGTCCAACATACTTGCCGCGCTGGACGGCCGCGTCGGCGATTCGAGCTCCGTTTCGCTTGATTATATGGACGTAGCCGTTCCCGTCTCCGGCGAAGGCGGAAGCTATATAATCTATATCCGCGATACCAAGGACAGCGTCCGCAGGCTCAATATGGAGCTGTTCATGATAATAATGCAGTCTCTCGTATTCGGCCTCGTCATATCCGTTCTCTTGAGTCTGCTGCTTTCGAAGACCATGGTAACGCCGATACAGAATCTTACTCATGCCGCGGAACGCGTGGCCGCGGGGGATTTTTCGAGCGGTCCGGACGAGGTGCACGCCAAGGATGAGATCGGTGTTTTAACAAACACCTTCAACGATATGGCCGTGCGCCTGCACGACACGCTCGACACCATAGAGAGCGAGCGCAACAAGCTGAGCACGGTTATCCTGCATATGACAGACGGTCTTGTGGCCTTTTCACGCAGCGGAAATCTTATTCATTTCAACCCCTCCGCCGAGCGCATGCTCGCCCGTTCCCTTGAGTCCTCTCCCCCCGATTACGATGAGCTCTTCGGAGACGTAGCCTCCATAGACGAGCTCTTCGCTCTCGACGAGCAGGAGCACGTATCCGTCAGCCGGAGCGTAAACGGGCGAGAGCTTGAGATCTTCCTCGCCACCTTTTCCGGCGACGGCGCACAGGGCGGCGTGCTCGGCGTGATACACGATATTACCGAGCAGAAAAAGTCAGATAATATGCGCCGCGAATTTGTTGCAAACGTTTCGCACGAGCTGCGCACTCCGATAACCAATATCCGCAGCTACGCCGAAACTCTTATAGAAACGGACGATATCCCGCCCGAAATGCAGCTGAGCTTTCTCAAGGTCATACTGAGCGAGAGCGACCGCATGACCACCCTCGTTCAGGACCTGCTTACGCTCTCCCGTTTCGACGCCGGCAATTCCGATATGTCATTCGCGCCGTTCTCTCTTGAAAAGTCCATACGCGATGTCTGTGCGGCCATAACCCTTGAGGCGGCCAAGCATTCCCACGAGCTTTCGCTCCATTTTGATTCCCCCCTGCCCGAAATAACCGGCGACAGATCGCGCATTGAACAGGTAATGGTAAATATAATCTCCAACGCCGTCAAGTATACTCCAGACGGCGGTAAAATCAGAGTGGAGGGGCGCGCCGATGGCGAAAACGTCGTCATCTCCGTGCGTGATAACGGCATCGGCATCCCCGAGGCCGATCAGCCGCGCATTTTCGAAAGATTTTATCGTGTAGACAAGGCGCGCTCCCGCGCCTACGGCGGCACGGGTCTCGGCCTTTCCATCGCGCAGGAGATAGTCAAGCTGCACGGCGGGGAAATATCGCTTGAGAGTGCTGTCGGCAAGGGCACCTGCATTACGGTCACCCTTCCCATAGACGCTTCCGCGGGCAGAAACGGCGGTGCGGAATGAAAGGAAAAAGCAAGCGCTCCCGTGTTGAGCTTTTTAAAACGCTGTTAATAATCTTCCTTGTTCTTCTTACGGTTTTCCTCATCGGCGAAACGCAGATATTCGCCCAGTTTTTCGGCGGGAAAACTTTCTCCTCCGTTATCGCCTCTTCAGGCTCCCGAACTCCGCTTCCCCTGTGGAACGAAGAAGCCGACCCCTATTCTTCGGAGGCTGCGCAGCCTTTGTTCCTCGCCGTTACCGGCTCTCAGGGCGGCCATTACGGGGTAAAATACTATGAAGCGGAGCTCGATTCTGTTTATTCCTCCGCGGCTACGCTGATAGGCGAGGTAATCGGCTCTGCAGGCGAGCCTGTGCAGATAAGCGAAAA
>Ga0208297_1001340_pt1 | contig 24844 bp, 27 predicted proteins | sample LMS_cellobiose_e_FD_187367 | JGI IMG/M metagenome (GOLD analysis project Ga0208297, IMG submission 187367) | Rumen-fistulated moose microbial communities from Alaska, USA - LMS_cellobiose_enrichment (SPAdes) (version 2) | ecosystem: Host-associated > Mammals > Digestive system > Stomach > Rumen... | reverse complement strand
GATCTCTGCACACAAATCTTAAACTCTTGCCTTCATCAAGCATGTGCATTGCCTGGACATACTTCGGGTAATTCTCGTTCTTTTTCATTTACCTCATAGCTGTGTCCAACTTTTGGGGTGCAGATCAATCATCCTGGGCGGGGAGCAAATCAGCGGGGTTTTGCGCCCGGGCGGCTGAAGTGGCGTCCACTGCATCGCTGGTGGTAGCGAGGCGGCGGAACTGACGGCATAAGCCTACGCCGACGATGCGGCCGACAGAAGATGAGTGACGAGCGGCCGGCGACGAGCGGCGGCGGCAATGGCCAGGACGGTCTGCGACAGTAGCAACGACAGCGGCGGCAACACCGGCAGCAGCAGCGGCAGCAGCGGTCAGAACGGTCTGCGACGGTAAAGGCCGGCGGCGGTAGCGGCGCTGGCGGGCTTAGGCTTCGTCGGCGGGCTCGGCGGGCTCAGCGGTTTCGACGGGACGGTCGAGAATCATTTGCGCGGATTCCAGGTCGTAGTCGTTGACGAGGAGCTGGACGCCGTGCTTGCCGAGCTGGAGGCCCGGATAGGGGGTGTTGACATTCGAGATCATGGCCTCGATGCCTTCGCTTTCGAGACGGCCTTTTGCGATTTCGGCTTCGTACTCGAAGGTAAATTCTGCGACGATTTTCATCATGGGCTTGTCCTCCCGTTATTCGTTTTCGGATTCCCGGCTTTCCTGCCGGAGGCGATAGTTGATCATGCTCAGGATGCGGAGCAGATCTTTGCGGTAGCCTTCCACATGGATCGGGTTGCCGACGGTCTCAAAGGTGACGCGGTCTTCGTACATGCGGGTCAGGCGGGCGTAGGCGCTCTTCTTGATATAGGTTACGCAGCCATCCTCCTTCTTTTCACGGACATAATCCAGTTTTTGCATCACATCGTCCACCATTTCGGCATACTTTGTGAAGTCTCCGTTCAGGTACAGTTCTTTGCGGTAGAAACTCAGTTTCGGATAAAGGGCCGAGACGGCCACAAAGAATAGCGCGATCTTCGGCAGCGAGCCTTCCTTGAACAGGTCGGTGAACGAAAGTCCGGCGGCTTTCTGGCTGGAGAACAGGAAGACGATGCCGACAATCAGGAAGAAGATGACGGCAAAGTAAACGAGGTATTTGAGGGCGCGGATCAGGTATCTCATGGCTTTAAGCTTGTTTGTCTTCACAAATTTAACTATTTTTGCAAAACCAACAGGAAAAATCTACAGTTATGGAAGAACTTGATGAAGAGATGATCCAGTTTGAGAAAGATCATCCGAGCAAGAAAAGCAGCGCCGCCGCCGGTGGCGGCGGATCGATGCGCATCGCAGCCATTGCACTGGGTGTGGTCGCAGCAGCACTGCTGGTCACCCTGCTCCTGATGATGAGAGGGAAAAATGCGCTGGTCAAGGACCTGAACATCGATAAGCAGAACCTGACCAACGAACTGATAGCCCTGCAAGGCGACTATGAGTCGCTGAGCACGACCAACGCCGCCATCAACGACTCCCTCGCCGTCGAAAAGGAGAAAGTCGGCCAGCTGATCGAACGGCTGCAGAAGACCGAAGCGACCAACCGGGCCAAGATCCGCCAGTATGAGAAGGAGCTGGGTACGCTCCGTTCCATCATGAAAGGCTACATCCGGCAGATCGACTCCCTCAACACCCTGAACATTTCCCTGCGGCAGGAGGCGTCGGAAGCCCGCCGTGAGGCCCAGGAAAGCAAACGGCAGTACGAAGACCTGCGGACCACCACCGACCAGCTTTCAGCCAAAGCCTCGGCCGGCGCCGTCGTCAAGGGCCGCGGATTCAACCTGGTGGCCATCAACGAGTCGAACAAGGTGACTGACCGCAGCAGCCGGGCCCGCAAGCTCCGCGCCTGCCTGAGCCTGATCGAAAACTCGATCGCCGAACGCGGCTGGCGGACCGTCTATATCCGGGTCAAGGGTCCGGACGACATCCTGATGACCGACGACAGCGGCAAGGTGTTCACCTGCGGCGGCGAGCAGATGATCTACTCGGCGTCCCGCGAAGTGGATTATCAGGGCGAAGAAGTTGAAATCTGCCTGTATTTTGCCGCTTCGCAAGGTTTTGAAAAAGGCAAGTACACCGTGGACATCTACACCGACGAGACCAAGCTCGGCAGCGCCGAGATGATCTTGAAGTAGGATGGCCGGCCTCTACGTCCACGTCCCTTTCTGCGCCGCGAAATGCATTTACTGCGATTTCTATTCGCGCGTCAGACAGGATTTCGAACCCTACGTACAGGCCGTACTCCGCGAAATCGCCGAAAGGCGTGATGAACTCAAAGGCGTTCCCCCGACGACCCTCTATTTCGGCGGTGGAACGCCTTCCCTTTTGCCCGCGGAAGCGCTGGCAAGGATAGCCGAAGCACTCGGCGCAGCCTTTGTCCGGACGCGACCGGCACCGACCGGACCTCTCTTCGAAGAATTCACCATCGAAGTCAACCCCGACGATGTGACAGCCGACAAAGCCGCCGCCTGGCGTGCGATGGGGGCAGGCCGCATCAGCATGGGCGTGCAGTCGTTCAACGACGACCATCTCCGCTGGATGCGGCGGCGGCACACGGCGGCCGACGCAGCCGCGGCCTTCGGCCGCCTGCGCCGGGCCGGCTTCGACAACCTGTCGCTCGACCTGATTTTCGGATTCACGGGACTGACCGACGGCCAGTGGCTGGAGAACATCGACCGGGCCCTGGCCCTGCAGCCGGAGCATATCTCCTGCTACCAGATGACCGGCCGTTACGCCGACTCCGACGAAGAACGCTGCCGGCGACAATACAACAGGCTGCAGGAGCGACTGGAAACGGCCGGCATCCGGCAATACGAAATCTCCAATTACGCCCGTCCGGGCTTCGAATCCCGGCACAACAGCGGGTACTGGGCCCGCACGCCCTACCTGGGCTTCGGCCCGGGAGCCCATTCCTTCGACGGAAACCGCTGCCGGAGCTGGAACACGCCGGACATCGACGCCTACCTGCGCATGCGCCCCGGCGGTCAGGAGCAGCTTTCCGACACGGAAGTGCTGGAAGAGAAACTGATGCTGGCCCTGCGCACCGTCCGGGGCCTGGACCTGGACTCGCTCACGCCCGCCGAACGCGCCGGCCTGAAACAAACAACCCTGGAGGAACTCTCCAGGGTTGGTAAACTGATTGTCGATGCCGGCCGGATCCGGATTCCTGCTGCGGAACTCTTCGTCTCGGACGACATCATCTGCCGGCTTATCCCAGCATCGGCGTGTACGGCGTGAGGCCGCACAGGCCGTTGGCTTTCAGGAAAGCAAAGATGGCCACCAGGGCGAAGCCCAGGAGCACGATGGTCACATAAATGCCGCAGATCCATTTCCAGCGCTTGAACCAGATCTGATTGTTCCAGCCAAGGGTCTGGAGCGCGCTCCAGAAGCCGTGGGTCAGGTGGAACCATAGGGCTGCGAACCAGATCAGGTAGACGCACAGATTCCACCACTTTCCGAAGACGGCTTCCATCAGCATATACGGGTTGGCCTCTTCGGTGCCGAGCCAGTTCTGCAACTGCATCTTGGCCCAGAACTGCGACAGGTGCAGGAGGATGAAGCAAAGCACGATGACACCCAGGACGAACATGTTGCGGGCGGCCCAGGAATCGGTCTTGGCCTTGTTGGGCACCTCGTAGCGCTGCTCGCCGCGGGCTTTGCGGTTGCCGATGGTCAGGATGAACGCATAGATGATGTGCACCAGGAAACCGGCGGCCAGGATGGGAACGACCACATTGACCCAGCCCATCGAGAGGATCTCACAGATGGTACCGTAAACTTTGCTCTCCGGGTCGAAGACATAGGTCAGATTCATCACCATGTGGAAGGTGAGGAAGAGGATGAGGAACAGACCGCTGATGCTCATGATCAGCTTCTTTCCGATGGATGACTTGAATATGCTTGCCATAAAAAATGTATTTATATATCAATTTAATTATGCAAAGATAATCCGAAACTTGATAAAATCATAATAAATGGCTATTTTTGTTTTATGAAATACAATCGAATCCTTCTTAAACTGAGTGGCGAGGCAATCGGCGGCAAGGACGGCGTCGGCCTCGATGAAAATGTGATGGCCGCTTACGCACAGCAGATTGCGGCCGTGGTCGGACAAGGTGTCCAGGTCGCCATCGTCATCGGCGGCGGCAATATCTTCCGCGGACTGAGCGGCACGCAGCGCGGTTTCGACCGCGTCCGCGGCGACCAGATGGGCATGCTGGCCACGGTGATCAACAGCATCGGACTTTCCCTGTCCCTGCGCAACGCCGGGCTGCGGGCGGAGGTTTTCACCTCCACGCCGATGCGTCCGATGGCCAAATATTATATGCGCGACGAAGTGGACGAGTACCTGAACGCGGGCGGCGTGGCCCTGATTGCCGGCGGTACCGGCAACCCGTTCTTCACGACCGACTCGGCGGCAGCCCTGCGCGCCTGCGAACTCCGCTGCGACGCGCTGCTGAAAGGCACGAAAGTTGACGGCGTGTACGACGCCGACCCGGTGAAGCACCCCGAGGCCCGGCGCTACGAGACCCTGCGCTTTGACAAGGCCATTGCCGACGGTCTCAAAGTGATGGACCAGACGGCCTTCACCCTGTGCAAGGAAAACGACATGCCGATCATCGTCTTCAACATGAACGATGCGGGAACACTCGAAAAGGTGGTCGAAGGTACCGGCCGCTGCACGGTAGTGAGCAACAAATAAAAAAGATACAATTATGATCGACAAAGCACAAGCCGTGATCGACGCTGTCAAGGAGAAGATGCAGAGCGCGGTCACCTATCTCGACGAAGACCTCAAGACCTACCGGGCGGGCAAGGCCAATCCGGCCGTGTTCAACAGTGTCGTCGTCAACTACTACGGGACGATGACCCCCATCCCGCAGGTAGCCAGCATCACCACGCCCGATGCCAAGACGATGCTCATCCAGCCGTGGGACCGCAACCTGATCCATCCGGTGGAGAAAGCCATCATGGACGCCAACCTGGGCTTCACCCCGCAGAACAACGGCGAAGTGATCCGCATCAACATCCCCGCCCTGACCGAGGAACGCCGCAAGGAACTCGTGAAGAAGGCCCGCACGGCCGGCGAAAACGCCAAGGTCGGCGTCCGCAACGCCCGCCGCGATGCGATTGACGCCCTGAAGAAGCTCCAGAAGGAAGGCCTCCCCGAGGATACCGAAAAGGATTTCGAAGACGAGGTCCAGAAACTCACCGACAATTTCTCCAAGAAAGTCGAAGACATCCTCTCTGCCAAGGAGAAGGAGATCATGACGGTGTAGCCCGGGCACAAAATCCCGTACAAATGCGCCCCGCTCGGCCAAATCAGCCGGTCGGGGCGCATTGTTGTGTGTTTTCGCGCCCCGGTATCATTTGACGAAAAATTTGTAACTTTGTACGATTATGCGCTTTTCGGAAATCATAGGGAACGATGCACTCAAGGAGTCGCTCATCCGGATGGTCCGGGGGAACCGGCTGGGCCACGCCATTCTCCTGACGGAGGAGAACGGCGGCGGCGCCATGGCCTTCGCCCTGGCCCTGGCGCAGCTGGTCAACTGCCGCGATCCGCAGGAAAATGATTCGTGCGGCGTGTGCGCTTCCTGCCACAAGTACCAGAAGCTCATCCATCCCGACCTGCATTTCGCCTTCCCGGTGAGCAGCAGCACCGCCCTTTCCGAAAGCGAGAAGAAGGCACCCATCTCCGACTATTTCCTGCCTGCCTTCCGGGAACTTGTCCTGGCCAACCCCTATTTCACGGAGCAGCAGCTCTACGACGCCATCGGCATCGAAAACAAGAGCGGCCTGATCAGCGTGAGCGAATCGCGGCGGATCTTCGAAAAGCTGTCGCTCAAGGCTGCCGAAGGCACGTGGAAGACGATGATCATCTACCTGCCGGAGAAGATGAACCTCGACGCGGCCAACAAACTGCTCAAGCTGCTGGAAGAACCGCCCCAGGGGACGCTGTTCCTGCTGATTTCCCACAATCCGGAGCGGCTGCTGCCGACCATCCGCTCGCGCTGCCAGCCCGTACGCCTGCTGCCGCTCTCAAGGGAGGAACGCCGCCGCGTCGGCGGTGACCGGCAGGATGACGCCGAATTCCGGGAGATCGCCCGTTCCCTGCTGCAGGCCAGCTTGGACAAACGCATCATCGACCTGTTCCCGCAGTGGGAGATGCTCGCCGACCTGGGTCGGGAGAAGCAGCGGGAATGGTGCCTTTATATGGAAAACTATATTAGAAAGATATATCTGGTCGCCAGCGGCCTGGAAAGCCTGGCCGATCTCTCGTCCCAGGAAGAAGCCGCGGTGCGCGGTTTCGCGGCGAAGTTCAAGCCCGGCTTCTATGAGAAGGCCTTTGCCGCCCTCGAAGGAGCGCTTTCCGCCATCGGCAGCAACGTCAATCCCAAACTGACGTTCTGCGATCTGGCCGACCGCCTGCTGTTAGCATCGTAGATTATGGAAAATGTCGTCGTCAAGGAAAAAGGGGCCAAGCAGTATGACTGCTCCCGCGGTTGCGAAGTGGAGCGGACGCCCATGGGCGAGCTGAAGGTCCGATACAACCCCCGCTGCTGCAAACTCAGCAGCTACAACTGGATGGAAGGCATCCACCAGGAGCCGTACAACGACCTCTATGAGGTCCGTTTCAAGAATACCCGGAAGATATTCTTCCGCAACACCTCCGGGCAGATCATCAAAAAGGGCGACCTCGTGGTCGTGGAAGCCCAGAACGGCCACGACCTGGGCATCGTAACCCTCGAAGGGCCGGTCGTGCTCGAACAGCTCTCCCGCCACCACATCGATCCCGACACCTACGAGTTCCGGCGCATCTACCGCAAGGCCAAGATCCTGGACATCGAGCGCTGGCAGGAAGCCATCGCCCGGGAGCACAAGACGATGATCCGTGCCCGCCAGCTGGCCGCCCGGCTCGGACTGGACATGAAGATCGGCGACGTGGAATTCCAGGGCGACGGCACGAAAGCCATCTTCTACTATATCGCCGACGAACGCGTGGACTTCCGCCAGCTGATCAAGGATTTCGCCGAGGAATTCCGCATCCGGGTCGAGATGAAGCAGATCGGCGCCCGGCAGGAAGCCGGCCTGATCGGCGGCATCGGCGTCTGCGGACGGGCGCTCTGCTGCTCGAACTACATGTCCGATTTCCAGTCGATCACCACGCAGGCGGCCCGCTGCCAGGACCTTTCGCTCAATCCGCAGAAACTGGCCGGCCAGTGCAGCAAACTCAAATGCTGCATCAACTACGAGGCTTCCACCTATGTGGATGCCCAGCGCCAGCTGCCGGAAGTCCGCGGCCCGATCGAGCTGGAAGACGGCCCGGCCTGGCTGATGAAGACCGACATCCTGAGCGGAACGATGTATTTCTCCTACGAACAGGGCAGTCTGTCCAATCTCTATCCCCTCTCGGCCCGGGAAGTGCGGGAAATCATCGCCGAGAACCGCAAGGGCAACAAGCCCGCCTCGCTCCAGGCAAGCGGTCCGGCGGTCAAGCAGACCGAGTTCATCAGCGCCGTAGGCGACGACAGCATCACCCGCTTCGACGAGCAGAAAAAGCGCAAGAACAACCGGGGCCGCAAGAACGGGCAGAAGAAGAATGCTGCCCCGAAAGAGGCCAAAGAGCCGGGTACGCCGAAAAACGACAATACGCCCCGCAATGGCGAAAACCGTGGCGGCGGGCGGAACAACAACAACAATCCGCGCGGCGGTCAGCGCGGCGGCCGCGGCAACAACCGGCGGCGTCCGGACGGTGGCGGCAACAACAACAGGAACGAAAACGGCGGCAATGGCGGCCAACAATAGACGGCTGCTCCTGGCGGCAGTCCTGCTGCTGGGCCTGCTCGCCGGCTGTGCCAAGCCGGCGGGAGATTATTTCTTCGTATCTACGGAAACCGCCCGCAGCCAGCAAGGCCGCTACGACTTCAGCCTGGCGCTCGACGACAGCACCCGCAGCTACACCATCGCCCTGGCGGCCCGGCTGATCGCCAGCCGGATTCCCGAACGCCAGATCGGACTCGAGATCCGGAGGACCTCCCCCTTCGGGGAAACCACGATCGAAAGGCGGTCCTTCCCGCTCGAAGGAGACAGCATCCGGATCACGAAAGGCAGCGGCTCAGTCATCGACTGCGAATGGATCCTGCAGGAACGGCTCCAGCTGAGCGGCGCCGAAACCGGCCTCTGGCAGCTGTCCGTCTCCCCCATCGACACCAACCTGCTGACAGCCATCTACGGCATCGGACTATCTTACAAAGACAGTTATGGGAAAAGGTAAACTGAAAAAATTCGCGGAAAACGAAAGCTTCACCTGCCTGGTGCAGCCCACCACGGAAGAGGTACTGCACAAGGACCATCCGCTGAAAGGGCATTGGAAGGAAGCCATGTTCCACAACGACAACCCGATCGTCCTAGAGCTGGGATGCGGCAAGGGAGAATACACCGTCGCGCTGGCCGAACGTTTCCCCGACAAGAACTATATCGGCATCGACATCAAGGGCGCCCGTCTCTGGAAAGGAGCCAAATATGCGACGCAGCATGAAATGGGCAACGTGGCGTTCGTCCGCACCCGGATCGAATTCATCGAATCGCTTTTCGGCCCCGATGAAATCGCCGAAATCTGGATTACCTTCGCCGATCCGCAGGAGCGCAAGCCCCGCAAGCGGCTTACCCACCCCCGTTTTCTGGAAAGCTACCGGAAAATGCTCGCGCCGGAGGGCATCATCCATCTGAAGACCGACAGCCGCCTGCTCCATCATTTCACCCTGGAGACGGCCCGCTGCAACGGCCTGACCGTCATCGAGCACAACGAAGACATCTACGGCAGCGGCCGGGCCGACGACCTGCTTTCGATCCAGACCTTCTACGAGAAGAATTTCCGGGCCCAGGGTATTCCCATCACGTATATGGCCTTCCGCCTCGACAAGACGGGTCCCCTGGTCGAACCCGAATGGGACCAGGAGCCTTACGAGCAGACCTACAAGACCCTTACGCGGTCCTGACGGCCATCTGCCCGGCCAGTTTCACCAGATAATCTTTGGCTTCGGACGCCGGAAGCGGCGCGATGGCTTCAATGGCCTGACGGACTTCCCCGGCGAGGCGCTCCCGCGCTCCGGCGAGGGCATCGAACTGCCGGACCAGGCCGAAGACGTCTGCGACCAGCGCAGCGTCGGGGTTGCGCAGCCGGCGGCGGATTTCGCGGGCAACGCTTTTCGGCACCCGCTCGAAAAGACAGAAGAGCGGCAGCGTAATCTTTTTTTCAAGGATGTCCTGCCCGGTGGGCTTGCCGGTGGACAGTTCGGGCGAATAATCGAGGATGTCGTCCATCATCTGGAAGGACTGCCCGATATGATAGGCATAGCTGCGGCAGGCTTCGGTCTGGGCTGCATCGGCATCGACGGAGTACGCCGCACTGACCATCGCTGACTCAAAAAGCGAAGTGGTCTTGCTGTAGATGATACGGCGATAGTCCGCTTCGGTCGCATCGGCCCGGCGGGCCTTTTCCAACTGCAGCATCTCGCCCTCGGCCAGATCGCCCAGACATTTGGAGAAGATGTGGAGCACCCGCTTGTCGGGATGGTCGATGATCAGGCCCATCGCCCGTGAGAGCCAGAAATCGCCCAGCAGGACGGCCGTCGTGGGCGAATACATCGCCCGGGCCGTGGGAACGCCGCGGCGGGTTGCGGCGTCGTCGGCTACGTCGTCGTGCATCAGCGTAGCCGTGTGCAGCAGTTCGGAAGCGGCTGCACAAGAAACAACCTGCTCATTGCAACGCCCGCGGAGGGCCGTCGCAATGAGCAGGGAAAATGTAGGTCGCAGTTTCTTGCCGCCGTGTTCGAGGATGAAGCGGTTGGCCTTGTCGAGCAGGGGTATGTCGGACGAAAGGCTCTCGGTGAAAAGCTGCTGGAACGCCGTCCAGGCCTGCCCCAGAAACTGCTGAACTTCCTTGTACAAGGGATTAGAACTTGAGTCCGATGGAGAGTTCAAAGGTCCGCGGGGCGTTCTCGAGGGTCGGAACCTCACGGGTATCGGCGATGGCGCCGAAGTTCCAGTTGTACTTGCCGGCGATCTGGATCTTGAAGAACTCGATGCCCAGGCCGACGCCCAGACCCCATTCGGTCTTCTTGAGGCCGTCACCAATCTGCTTGATGTCGGTATCATTCCAATTGCCACGGAACTGGTTCGACACCTTGACGCCGACATACGGGCCGGCGAAGACGTACGGACGGGCGATCAGCAGATCCGGTCCCCACTGGACGTTGAGCGGCAGCTGCAGATAGCCGAGGTTGACGTTGCGGGCATCGTCAAACTTGACACCCATCACGTTGTAGAGCAGTTCCGGCTGGAAGGAGAAACCGCGGGCCGTCTCGGTCTGGAAACCGATACCGGCCTGCCAACCCGTCTTGCCGCCTTTGATGCCCTCAACCGTGGAATTGGCATAATTGAAACCACCTTTAACAAGGAAATGCTGTGCGTTGGCTGCAACCGTTCCAAGAAGGAACAGGCTCACCAGAACGAATGCAATCTTTTTCATCTCTGATATAATTTACAGTTACAGTAAAGCTTCGATTTTCCGTTCGATTTCGGCCTGCGGAACGGCACCGACCGTCTTGTCGACCAGCTGGCCGCCCTTGAAGAAGAGGATGGTCGGGATGTTGCGGATACCGAACTTCATCGGGATGGCCGTGCTCTCGTCCACATTGCATTTGACGACGTTCACGCGGCCTTCGTATTTTTCAGCCATCTTGTCGATGATCGGGGAGACCATCCGGCAGGGGCCGCACCAGGTGGCCCAGAAATCCACGACGACAGGAAGTTCACCCGTGGTGACAATTTCGTCGAAATTGGAATCAGTTAATGCTTGTGCCATATTCAATCGTTATTTTTAGTTAAATTCTGCGATAAAGATAGACATTTTTTTTGAATTAGACGCTCTGCTCGATATTCCAGACGAAAGCGCGCACGCCGACGGCTTTGTTGCGGGCATCGAGTTTGCGGACGGTCAGGAGCACTTCGTCCACTTTCTCATCGGGAACGATCGTGATGACAGCCGAGTTCATCTCGGGCCAGGTGTGGGTGCCGCGGCGCGGTTCGCCGTCCACGGAACCCCGTCCCTGCACCTGCTCAAAAAACGTAAAGCCACGGATTCCCAGCTCATCGAGCATATACTCCACCCGGGAGGTGAAAGCCTGGTTGAATACGATAAATACACTTTTCATTTTGCCTCCTCCTGATCGGGGTTCAAATCCATGAAAATAAATTCCTTGCGACGCTTTTCCTCCTTGTCGCGCTCGCCGTGGCGGGAAATCAGGCCATAGACCACCGGCACGATGATCAGCGTGACGAAGGTCGAGACCAGCAGACCGCCGATCACCACGATGCCCAGCGGATGCCACATCTCGGAGCCTTCACCGCTGCTGAGTGCCATCGGGAGCATACCGAGCAGGGTCGTGAAGGCGGTCATCAGCACCGGTCGCAGACGCGAGGCGCCGGACAGGGCGATAGCCTCGTTGAGCTTGTAGCCGCGGTCGCGCATCAGGTTGATGTAGTCCACCAGCACGATACCGTTCTTGACCACGATACCTACGAGCATCACCACGCCCAGGGCGCCGATCATGTCGAGCGACGTGCCGGTAAGCCAGAGGGCCAGCACCACGCCCGAGAGACCGAACGGGATGGAGAGCAGGATGACGGCAGGTTTGCCCAGGCTCTCGAACTGAGAAGCCATCACAATGTAAACCAGCAGGATGATCAGCAGCAGGAGCGAGAAGATGTCCTTGAAGGTCTTTTGCTGGTCGTCGAAGTCGCCGGCCAGGACCACCGAGATTCCGGCCGGATGCGGGTGTTTGTCCACCTGGGCCTGGATGGCCGTCGCCATTTCGCCCAGCGACGTGCCGAACGGCATCGCGATCACGCGGACGTAGCGCTGACGGCTCTTGCGGTCGATGGTCTGCGGCGCCCAGTACTCTTCGATCGTGGCGATCTCGCTCAGCTTGATGCGGGCGCCGGTCGCCGTCGGGATGGTCAGGTCCTGGATGTCGGTGATCGAATTGCGGTCCTCTTCCTTGAGGCGGACCACGATGTCATACTCGTCGCCGTCTTCTTTCAGGAAGCCGGCCGTGAAACCGGTCACGCGGTTGCGGATATACTGTGAGACCGTGGCGGTGTTCAGGCCATGGATGGCCGCTTTTTCCTTGTCGATGGTCACCTTCAGCTCCGGGCGGTCCTTGTCGCGGGAGACGCGCACGTTGCGGGCACCCGGCACATTGTCCACGATCGCCTGGCGGATTTCCTCCGCATAGAGGTTGGTCTCGTCGAAGTCGTAGCCGTAGATTTCCACGTCCACGGTGGAACGGCCGCCGCCGCCCATGCCGCCGGCCGCATTGACCTGGTATTCGATGATCTCGGGATAACGGGCCAGCTCGGCGCGCAGCACCTCGCCGATTTCCTCGATCGAACGGGTACGTTCGTACTTCTTGTTGCAGACAACCGTCATCGAGATCTTGTAGTTGGTGGTCGAGGAGAAGAGGGCGCCGATCGAGCTCTCGTCGTTGGAACCGGCAGAGGTGGAAATGCGCTGGATCTCAGGAACCAGCTGGCGGAAGCGCTCTTCAAGGACGCGGGCGGTCTTGACCGTCTCTTCGATGCGGGTACCGCGCTGCAGCTCGATGGTCGCACTCAGGCGGCCGTTGTCGCTGCTGGGCATGAACTCGGTACCGATCTTGCCCATCATCATCGGGAGCATCGAAGCCACGAAGAAGGCGATGGCGATCAGGATGGTGACCAGCTTGTGAGTCAGGCACCAGCGCAGCAGGTTTGCATAGGCCTTGTCCACCTTGTCGAGGAAACCGACCACGATGCGGTCGTACCAGCCTTTCTTCTCCTTGCCTTCGATGAGCCTGCCGTTTTCGTCGATTCGCACCTCGCGGGCCTTGAGCAGTTTCGAGCAGAGCATCGGGATCAGGGAGATGGCCACGAGCGTCGAGGTCGAGACCACGATGGTCACGATCCAGCCCAGTTCCTTGAAGAGGATGCCGGCCAGGCCGGTGAGCATCGTCAGGGGAATGAACACGGCCGCGATGACGAGGGTCGTCGCAATCACGGAGGTCCACACCTCATTGGTCGCGTAGATGGCCGCCTCATGCGGCGAAGAGCCGCGGTCGATATGCTTGGTGATGTTTTCCAGGACAACGATGGCGTCGTCCACCACCATACCGATCGCCACGGTCAGGGCGGACAGGGAGATGATGTTGAGCGAACTGTCGGTCAGCAGCAGATAGACGAATGCCACGATCAGGGCGATCGGGATGGTGATGCCGATGATCAGCGTGGCGCGCCACTTGCCCAGGAAGAAGAACACGACCAGCACCACGAAGAGCAGTGCGTAGAGGATGGATTCTTCCAGCGAACCGATGGCGTTTTCGATTTCTTCCGACGAGTCGTAGATCATCTTGATCTGGACGTCGGAAGGGAGCGTCTTCTCGATGCGGGCCAGTTCCTTGCGCACGTCTTTACAGACCTGCACGGTGTTGGAGCCCGACTTCTTGGCCACCATCAGGCGGACGGCTTCCTTGCTGTCCACTTTCTCGTCGAGCGAGAGGTCCTTGATGGTATCGCGCACGGAAGCCAGGTCACGCACGAAGACTTTCTGGCCGGTCATCGTGGTGGAGACCACGATGTCGGCGATGTCGGCGCTCTGCTGGTATTCGCCGCGGACCTGCATCTGATACTGCTGACGGTCCATCTTGACCGTACCGCTCGAAAGATTCAGGTTGTTGACGCTCACGGCGTTGGCGACCTGCTCGAGGGTCAGGTTGTAGGCGTCGAGCTTGGCCTGGTCGATGTCGATATAGACATAGCGGTCCGGCGCGCCGGAGACCGACACCGAACCGATTCCGTTGATCCGGTTGAGCTGCGGCACGACTTCGTCGTTGAGAATCTTCTCCAGGCCGGGATAACTCTCCTGGGCCGTGACCGAGTACTGGATGATCGGCATCAGGCTCGAATTGAGCTTGAACATCACCGGGCTGGAGCAACCGTCGGGGAGGTTGCTCTTGACCATGTCGATGAACGAGCGCACGTCGTTGGCCGCCTCGTCCCGGTCTGTCCCCCACTCCAGTTCCAACGAAACGACGGACATGTTGTCGCGCGAAGAAGAGGTGAGCTCCTTCAGGCCGTCCACCGAGGTGAGGCTGTTTTCGATGAGTTTGGTCACGTTGGTCTCGATCTCGCTGGCGGAGGCCCCGGCATAGGTGGTCATCACCGTGATGTACGGCGGATCCATCTCCGGGAACTGGTCGATCGGCAGCCGCGAAAGCGAGAACAGGCCGATGACGATGACCGCCACGAAGATCAGCGCCGTGGTGACGGGCTTCTCAATGGCTGACTTGTAGATGCTCATTGCGCGTTCTCCCCTGCTACAGTGATTTTCGAACCGTCCACGAGCTTGGCCTGTCCGACGACCACCAGACGGTCGCCTTCCTGCAGTTCATCGCTGATGACCTCGATATTCTCGTCGAAACGCTGGCCGAGTTTCACGAACACGCGCTTGGCCGTGCCGGCGTCATCCAGGAACACATAGCGGTCGTTCGAACCCGTCATCTTGAGGACAGCCTGGTAGGGTACGACCATCGCGCGAGCCATGCCCATCGACATCTTCGTCTTGACATACATACCGGGACGGAGTTTGAGGCTGCTGTTGGGGATGCGCAGGCGCGCCTGGAACGTATGGGACGCCGGATCGACCGTCGGATAGACGATGTCGATCGTGGCGGGGAAGGTCTCGCCCGGATAGATCTCGGAGGAAATCTGGACCTGCATGCCCTTCTTGACGACCGGATAGTAGCTTTCCGGAATGGCAATCAGGGCCTTGAGGGTGTAGATCTGGGTCAGCACGAGAATCGGCTGGCCGCTGTAGAGTTCGCCGTCCTCATAGTTCTTGGCCGAGATCACGCCGGCGAAAGGTGCCTTCACATAGGTATTCTTTTCCAGGAAATCGAGAGATTCCTTCGTCTGCTCGTAGCTGAGACGGGTCTGGTCGTAGGTCTGCTGGGAGACCGCGCCGCTTTCGCGCAGCGATTCCATGCGCTGCATCTCCACACCCAGGTTGGTGTAGGTCAGCTTCGTGGTGGTGTATTGGTTCTGGTCCATCCGCACCAGGTTCGCACCGGCACCCACGGTCGTACCGACTTCCACATAGATGTGCTCGATCTTGCCGGTCAGGGACGGGGCCACGTTGAGTGTCTGCCAGCCCTGGAGCGTGGTGGAGAATTCCAGTTCGCGGGAAATGTCGGACATGGCCAGCGGGGCTGTCTCGACCAGCTGGGCGGGTAGCTCCACCTGCTGCTGCTGGGTCTTCGGCCCGCCGCAGGATGCGAGGGCGAAAGCGGCCAGGATCCATACATAGAAAAATCTGTTCTTCATATCGATATGCTATTTATTCAAGAGTTGTTCGAGGGAAATCTGCGCGTTGACGATCTCGAGCAGCGACTGCACGTAGGTACTCTGGGCTGAGATCAGGTTGGTGCCGGAATTGGTCACGTCGAGGCTCGAGGCCACACCGAACTCATATTTCTTGGCGATGTTGTCGAAAACCCGCTGGGCCACGTCCACGTTCTGCTTCTGGATCTCGTATTTTTCGATGGCATTGCGCAGGTTGTAGAGCAACTGGCGGTACTGGACATTGAGGGAGAGCTCGGTATCTTCCAGCGTATTGAGCTGCTTCTTGTAAGTCAGCTTGGCTTCCTTGATGGCCGCATAGTTCTTGCCGAACGTGAAGAGCGGGATGTTGACCTGGGCACCGAGCATGTTGGGCGGGGTCATGTTCATCGTAGCCTCGTTGCTGAAATTGTGACGAGCATTGTACTGGTGATAGACGCTCAGCGTCGGGCCGTTGCTCCAGCCCGTGAGGGCAATCTGCTTGCGGACCAGCTCCGTGTTCTCTTTCAGGAGACGGTAATCGTAGTTGTCGTTGATGTCGAACGGCGAAGCGAGCAGCTCGGAAGTGGTGTTCATGTTCAGCAGGTCATCGATGCCCTGCGTCAGGACAATGTCCACATCCTCCTCGAGGCAAAGCTGGAGGCGAAGGGAATTGTAAACCATCTCCAGCGAACGCTGCGTGGTCTTGATGGTACTTTCCATCGTGGAAACCTGCACCTGCAGCTGATCGGCATCGGTCTGCTCGGCAACACCCACGTCCACGGAATTCTGGGTGATCTTCAGGAGCTTTTTCATGCTCTCCAGGTTCTTCTCCAGCAGTCGGATCGTCTCTTCGGTCACCAGGGCGGAGAAATAGAGGGTCTCCACCTGGTCAGAAATCTGCTTTTCCGTCTTCTCCAGCGTGATGTCAGCCATTCTCCGCGAGATGTTGGCGATGCCCAGCGAAACGATCTGCGCCCCGCTCAGGCCCACGGCTGTCGAGATGTTGAAGGTCGCATACGGCGGCATCGAGATCTGCATCGGACCAAGGTCCATCTTGTAACCCAGGCTGTTGGAGTAAGTTCCGCTGGCGCTTACCTGCGGCAGCATGCCAGCAATCGTCTTCCATTTGGTGGCCTGCGCTTTCTGGACATCCAGCGAGGCGCTGGCCAGCGTCCGGTTGTGTTCGACAGCATACTGCTGCGCTTCAGCGAGGGAGAATGCCACCTTCCGGGGACCCGTCTGGGCCGTTGCGGAAAAAGCGAGCAGCAGGCCAAGCGCGAAAAGTCCCAATTTAATACCTATTTCTTTCATCTGACAGTGTTTATTCGCATTTTTTGAAGCGCAAAAATACAACAAATTTCACGCCATTTCATTATATTTGTACAGCCAAGTGAAATAACCCCTATTGTTCCCGCTTTATGAAACATCCATTGCTGCTTTTCGCCGTTGTCCTGACGCTTTGCGTATCCTGCGGTTCGCCGTCTTCCCGGACAAAGGGATCATCCATTTCCATCGATATCCCGAATGCGGGGGACTTTACCGTGCTGGTGGCCAACCCGGTCACCGAAGTGAAAGACCAGGAGCAGACGGACAACTGCTGGTGCTATTCCGCCCTCTCCTTCCTCGAATCGGAAGCCATCCGCAAGGGCGGTCTCGCCAAGGAAGACTATCCGGATTTCTCCGAAATGTATCTGGTCAGCCATTCCCTCCGGGAGCGGGCGCAGAAATATGTCCGCCTGAAGGGATATCTGCGGCTGTGGTCGGGCAGCGAGCCGGATGATGTCCTGTTCCACCTGGTTCCCGACCATGGTCTGGTCCCGCAGGAAGTCATGGACGGCTGGCCCCGGGGCGGGGAACGGATCCACGAGCCCCTGTATGCCGAAGTCAAGGCGCTGGCCGACTCGGTGATGGCCGTCAAGGGGCTCACGCCGGCCGACTGGCTGCCGACGCTTGACTCCATCCTCGCCGCATGGCTTGGCCCCCGGCCGGAAAGCTTCGAATGGAAGGGGCGTACCTGGACGCCGGCCGAATACCGCGATTCCTTCGGCCTGAACGAAGACGAATACATCACCTTCGCCTCGTTCCTGCATCATCCTTTCTACACCGCTTTCCCGATCGAGGTGCACGACAACTGGCGGAGCGATGCGGTCTGGAACCTGCCGCTGGACGAATTCGTGGCCGTGCTGCGGGACGCGCTGGAGAACGGCTATACCGCCACATGCACGGCGGACATCTCGGAACCCGGGCACGACCGCCAGCAGCGCATTTTCCGCGTTGACACTGCGCCTACGCAGGAAAGCCGGCAGACGGGCTTTGACAACCAGTCCACGACCGACGACCACGCCATGCACGTCTTCGGCCTGGCCGAAGATGCCGCCGGAGAACCGTTCTTCCTCATTAAAGACTCGTATGGGCCGGGAGGGAAAGGCGGCTATGCCTTCATGTCCGAGCCTTACCTGCGCGCCAAGTGCCTTACCATCACCCTGCCGCGCTGCGCCGTCCCTTCGAGCATTCTCCGGAAACTCAAGGAATAAAACTTAAAAATCTTTTCTATCTTTGTAGGAGATATGCTAATTACTCCTACCATGAAAAGACTATCCACCTTCGCGCTTGTGGCCGCCCTGGCCATCTGCTGCACGTTCAGCGCAACTGCGCAAGACAAAGTCGTCAAGAAAATCATCGAGACCGGAACGACCGACAACCGGACGATGGAACACGCCGATTTCCTGGCCAACCGCATCGGCGGCCGGCTTATCGGCTCCGCAGCCCTTACTGAGGCTGAGGCTTGGGTGAAAGAACAGTTCGAATCGTGGGGCCTGGAGGTGATGGTCCAGGAAGCCGGGGAAATCAATGTCGGCTTCAACCGCGGACCCTGGTTCGGCCGGATGCTCAGCGAAGACGGAATGAACCTGCATTTTGCGACCCCCTCCTACACCGCCGGAACACGCGGCAAGCAGACGGGTCATGTGCTGATCGAGCCCAAGAGCCGCCGCGAGTTCGAGCGCATGAAAGGGGCGCTCAAAGGCGCCTGGGTCCTGCTCGAAGCCGAATCTGACGGCATGGCCATCAATACCACGGATGCCGCCAACCAGAAGCGCGCCGAGGTGATCGCCAAGAACGAAGAGATCGACCGGGAGAACAACGAGATCCGCCGCTGGAACTACGAACACCGCGACGCGGAACCCCGCAAGCTGAAAGAATACGAGAAGAGTGTCGCACCTTTCTATAAAGAAATGGTGGAAGCCGGCGTGCTGGGCTTCATCCGCTCGGCGGCCGTTCCCTTGAAAATCATGTACGACCGGGCCGGCTGCTACGACATCACGATGGAAACCCTGCCCACCGTCTGCGACATCATGCTCGATGAAGCCCAATTCAAGACCATCAAGCAGAAAGTACAGCGCAAGGACATCTTCCAGCTGGAATTCGACATCCGCAACCACTTCTACCGCGGGCCGGTGAAATACCACAACGTGATCGGCATCCTGCGCGGCAGCAAATATCCGAAAGAATACGTGATGGCCGGCGGCCACCTGGACGCCTATGACGGCGGCTCGGGCGCCGTGGACGACGGCAACGGCGTCAGCGTGACCATGGAGGCCGCCCGCCTGCTGGCCACCTCGGGCGCCAAACCCAAGCGGACCATCCTCTTCTGCGTCTGGACGGGTGAGGAATTCGGCCTGCTGGGCTCCAAATATTTCGTGGAGAACAAGACCGTTCCCCTCGAGAAGATCTCCAACTACATCAACCGCGACGGCGGCCCGCTCTGCGCCACGAGCGTGACCGTCCCGCCGGCCATGTACGACGATTACGTGTCGATCTGCAAGCCGCTCGAAAACCTCAACCCCGACTTCCCCTTCACCGTCAACAAGCGTGAAGGCCAGCCGCAAGCGCGTCCCACGCGGGCCGGCGGCAGCGACCATGCCCACTTCGCCATGAACGGCGTACCGACCATCGGCTTCCGCGAGACCGATCCGAAAGGCTACAACTTCGAATACGGCGAGATCTGGCACACCGAACGAGACATCTTCAACAAACTGATTCCCGAGTACATGGAGCATTCCGCCATGGTGACGGCCGTTGTCCTCTACGGCATCGCCAATCTGGACCACCTGCTCTCCCGCGACGGCTTATACAAATAATCACATAACTATAAAACCTTACTGCAATGAGCGAAGAAAGCAAAGATCCCCGCGACCTGAACGGCGACGGCAAAGTAACCCTCGGTGAAAAAATCCAGTATGCCGCCGGCAAAGCCGGTGAAAAAGTGAAAGAAGTGGCTGGCGAGATGAAAGAAAACGCCAAAGACCTCTATGCGAAAGCCGCTCCCAAGGCCAAAGAAGTCCTCTCGGAGATGAAAGAGAATGCCGAAGACCTGGTTGACAAGGCCAAGGACAAAATCGACAGCCTGAAAGACAAGAAGAACGATGTGCCGGAAGAGCCGAAGGCTTAAGCTTTCCCTCCTTCTTCTGGTCATTCTGGCCGAAACAACCGTCCTCGGGGCCGGCGGCATGCCCGCCGAGGCCCTGGGGACGGTTTGTTACGACGTCCGATACAAGCTGGGCGGCCTGGCTACCAAAGTCGCAACGGCGACCATCGGATGGGAAAAATCATCGTGGAACGGCATCCCCGCTTTCCATTCAAAGGCCGTCGTCAAGCCGACGCCGGTATTCCGGCTGTTCATCAGTTCCGATTACCTGGCTGACACCTATTTCTCACAGAAAAGCGTCGCGCCGCTCTACTTTGTCAATCCTTTCAAACACAACGGTCAGGACGGCCGTTTCGAATATGTGTTCGAGGAGGGCAAAAAAATCATCGAATCCACCACGGTCCTCGGCGACCAGGCACCCCAGTGCAAGGAATTCCCGCTGGACGGGCAGACGATGGACCTGCTTTCGCTGCTGCATTTCATCCGCTTCCTGGATCTGAAGGACGGGAAAGCGCCCCTTGGCCTCCATATCCTGATGGCCGGCAAATCCTATGCAGCCCAGCTCTCGGGCCTGGGCTCCGACCCGGACAAATTCCCCGGCCAGCCCGCCGAACACCTCCTGCTGCGGATGACCGAACGCGGCCTGATGGAAAACGGCAGCGGCAACGAAATCCATATCTGGCGCGCCGCCACCGCCGACCGCCGCATCCTCGGCCTGGAAGTCGACCTGAGCTCCGGCCGCATGGTCTGCACCGTCCGGGAATCAGAGTAAGTCACGCCGAAAAAGGAACCAGCCGCTAAAGCCCTGGCGGGATCCTCCGGCAGCCGGGATCACAGCGGGTAGCGGGGCCTGCGGGAGCGATTCTGCTGAACCCGAAATTCACGGAGCGCGCTGCCGAATCGGACCATACTGATAATCAATGTGTTAATTTTCAGCACTGCGCTCCCTGAGGCAAAAAAGCCCCGCTGAGCGCGGAAGTTTTTGTAACCGCTTGATTATCAGCACCCCATCGCACATCTATCGCGCTCCGCGAATTTCGGGTTCTTTGGCGAAAATCTAATGAAGACTTAGATTTTACTGCATACGCTTGGAATTATAGTAATAATAGTTATATTTGTATGAAATTTCTAACAAATATAACTATGCAAGAGAATGACGGCAAATACATCTTCGGTGTGGTGAAGGTGGGCGAAAAGGGCCAGATTGTGATTCCGCGCGATGCCAGGAAGGTCTATGATATCAAGCCGGGAGATGCGTTGCTCCTCCTTGGCGACCAGAAAGGTATGGCGCTGGTGAAGACCGAAATCTTCCAGAGTGCAGTAGATCAGGTAATGGGAGACATCACGAAATGAGAAAGCATTGGATAGACAATCTGCGCTGGGTGACGGTCCTCCTGGTTCTGCTGTATCATGTAGTCTATTTCTACAACAATAAGGGCGTTTTCGGGGGAATCGGTGGTTTTGGCGCTTACCCGGACGTGCCTCAGTATCAGGACGTGGTGATGTATGTCCTGTATCCGTGGTTCATGCCGCTGTTGTTCCTTCTGGCAGGGATTAGTGCGCGCTATGCGCTGGAGAAGCATTCGGCGCGGGATTGGCTCAAGGCTCGCACGCGGAAGCTGCTGGTGCCGGGGACTATCGGCCTCTTCGTGTTCCACTGGATGGTGGGGTATTTCAATACGGTAGAGGCGACGAGGCAAGGGGTGTTTGACGGGGTTCCCGCTGTCGGCCGTTATTTCATTATGGCGTTTAGCGGCACCGGACCGCTCTGGTTCATCCAGGTTCTTTGGCTGCTGTCCCTGGTGCTGCTGCTTGTGCGCCGGATTGACGGGCAGGACCGTCTGCACGGAGCATCTGGCAAGGCTTTCTCTGTAAAGTATGGCCTTGTTTGGGTCATCCTCCTTGGCCTTTTCTTTTGGCTGGGCGAGAAAACACTCATCATGGAGCCCCGTCCTCAGTCGTTCGACGGCTTATGGAACCTGTATAAGCCTCTTTTCTATCTAGTGCCCTTCCTGCTGGGATACTTTGTCTTTTCCCATGACGCGGTGCAGGAGAAACTCTCCAAAGCCTGGATTCCGCTTATGGTCTGCGCCATTGTATCCGGGGGAATCCTTATCGGTACTACCTTCGGACAGGACAATACTTCGCCGCAGTATCTGGGCAGTCCTTTGAATTGCCTGTACGGCTGGCTGATGTGCCTTGCAATGATGGGCTGGTTCAAGGCAAAGTTTGACCGTACGGGGGCTTTCGCAGCCTATATGACCCGCTCCAGCTACGGCATCTATATCGCCCACTACTTGGTAATAGCCAGTCTGGGATATATGATGAAGATCTATACCCAATTACCGCCGTGGTCCATGTACGCAATCCTGACGGTCGCGGTGTTCACACTCTCTCCGCTGCTGTATGAAGTGATTCGCCGCATCCCCTTGATGCGTTGGTGTGTGCTAGGGGAAAACAGGAAACAGTCCTGATTTTGTGCAACTTTTCGTGCCACCTAAATAGACAAACCGCCTTGCAGATATCTACAAGGCGGTTTTAAGGTGCCCCGAGCGGGAGCACTTTTATATGCTTATTATCAATGCATTACAAAAAATCCAAGCTAAAACGCAAGCTGTATTAGAGTGTCACAATATCCGGATGGTTGCTCTGAAAAAGGACACTGTCATGCTCTATGGGAGTCAGGATCAATTGACTGTCTCAACGAATAATTCTAGGAAGTTTGCGGGTGAGCCTAAAAAAACGTAACTTTATGATTTCGAATCGAAATCTGTTAATTCGACTATGAGTAAAAGAGTATATATCAGTGCGGATTACGCACCTAATGATGGAGACCGCAGTGTTATTGATGAACTCCACAAATGGGGGAATGACAACCTGCACAAGGTTGACTATTGCGATACGGCTCAAGTGGCATCAGGTAGCGTCTCGAACAATTCCAACTGCCGTCCTTGTGACTTGAAATTGGAATTCAACAGACAGATAAATGCTTCGTCAGCCGTAATTTTTGTTATAGGTGATAAAACCGCTAGTCGGACTGCCGGAAATTCCTGTAAGAGGTTATCGTCTGCAGCATTCTGTTCGTGTACGCCATATAAGCAGAATGCCAACGGCGCTACTTATTGCAAAGTATATAACCAGCCAACAACACCAGGTCCAAATGACGATGTCGGTGAAATCAATTCGTATTCCTACCTTGAACATGAATTCCGACAGGCTCAGAAGAAAAAAAAGGCCATCATAGTTGTTTATAACTCGCTCAATAAACAACCTTCTTGGCTACCCTCATATATGAAAGGATACGAGAACGATGCGCAGCCATTCTGGGTAAGGAACTACTGGGGAGACCGAGTGGGTAACTATGCTTACATAAAGAAGGCTCTCGGTTATGAATAGAATCTGGAATTTCTTTTCCAATAAAGGGAGTACAGCGGCTTATGCTATTATAACAGCCATCTTCACACTCGTTCCGGAGGGTGTATTCCAAAAGGGATTCATTCAATGTACTTGGCCCGATACGGCTATTATAATGATAAATCGTCTGATTGTATGTGCGGTTATACTTGTTCTCTCTAACGTAGTCTATCAGTACTATCGTAAGCACAGGAAATACGTTTGCATAAAAGGCAAATCCTATAATATTTCGGTCGAGTATGGAGATTTACTACAGATTGAAAAGGGGAAGAAAGTAATCAATTTCGATGAGTGTTTCAGCACAAGCATCGGAGAAAAACCGGAAGACATAAAAAAGGATTCAGTTTGTGGTCAATATCTGACAAAGCATCCGATTGAGGATATTCAGCAGTTGATTATTTCATCGGGTGTCAAGCCATCATGCAAATCGTCGTTCAATCAGAAAGACAGTTATACTTTAGGTACAATTATCCCGCGAGGTGATTTCCTCCTGATGGCTTTTGCCAAACTAGATAAAGACGGATTGGGCAAAATGACATACAGCCAATATTTGGAATGCCTGAATACGCTTTGGGTGCAGATTGACCGCTATCATGGAACAGATGATGTGTATCTGCCTATATTGGGTTCCCGAATTACCCGCTTTGACAGAGAACTTACCCAACAAGAGTTGCTGGATATAATGCTATCCTCTTATCGTTTAAGCCCAAAGAAATTGAAACAGCCAAACACGTTACATATTGTTTGTAAAGAGCGCGAAGGATTCAGCCTAAATGACGCGTATGGAATCGATTGATGAATTGTTTTCAGGGAATAGGTAGAATGAAACATATTGACGGAAAGAATTATTTCGAGGACGGTGATGTCCTCTATGAAGTACTCGCTACTGGTAAAGATGGCGAGTATGAGGTGAGTGAAGTCGGTGTTACCATTGAGGATGATGTGAATTATGGCCGACGGACACACCTGCGGGGAAAGTCAAAATCATGGTATCAGGGGGACGAGTTCTCTTCGTACCAAGGGCTATACCTAACGAAAGAGGCGGCCCAAAAACGAGTGGATGAATTAAAAAATAGGTTTAATAGTAATTAGACCACTAAAGATGAAAGCGTCACAGATTGGGAATTCCGAAGGGAAGTGCCCCCCTCTTCTCTTACGAACGTGAGTGTCTGAAAGTCAACATCAATCCCTAAGGGAGCCTATTGGTACGACAAGGACTCCGTCTTCTGTCCGGCGATAAGGATAATCACCAATGCCGGTAAGAACCATGAGGAAAGACGGTCTCTTCATTTTGGTTGAATCAATCTTTTCGGCCAGGGTCGTGAGAGTGTCCGCACCGGCATTGATGAGGTCTGTCCCTCCAATCTTGATTTCCACGAGCCCATACGAGCCATTCCTTAAATGGACAACGGCATCGCATTCAAGATTGTTCTTATCACGATAATGATAGACCTTCCCGTCAAGGGCGTCCGCATAGACTCTCAGGTCCCTCACGGCCAGCGTTTCGAAGATCAGCCCGAAAGTCTCCATATCATTGATCAAATCCTTCGGGC
>Ga0208297_1001336_pt1 | contig 25023 bp, 30 predicted proteins | sample LMS_cellobiose_e_FD_187367 | JGI IMG/M metagenome (GOLD analysis project Ga0208297, IMG submission 187367) | Rumen-fistulated moose microbial communities from Alaska, USA - LMS_cellobiose_enrichment (SPAdes) (version 2) | ecosystem: Host-associated > Mammals > Digestive system > Stomach > Rumen... | reverse complement strand
GCGTCACAGCGGCGCTGCTGTGCTGCAGCAGCCTTTGCACCGGCGCGATATCATAGCCGTTGTTTCGGTATATCTCCGTCGCGTACCATTTGCGGAAGCTGTGCGTGCTGACGCCTTCATAGCCCAGATAGTTACAGACCAGCGCAAGCTGCTTCTGTACAGCTCTTGTCGTTATGGGAAAGATGAGCTCTTTGCGGCCGATGCCGTTGCGCAGGCAATAATTTTCGATATATTGCTGAATCACCAGCGGCACAGTAAAAACACGCTGCTTGCCTGTCTTCTGCTCGACGATGGACAGATGAAAGAGCCCTCCGTCGTTCACGATATCGCAGGGCCGCAGCCGAACGATATCACTGATGCGCAAGCCGAGATTTCCTTCGAGCACAAGGGCCGTCGCGATTCGCTCATTGGGGCGGCAGCCGCAAAATCCCTCTTTCATCGTCGTGATGATTTCCTTGTATTGCTTCGTTGTCAGAGCCGTTGTTTTCTTATTCATTGCGCCCTCCAAAATCCGAAAAGTTCGTAAAAGGAAGCGGAAAAGTTCGCGCTGCTTGTGCGGTTTGGGCTTTTCCGCTTTTCAATGCCCTTTCGCTGTTCGTATTCTCTGCATTATAGGAACTTGCGGGATTTACCCCGCAAGCTCCATCCGTTTGCCGCAGTCAAGGCACGCAATGTTGACGGCTCTTGTGGCCCGCACGCTTGTCCCGCAGCAGGGGCAGATATATTTGCGGCTGCTCGACGGCTTCGGGCCTGTTGGCGCTGCGCCGCCGCTGTGCGTCCCTGTCCCTGTGATGGGAACGCCGCTGTACTCGTTGCGGTTGATGAGGATATCGCGGAGCTCATTCTTTATCACGAAGTCAAGCAGCGCTTCGGTGGGGGAAGTGTGGCTCCATCCGTATTTGTCGGAATGCTCCACTTGCAGGCCGTGGGCCTCGGCGCAGGCCTTGAAGCGCTTGTTGTGGTAGGTGTTGCCGCGGCTGCAATCCTGAATACCGTTTTCATAGTTGTAGTAGTGGCACATTTCGTGGAGCATCGTCGCGCAGATATCGAGAATGTCGCGGCTGAGCGTTCCGGCTCCGATATTGATTTCGTGCGTGCCGCCGAGTTTGGAAACCCACGTCTGATTGCTCAGCGTGAAATGGCCGTATGCCCTGGGCGTGCTCTGAATCGTGATGGTCGGCCTTGAAAGTTCACTTTCAAAAAACTCCTCATTCAGAAGGTCGAAAATCTTGTTGAGATATCCGGCGACGCGGTTGTAACTTGTCAGCTCTTTCATTTTCCTTTGTCCTTTCTCTTGTGTTTCGGGAAAGGGCAAGTTATAATGTTCTTGCCCTTTCCGCTTGTGGTTTGGGTGGAAGTCTCTTGCCTGTTGCTTTGGTCGGCGTTCAGGCAAGGGGCTTTTCTTACGCAACCGAGAAGCGCTTGCTGCTGACCTGCTTCGTGAAGGCCTTGTAAAGCTCGCTGTGCTCCTTCTTGAAAGCGGTGCTGTCGAAGCGGTTGCTGAGCACCGAAGTCCAGCGCACGATGTAGCGGCCCGCCGCAAGCTCTTCGGTGTTCTGTTCGAGCATTTCGGCCTTGATGCTGTCCCGCAGGGCCTCTGCCTCGGCTCTCGCTTCATCGGCGAGGGCTTCCCATTCCTGCATCTTCTCGATTCTCTTCTCCATTTCGTTGATAGACATTTGATTTGCTCCTTTCTGTTTTTGGGGTTTTCCCCTTTCGTTGTCTCTATTATAAACTAAAGTTAGGCCATAATCAAGTGGCAATATAGACAAAATTTAGGCCATCTTTTGATGCACTTTCTACACTTGCTTTAGGCCATTTTTGGCGCTATAATAATCACACTGGGAAAGGAGGCTTTTCTATATGGCTATCGTATATGATAAATTGCTTGCTTTATTGAAAGAGAAAGGATATACAACGTATCGAATCAGGCAAGAGGGAATTATGGGGAATGCAACCCTTCAGGTATTGCGGCATCCTGAAAACGGAAAAGGCCTTGACTATCGTTCAATCGATAAGCTTTGCCGCGTTCTGCAATGTCAACCTGCGGACATTATGGAATATATCCCAGATGAAGAGTTAGAAAGCTATCTTGCTGCTATAGAAAAGAAAAAGGAAGGGCACTAAACCCTTCCTTTTGTGCTTTCGATGCAATGCGCCCTTGCTTCCCTACTTCAACAATCATACTGAAATGCCTTGTTCTCTTTCGTTCACCGCGAGCGGGGATTGACAGAAAAGCGAAATCATAGTTTGAAAAGTTTACTTTTCAGAAAAGACAAGGGGCATTCTTAAATATTATATAAGCCCATCGAACACGCGGAACGTATACGTATAGGGGAATCGCTTTTGTCAAGGCAAAAGCTTTCCTAATTCATTTTGAAAGGCGTCAAATATGGCCTTCTTTAGTGCTCTCTGGCACTTTTCCCCTTGGAAGATTTCTTTCGCATCGTCAGTGCTGATTTTCACGATGGTATCAATATCGACCTCAGAGGCCTTTAGAAAGATACTGTAAGCATCTGTAAAGGCCTATTGATAAATCTGCGGAATCGCTTCCTTCAGTTTCTTATCGACAATCTCATTGATGGCGCGGTCAATCTCTTCCTTATGCTCATCGGAATGACCTCCATGCGTATAGGGATTGAAGCGGGAATCGCTTCTATAGTAAGAAATACTTCCATTCTTTTCCTGGTAATATGGCATCTGTTTCACCTCCTTTTGCCTTATCCTCCACATAATAAAATGTGAATTCATGAGAGAATATAACTGTGGGGGATTCCCCTTCTGTACGAACGCTTTCAGCTCCATAAAAAAGCACCTCTTTTCGCTTTCCCCTTGATTCCGCGGAGTCTTTCCTGTACAATTCCATCAGAGAAGGAGGGAAAGAACATGAAAAAGAATGCGATCGTTTCCCTGTTTGCGGCCTGCGCGATCCTGCTGGGCGGCTGCGCCGGTCAGACGGCGAATCCCTCGAATCCGGCGCCCCGGCAGCCCGCGGCCGAGAATCAGCCGCAGGAGCCGCCGAAGGAGGAGATCGTCCTCGGCAAAGACTGGCGCACCTGGGGGATCATCGACGCCGTCGGGACGCTCCATATCGACGGCGAGGACATCGGCGTATGCGCCTGCGTGCTCGGAGATCGGACGGAGCTCTACCTTGACGAAGAAAATCAGACCCTTTACCGGCAGATCGACTATCCCAGGCCGCTTTCCGAGGAGCAGTACGAAAAGGCGACGGTCGAATTTGACGACTATGACGGCGACGGGAACACCGACGTGCGCGTGATCGTCGGGGACGAAGGCGCCCCTGACATGTGGTGGACGTGGGTCTGGGAACCGGACGACTTCGTTTATGTCGCAGCGCTCGCCTATCCCCCCTCGATGGCGGCGGCCGACGCCTCCCTCCAGCGGTATCTGAGCACGATCACGGAGCTGCATGATTCCGGCAGGGCCGATCGGTTCGCGCTGGTCTATGTGGACGAGGACGACGTGCCGGAACTGGCGGCGGTCAGCTCGGAGGGCGCGTGGGACAAGGAGCAGACCTTCCTCTATACGCTGAGCGGCGACGAACCGGTCCTGCTGGCGAGCGACATTGCGCCCGGCATGGAGGGGCACTCCGTTTTCTTCTGCGAGGGTGAAAACTTCATCGTTTGCAGCGGCGCCGCGCTGGGCGAGAGGCTGATCTGCTGCGCGATCGGCGCGAACGGGGCGGAGCAGGTCCTTTCTCTGGAACGGATCCCGAATCCCGCCGACCCGGACGAGGTCGCTTACGCCGTCAACGGCGAGGAAACGGATGAGGCGCAATATCTGGCCGCGTTGGAAGCGTTTGCCGCTTCGCACGACACCATGATCCGGCTGGACATCGAAGAAATGCGCATCGTCTCCCTGGCGGTTGAGGACGGCGACATCGCGGAAACGGTCGTGGGGACGATCCCCTATCAGTCGTTTGAGACGATCGTTCCATAAGCAGGGATCAAAGAAATAATCGAAGCTTCTCCAGAAAAAGAAAGAAGCAAGGAGCGTTGAGCCCCTTGCTTCTTTTGGATTGCGTTCAATTCGGCGCCGATCGAAGCGCCTGCTGTGTGAGCGGGCTTACTGCCCTCCCTTATGCGCCTGACGGACATTGTTTGCCGCGACCAGGATCAGCACGCTCAGTGCGATGGTGAGGAATGCGCTGACAAAGCCCGACGCGTTTCCGTTGTTTTTGAAGCTGGTGATGACGCTGCTGATCGAGCCGAGCAGGCCGAAGATCGCGAAAATAAAGGCTGCAGTGCCGTATTTTGTGTTCTTGGACGCCTTGACAGAGACGACGCCCTCAATCAGGGAGATGGTACCGGACACGAGACAGAGGATGCCGATCAGGTAGGCTCCGAAGACCCCTTCCGCGGCGCCTTCCATCGCTTGGATCTCCTCGTCAACCGCGATCACGCTTCCGAACCCCAAAAGGGCAATTCCGGCGATAATCGCCAGCACGGCAAATATTACGGTCAGGATACCCGAAATCTTCAATACTTTTTTGCTGGTTTCCAGTGACATGTTTTTGCCCCCCTGCATCATCATTTTTACGGAGCGTCCCATTCGCTCCCGATTTTCTGTCCCTGCAAGTGTGCTCGCAGGGTTTTATTTAAAATACCACAAATTCCCCCAAAAAGCAAGGCGGATCAATGGCTTTCAGGAGCCTATTGCACGGTGCGCGATTTGCGCTGAGCGGGGGGCTTCGGCGGTGCGAAAGGTTTTCCCGGAGAATCTCGAAAAGGCCGGCATCCTTTTGTAATTGAACATAAAGATTCAAAAAGAAAGCCGCCTCGCCTGACAGTCAAACAGCCATTCCTGCGCCAACGCTTTCAGCTCCATAAAAAAGTACCTCTTTCCGCCTTGAGCTGAACCGAACCAGTAAAAACGGACAATAGACAAAAGGCCCCCTGATGTAGGAAAATAAAAGTACTACATTAGGGGGTATAACTATGTCAAGGAAGTATGAGAAAGTGCAAGAACTGTTGCCGATCATAAAAGCACGGATGGCGGAAGGAAAGACGCAAAGAGAAATCGCGGAAGAATTTGGACTGAAGGATAAGTATGTGGTGAAGCGGCTACTGACGCGAGAAAGGGAAAAGGAACGGAAGGCAGCTGCAGGAATAGCATTGCGGCCCAAAGGCCGACCGAGAAAAGATTCTTCGCCGCGAGACATCATAGCAGAACAAGCCTATGAGATACAGCGGCTGAAAATGGAGAATGCGTTACTGCGGGATTTTCTCTCGCACGCCGGGAAGGAGTGAAAGCCAACGTTAAATACAAAGTGATCTACCGTCACCGAGATAAATACCGCATCATCGAAATGTGCCGGTTCTTCGGCGTCTCACGCAGCGGCTACTATGGGTATGTTAAGCGAATGGAGAACCCGGCGAAGGATCTCCCTCTGGCCGAGAAGATCCGCGAGTGTCAAGCCGAGTGCAGGAACACCTACGGATACCGCAGAGTACATATCTGGCTGGAAAAGCGCGGAATCCATCACAATCCCAAAACCGTTCTCAGAGTAATGAACAAGTACAGTTTGCTGTCTGTTATTAGGAGAAAGCGGTATGTGAAGTATGGAGAGGCTCTGCATCGTTACCCGAATCTGCTCAACCGGAACTTCACAGCAGACCGTCCCAACCAAAAGTGGGTGACGGACATTTCATACATCCGTACCGGACAAGGATTCCTTTACCTCTCCGTGATCCGCGACCTCTATGACAACAGCATCGTTGCCTACAAGACGGGGACAGAGCAGACGATCGACCTCGTCCTCAACACAATACGTGCAGCCAGGAAAAATGAGAAGGTCACTGCAGAGTTGCAGCTCCACAGTGACCAAGGCTTTCAGTATACTTCCCAAGCGTACTTTAAGCTAACACAAGAATACGGTATTACGCCGTCCATGTCAAGACGCGGGAATCCTTATGATAACGCTTTGGCTGAAAACTTCTTCTCTATACTCAAAACGGAGTGCATCCACCGGGCGAAGATTGCGTCCTTTGAGGAGGCCAGGCTGCTCATTGATGATTACATCTATTTCTATAACCACCAGCGTATCCAGTCCAAAACAAAACTGACACCGCTGGAATTGCGGTGCCAGTTCGTCGCTTGAATTGATCATTCCTACATCACGGGTCTTTTTTGTGCTGTCCGCACAATCTGGTTCGGTTCATTTTGCTTTCTCGGGGGCTTTTTCTTTTGCTTTCCGCCGCGCCTCAGGAATCCCCGCCGCCGCGCTCGCGCACAATGATGCGGATCGGCGTCCCCTCCATGCCGAAGGCCTCGCGGATCTGGTTCTCGATATACCGCTGATAGGAGAAGTGGAACAGCTCCGCGCGGTTGACGAAGCACACGAACGTCGGCGGCTTGGAAGAGGCCTGCGTCATATAATAGATCTTGAGCCGCTTGCCCTTATCGGAGGGCGGCTGCACGCGCGCGGTGGCGCGGGCCAGCAGCTCGTTGAGCGCGCCGGTCGTCACGCGCATGGCGTGATACTGCGCGACGCGGTTGATGAGCGGAAAAAGCTTCTCGACGCGCTGCCCCGTTTTGGCCGAGAGGAAGAGGAACGGCGCATAGCTCATAAACGAGAAATCGTTCGCGAGCCGGTCGGTCACCTCGCGCATCGTGCGGTCGGTCTTGTCGCCGACGGCGTCCCACTTGTTGACGACGACGATCGAGGCCTTTCCCTGCTCATGCGCGTAGCCCGCGATCTTGGAATCCTGCTCGGTAAAGCCGACGGTCGCGTCGAGCAGGAGGAGGCATACGTCCGCGCGGTCCACGGCCATGTAGGCGCGCAGCACGGAATAATGCTCCACCGCGTCGGTGATCTTTTTCTGCCGCCGGATGCCCGCCGTATCGATAAAGCGGTAGCGGCCGTATTCGTTTTCCACATCGGTATCGGTGGCGTCGCGCGTCGTGCCCGCGATATCGGAGACGATGGCGCGGTCGCTGCCTGCGATGCGGTTGACGAGGGAGGACTTGCCGACGTTCGGCTTGCCGATGATCGCGACGGTGATGCGGTCCTCCTCGCCGTCCTCGAGCCGGTCAAAATCGATCTGCGCGCAAACGGCGTCGAGCAGGTCGCCGGTGCCGTGGCCGTGCAGGCTCGAGACGCCGATCGGGTCGCCGAGCCCGAGATTGTAAAACTCGTAGAATTCCGGCGGCGGCTCGCCGATGCTGTCGCATTTGTTGACGCACAGAACAATGGGCTTGCCGCTCTTCTGCAGCATGGCGGCGACCTCCTGGTCGGTCGCGGTGACGCCCGCCTGCAGGTCGGTGACGAGGATGATGACGTCGGCGCTGTCGATCGCGAGCTGCGCCTGCCGGCGCATCTGCGCCAGGATCACATCGTCGGAAAACGGCTCGATGCCGCCGGTATCGACGAGCATCATCTCATGCGTCAGCCATTCGCAGGGCGCGTAAATGCGGTCCCGCGTGACGCCGGGCGTGTCCTCAACGATGGCGAGGCGCTGTCCGGTCAGCTTGTTGAACAGGGTGGATTTGCCGACGTTCGGCCTGCCGACGACGGCAACAATGGGTTTCGGCATAGGGGTGTCACTTCCTTTGCATTCCGATCGGCGGCGGATCGAGCAGCGCATGCGCCAGCGCGCCGCCGGTCGCCTCGCTGCAGAGAACGGGAACGCCGAGCGCCGCCGTGAGATCGGGGATCGTGAGATCGTCTAAAAATCGGTCTTTTTCGTGCCGGAGCATGCAGTCGGCGAGCAGGACGAAGTCGCCGAGCTCCTGCCCGCCCAGCTCCGCAATGAGATCGGAGCCGGTGACGAGGCCCGTCACCGTGATCTGCCCGCCGAAAAAGCGCGACGGGACGGCCCGCACGGTCACGTCGAGCGCGGGATCCAGCGCGGCGGCGCGTTTTGCCAGCGCGCCGATGGAAGGCGCGGCGGCGCGGCCGGTTGCGAGCGTGATGCGGCGCGCAAGGCCGCAGGGCGCGATTTCCCGCAGGGCGGCCTCAAATTCGAGCCGGCAGTTGGCGATCAGGCCGACGCCGTTTTCGAGCTGGGCGAAATCGCCGTAATAGTCGGGCGCGGGGACGGGCCGCTGCGCCCGCAGAAAAAATTCGTCCGCGGGGTAGGCGATGCGGTCGCCGCGCGCGGCAAGCCATTGCTCCGCAAAGGACTCCACCGTGTCGATCACGGCGGCCGCCTCTTCCTTTGTAAACGGGCGCAGCGGCGTGAGTCCCTCGCGGTGGCCGGTGAGGCCGACGGGCACGCAGGCGACGGACTGCAGCGCAGGCCAGAGCGCGCCGAGGTCGGAAAGCGTGCGCGAAAGCTCGTCGCCGTCGTTCCATCCCGGGCAGAGCACGAGCTGCGTATTGACGCGCACCCCGCCCGCGCAGAGGCGGCGCAGCCGCGCGAGCGAGGCCTCGCCCGCAAAGCGGTTTCGCATCATGCGCTCGCGCAGCGCGGGGTTCGTCGTATGCACCGAGACGTTGACCGGCGAGATGTGCATGGCCAGGATGCGGTCGATATCCTCGTCGGCGAGATTCGTCAGCGTGATATAGTTGCCGAACAGGAACGACAGCCGCGCGTCGTCGTCCTTAAAATAGACGGTGTCGCGCATGCCCTTCGGGTTCTGGTCGATAAAGCAGAATACGCAGTTGTTGCGGCAGCTGCGCTGCTCATCCATCAGGTAGGTCGCAAACGTGAGGCCGAGATCCTCATATTCGCCCTTTTTGACGTGAAAGCTCATCAGCCTTTCGCCGCGCCGGACGGTGAGCCAGCATTGCTCCTGCACGAGATAAAAGCGGTAATCGAGCACGTCCCGGATCGGGCTGCGGCCGATCTTGAGCAGCGTGTCGCCCGCGCGGACGCCGGCGCGCGCGGCGGGCGAGCCGGGCTCGACGCCCGTGACGGTAACAGCCATTTCTACCGCCTCCTTTTCGTTTTGCCGAACAGAAAAAGGGCGGGGCCTCGACCCCGTCCCTTTTGCGCAAGCTTATTCCGCGTCGGCCTTGACGACGACCGCCTTGCCCTTGTAGTAGCCGCAGTTGGGGCAGACTCTGTGCGGCATCTTCCACTCGCCGCAGCGGGTGCATCTGCACAGGGCGGGAGCTTTGAGCTTCCACACGCTCGAGCGTCTCTTATCCCTGCGGGCTCTGGATACTTTTCTCTTCGGTACTGCCATTTCAGGCGCCTCCTTTATTGATGTTCAAGCAGTGTTTTCAAAATGGCCATGCGGGGGTCTCCCTCCTGCGGGGAGCAGCCGCAATCGGCTTGGTTGCGATTTTTTCCGCACACGGGGCAGAGCCCCTTGCAATCCGGCTTGCAAAGGAGCACCTGCGGCACCTCCAGCAGCAGATCGCCCGCTGCGATCTCATCCAGATCGAGGATGCCGTCCGGCGCGACAAGGAAAACGTCGTCCAGCGTCTCGTCCGCAAGCGCGCGCACAACCGTGTGCTCATACGCCCGTCGGAGAGGCCGCTCGGTCTGCATCAGGCAGCGCTCGCACGCAAAGCGTGTCACGCCGCTGATTTGGTAGCGCAGAGAAACGACGCCGGCGCGGTTTTCCGCCCGTCCCCCGACCGCCAGTGATTCCGGGAACAACGGTTGACCGAGCCTTTTGATCCACGAAAGATCAAGCGTGCCCGCGATGTCGGTCCCCTCGCCGGGAAAATCCAGAATCTGCGCGATATCGAGCTTCATTCCGGAGCCTCCCCGACGCGCGATAAAAAACCGCACGGAAAATCAATCGTAACGCGGGCGCTACAAAAGAGATTATAAAATACCGGTTTCGCTTTGTCAATGCCCTTTTGGCGCGGGAAAGCCGGATTTTCGCAATTTTTCCGCCGATTTTCCCCGCTTGCGCCCCAAAGCGGCGCCCGGGCGTCCAAAAAGCTCCGACGTTCCCGCCGAACGGGGGGACGCCGGAGCAGCTATGTAAAGGATCGGGATGCGCCTTTGCACGATGCCGCCGTGCGCCGGCGCGCGCCTTGCCCGAAAATCAGAGATCCGTGATGTAGCCGTGCATCTCTTCGGGGAGCTCCTCGGGCTCGCAGCTTGCGATAAATGTGACGGTGACGTTGTTCGCCGTCGTCACCTTGACGAGCTGGCGCGCCATCGCGGCAAAAGCGTTGACATCCTTGCCGCAGACGCGGAACGTCGCGTCGCAGAAAATATCGGTAATGTCATAATTGCCGGCCATCAGTCCGCACAAAAAGCCATAGTACGCATCGAAATTCTTGACGCCGTACTGCTCAATATCGACGAGGCGCACCTGATAGTTCAGATCATAGGTGAGCTGGATGCCCTTTTCAATGACGACGACGTTGCCGTTTGAGGTTTTGGCGGCGTCGTTCGCCATATCGACCATCGTTTTCGTCTTGCCGGAGCCCTTATGGCCGACGAGTAATTTAATCATAGGGAATTCCTCCTTTATCTTCTCCGCCGCGGCGGAGCGATTTTTCTTCCGCCTTTATTTTACACGATCGCGCCGCCCATTTCAACCTCATTCCCGAAATTTACACGGCGCATGCAAAGAATTGTGCGAAGGGACAGAACAAACGCCCGCGAAAACGTCATTTTGTCTACGTCCTGCGCCGCCGTGACCGGAAAACGGCACAGAACCACGCCCTCGCAGGAGAGATCGCCCTCCCCCAGCGCGTCGCCCGCCCGAATGGGGGCGGCCGCGCTTTCGGCGAGCGTGATCTTCGGGCGGATCTCGCCGATATCGCGCGGCACAAGCAGCCTTTCGGGCGCTTCGGCGCGCACCGCGACCGACCGGCGCACGCCGCCGGAGACGGGAACGCGTTCGGCGATCTCCGGCAGGGGCGTTTCGATCATCTGCCAGCCGCCGAAGCCGTAATCGAGCAGCCCGCGCGCCGCGCCGAAGCGGTCGTCGCCCGTCGGGGCGCCCAGAACCACCGCGATCAGCTCCATGCCGTTTCGCTCGGCGGAAGCGGCGAGGCAGTATTTCGCGTCGTCGGTCGTGCCGGTCTTGAGGCCCGTCGTGCCGTCGTACCAGCGCACGAGCTTGTTGGTATTGACAAGCTGCGTCGCGCCGCCGCGCAGCGTGTCCGCCCAGATCGTCGTGTAATCGCGGATCATCGGATGCGCGAGCAGCGCCTGCGACAGAAGGGCGATATCGCGCGCGCTCGAAACGTGCCCCGCGGCGTCCAGCCCCGTGCAGTTGCGAAACGTCGTATGCGCGCAGCCGAGCGCCTCGGCGCGCTCATTCATCCGCGCGACAAAGGCCTCCTCGCTGCCCGCCATGTGCTCGGCAAGCGCGCAGGCGGCGTCGTTGGCCGAGCCGACGGCGACGGCGCGCAGCAGCTCATCGACCGTCATTTCTTCGCCGGGCGCCAGCCAGATCTGCGAGCCTCCCATCGAGGCGGCATGCTCCGTGCAGGCGACGACGTCGGTCAGCGCCAGCTCCCCGCGCTCGATCGCCTCCGCAGCGAGCAGCATCGTCATGATCTTTGTGATGGAGGCGGGCGCCATCGGCGCGTCCGCGTTCTTTTCAAACAGGACCTGCCCCGTCGTGCGCTCGATGAGGATCGCGCTCTCGCACGGGATACCGGAATTGACAAGGATGGCGGCGGCGGGCGCGGCTTCTTCGGCGGCGGCGCGCACGGGCAGCAGCAGCAAAACGGCGCAGAGGATCGCGAGCCGGCGGCAGTGACGCATGAGATCTCCCCCTTTTCGGGAAAAGGGTATGCAAAAGCGGGGCGGATCATGCGCAAACCCGGCGCAAAAAGAGAAACAGGCGGCGCGCAGCCGGGCTGCGCGCCGCCTGTGGGGGGGAAGCGGCGGAGGTCAAAGGAAAAAGGCGTTTTGCTTCGGCGTTTCACAAGCGGGGCGCAGCCGCTCCGTCATCGACCGCACCTTTTCCGCCGGCAGGCGGCGGCTGTTTGTCGGGCAGCGCGCGATACAGCGCATGCAGCCGATGCAGGCCGCGGGGTCGGTCTGCCGGGAGCCCGCCGCGATTGCGCCGACGGGGCAGTCCCGTGCGCAGAGGCCGCAGCCGCTGCAGGTTTCGGCGACCTCGATCACGGTGGGGCCGTCCTTTCGCGCGCGATAGGGGCGGCTGCCCGGAAGCGCCGGCGGTTCAAAGCTTCCCGCGGCGAGCTTTTCCGCGGCCGCCGCGGCAAAGGCACGCAGCTCTGCCCGATCGGCCGCGTCGGGGCGCCCCGCGCCGTATACGGGCATGATGTTGTGCTGTGTGACCACGGCGCATGCCGCGGCGACGCGAAAGCCGTTGGCGGCAACGAGGTCGGAGAGCTCCAGCAGCGCATCCTCAAAGGCGCGGTTGCCGAAGGCGACGCACAGGATCGCCGGCGTCTCCTCGCCGCGGATCAGCCCCAGCCGCTCGGCCGCCGTCTGCGGGACCCTGCCGCCGTAGCACGGCACGGAAAAGACGCAGAGCGCCTCCCGCCCGATCTGCGGCGCATCGACGGTGCGCGCGCACAGATCGACCGTCCGGTTTTCGGTTCCAAACGCCCGCGCAATGACCTCGCCGGCCGCCCGGCTCGTCCCCGTCGGGCTAAAGGTGATATGATACAGCCGCTTCATGGAAAAACGCCTCCCTCCGCGCCGATAAAAAAGCGGACAGGGCACCCATATCCCTGTCCGCCTGCCTTGTGCGGCTTATTCTTCTTCCGTCGGCATCCCGTCGGGAGTTTCCTCCGCGGGGATTTTCGTGCAGCCGCAGGCGCAGGAATCGGCGTCGTCCGCCTCCGGTTCGCCGCAGCAGCAATCGCAGTCGCAGCAGTCCTCGTCGTCGCAGATTTCCCACTCGCTCCTGTCGCTGAGGTAGTTGTAGACGGAGAGAGCCAGACCGGCGGCCGCCATCACAACGGCGGTGCCCGCCAGAATCGCAGTCAAATGCTTCATCAAAGAGTCCTCCTTTCCGGTTCGTTCAGACGGATGTCGGGTGCAGCACCCTCATCATACACGAATCATTCCCAAAAAACAAGAAAAAATCACAAAGGCGGCGCCGCGGCCGGTTCTTTTGCGAACATGCTTTGTCCCGTCATGGCGGCCGGCCGGTCGAGCCCCAGCAGCTCGAGCATCGTCGGCGCCAGATCGCAAAGCGCGCCGCAATCGCGCAGCGGGCGGTTTTCACCGATCGAGACAAAGGGGACGGGGTTGGTGGTATGCGCCGTCATGGGCGCGCCGTCCGGCTCGACCATCGTTTCGGCGTTGCCGTGATCCGCCGTGAGCAGCACGACGCCGCCGAGCGCGAGGACCTTGTCGCATACGCGCCCGACGCAGGCGTCCACGGCCTCGACCGCCCTGACGGCGGCCTCAAACACGCCGGTATGCCCGACCATATCGCAGTTTGCGTAATTGAGGATGACCGCATCGGGGCAGTGATCGGAAAGCGCCTCCAGCAGGCGGTCCGTCACCTCGTAGGCGCTCATCTCGGGCTTGAGATCGTAGGTCGCCACCTTGGGCGAGGGAACGAGGATGCGCTCCTCGCCGGGGAACGGCTCCTCAACGCCGCCGTTGAAGAAAAACGTGACGTGCGCATACTTCTCGGTTTCGGCGATGCGCAGCTGCCGAAGGCCGGCGCGCGAAACGATCTCGCCGAAGGTATCGCGCGGCTCCTCGGGGCGAAACGCGATCCCGACGCCCTCGATCGCCGCATCGTAGCACGTCATGCAGACATAGGAGGAAAGGGGGATCCGCTCGCGCGCAAAGCCCGCGAAATCGGCGTCGACAAAGGCCCTCGTCAGCTCTCTGGCGCGGTCGGGGCGAAAGTTGTAAAAGATGACCGCATCGCCTTCCCGCACGCCGGAAAAGCCCTCGCGGGCCAGCGGCTCGACAAACTCATCCGTCACGCCGGCGGCAACGGAGGCGCGCACGGCGGCGGCCGCGTCGGTAAAGGGCGCGCCGCTGCCCTCGGTGAGCAGGCGGTAGGCGCGCGCCACGCGCTCCCACCGCTTATCGCGGTCCATGGCGTAATAGCGGCCGACAACCGTTGCGACGGCGCCGACGCCGATGCGGTCCATTTCGCCCTGCAGCTCGGTCAGATAGCCCGCGCCGCTGTCCGGCGGGGTGTCGCGCCCGTCGAGGAAGCAATGCACGGCGACGCTTTCAACGCCGCGGCGCTTTGCCATCTCGAGCAGGGCGTAGAGATGCGTGTTGTGGCTGTGCACGCCGCCGTCGGACAGAAGGCCCATCAGGTGCAGGGTATGGCCGCCCTTTGCGGCGTCCATCGCGGCCGCGAGCACGGGATTTTCAAAAAAGTCGCCGTCCGCGACGGATTTGGTGATGCGGGTCAGCTCCTGGTAGACGATACGCCCCGCGCCGATATTGGTGTGCCCGACCTCGGAGTTGCCCATCTGCCCCTCGGGCAGACCGACGGCGAGGCCGGAGGCATTCAGCCGTGATTGGGGCCACGCGGCGCAGAGGCAGTCCAGATTCGGCGTATGCGCGGCCGCGACGGCGTTGCCGTCGGGCTCGTCGCGCAGGCCGAAGCCGTCTAAAATCATCAGCAGAACGGGTCGCCGCATGCGAGCGCCTCCTTTTACTTGGACGCCGCTGCGACGATCGCCGCGAAGTCGGAAGCCTTCAGCGAGGCGCCGCCGATCAGGCCGCCGTCGATATCCGGCTGCGCCAGCAGCTCGCCGGCGTTCTTCCCGTTCATGCTGCCGCCGTAGACGATACGGGTCGCTTCCGCGACGGCGTCATTGTAGAGCTCCTGCAGCAGAACGCGGATAAAGCGGCAGGACTCGCCGGCCTCTTCGGGGGTGGCGTTTTTGCCGGTGCCGATGGCCCAGACAGGCTCATAGGCGATCACGATGCGCCGCAGATCCTGCTCGGGAACGCCCTGCAGCGCGGCGGTCACCTGGCGGCGCAGGACGGTGAGGGTCTTGTCGAGAGAGCGCTCGTCGAGCGTTTCACCGACGCAGACGATGCACGCCATGCCGGCGGCCAGAACGGCCTTGAGGCGCTTGTTGACGGTCTCATCCGTCTCGCCGAAATACTGGCGGCGCTCCGAGTGGCCGACGATGCAGATCGAAACGCCGATCTCGGTGAGCATATCCGCGGAGATTTCGCCCGTAAAGGCGCCGGATTCCTCCCAGTGGCAGTTCTGCGCGCCGACGATGATATTGGTGCCGCGCGCCGCGGCCACGGCGGTATCGAGATCGGTAAACGGTACGCACACCGCAATATTGCAGCGCGCGTTGCTCACCAGCGGCGCCATATCGCGGATCAGCATTTTGGTGCCGGCGCGAACCTTGTTCATCTTCCAGTTGCCCGCTACGACGGGATTGCGCTTGCTTCTGTTCATATGGATATTCTCCTCTCAAAATGGATTTGCGGTCACGGTTTCTCGTTGAGGCAGGCGATGCCGGGCAGTTCGAGCCCTTCCAGGAACTCAAGGCTGGCGCCGCCGCCGGTGGAGATGTGCGACATTTTATCCTCAAAGCCGAGCTGTGTGACGGCCGCGGCGGAGTCGCCCCCGCCGATCACGGTGATCGCGCCGGATTCGGCCATCGCGCGCGCGACGGCGCGGGTGCCCTCGGCAAAGCGATCCATCTCAAAAACGCCCATCGGGCCGTTCCAGACGACGGTTTTGGCGCCCTTGACGGCGTCGGCAAAGAGCTCTCTTGTTTTGGGGCCGATGTCCATGCCCATCCAGCCCGCGGGGATCGCGTCGGAAGCGACGACCTGCATCTCCGCGTCTGCGTCAAACCGGTCGGCGACCACGTTATCGACGGGCAGCAGCAGGCGCACGTTGTTGCGCGCGGCCTTCTCCGTCAGCTCGCGGGCGACGTCGAGCTTTTCCTCCTCGCAGATCGAGGTGCCGATATCGAAGCCCTGCGCCTTGAAAAAGGTGTAGGCCATGCCGCCGCCGACGAGCACCGCATCCGCCTTGTCGAGCAGGGCACTGATGACGCCGATCTTATCGCTGACCTTCGCGCCGCCGAGGATGGCGACGAACGGGCGCTCGGGATTGTTGAGCGCGCCGCCGAGGAATTTGAGCTCCTTTTCGATCAGGAAGCCGGAGACGGCGGGCAGGTATGCCGCCACGCCGGCGGTCGAGCAGTGCGCGCGGTGCGCGGTGCCGAAGGCGTCGTTGACAAAGACGTCGGCCAGCGAAGCAAACGCTTCGGAGAGCGCGGGATCGTTTTTGGTCTCGCCCTTTTCAAAGCGGACGTTTTCGAGCAGCAGCACCTCGCCGGCCTTGAGCGCGGCGGCCTTCGCCCTCGCGTCGGGGCCCACGACGTCGGCGGCGAGCGCCACGGGGCGGCCCAGCTTTTCCGAAAGGCGGGCGGCGACGGGCGCGAGGGAAAACTTTGCCTCCGGCCCGTTTTTGGGGCGGCCGAGGTGCGAGCAGAGGATCACGGCGGCGCCGTGGCCGAGCAGGTATTCGATCGTGGGCAGGGCCGCGGTGATGCGCGTTTCGTCGGTGATGGCGCCGTCGGCGAGCGGGACGTTGAAGTCGCAGCGCACCAGCGCCTTTTTGCCGGAGAAATCGAAATCGCGCACGGTCATTTTATTTTCCATGCTCATGGGTACCGTCTCCTTTTGATTGGATTGGGGTTTTTACTTGGTGCCGAAGATGCGGTCGCCCGCGTCTCCGAGTCCGGGGAGGATATACTTGTTCTCGTTGAGGCATTCATCCTCGGCGGCGGCGTAGATCTGTACGTCGGGGTGCGCCTCGGTGAGCGCCTTGATGCCCTCGGGGCAGGAGATGATACACACAAACTTGATCGAGAGCGGATTGCGCTTTTTGATCGCGTTGATGGCGTCTACCGCGGAGCCGCCGGTCGCGAGCATCGGATCGAGCACGATCACGTCGCGCTCCTCGATATCGGCGGGCAGCTTGCAGTAGTATTCGTGCGGCGTATGCGTAACGGGGTCGCGGTACATGCCGATATGCCCGACCTTGGCGGCGGGCACCATCGCGAGCATCCCGTCGCACATGCCGAGACCGGCGCGCAGGATCGGCACGAACGCGAGCTTGCGGCCGGCGATCACCTTCTGCGTCGTTTTGCACATCGGGGTCTCGATCTCAACGTCCATCAGCGGCAGATCGCGCGTCGCCTCAAAGCACATCAGCATGGAAACCTCGCTGACAAGCGCGCGGAAATCCTTGCTGGGGGTGTTTTTGTCGCGCATGATCGTCACCTTGTGGCGGATCAGGGGATGGTCGAAGATAATGGGCTCTGGCATTGCGAAAATCCTCCTGTATGGTTGCATTTTGGCCCGCCGCAGCGGAAATCCGCGCGCAAAGCGGTTCAGCGCCTTGCTTCGATCGCAGCGATCTGGCCGATCCGGCGTGCATGGCGCTCGTTTTCTTTTTCAAACGGCGTCGTCAGAAACAGATCGACAAGCTGGATCGCGAGGCCCGCGCCGACGACGCGCCCGCCCAGGCAGAGCACGTTCGCATCGTTGTGCATGCGGGTGAACTGGGCCGAAAAGCTGTCTGAGCAGCAGGCCGCGCGCACGCCGCGCACCTTGTTGGCGGCGATCGACATACCGATGCCCGTGCCGCAGAAGAGCAGCCCGCGGTCGTAGCCGCCCGTTGTCACGGCCTTGCCGACCGTTTCGGCATAAGCGGGATAATCGACGGAATCCGGTGAATCGCAGCCGAAATCCGTAAAGTCATAGCCGGCCTCGGCCAAGTGCCGCGCAACGGCCTTTTTGAGCTCGTAGCCGCCGTGGTCGCTGGCGATCGCAATTTTCATAAAACAGGGGTCAACTCCTTTACAGAATCAGGAAGGGGGAAACCGGAACGGCGCTCAGCCGTTTTGTCCGTTTTCGCGCGCGGCGCGCTCGCGCTCGGCCTGCGAAAGGCGGTGGTAATCGGGGACGAGGCGCTCCGCCGGAACGGGCGCGGCCTTTTCCGCCAGAAACGCCGCCGAGGAGGCGCGCTGGTAGCGCAGCGCCGCAGGCGCCGCCCGCAGATGCTTTTGCGGGAACGCGCCGCAGACGAGCATCGTGCCGTCGCCGACGACCGTCGCGCCCTCGGGAAGGATCGCTTCAAGCTCGCAGAGCTTCATCGCGTCGTCGTCCGTCAGGCGGGAGACGACGCCCTCCCGCACGGAAAAAAGCGCCGCGTAAACCTGTCCCGCGCGCGCGTCGAGCGCGGCGCAGACCGTGCCGTCGCGGCAGGAGACGTTCTGCGCCAGCGCTTCGAGCGTCGAAACGCCGACGCACGGCGTCCCGCAGGCGGCCGCCATTCCCTTGGCGGTGGAAACGCCGATGCGCAGCCCCGTGTAGGAGCCGGGCCCCGTGCAGACGGCGAGGCGGTCGAGCTCGCCGGCGGTCCATCCGGCGCGCGCCATCGTCTCGCGGATCAGGCCGGCCAGCGTGCGCGAGTGGGTCAGCCCCGTATGCAGATAGCTTTCGCTGCGCAGAATCCCGTCCTCAACCGCGGCGCAGGAGCACGCCAGCGAGGAGGTGTCGATCGCAAGCGTTTTCAATAGCCGCGTCCCTCCAGTCGGATGCGGCGGGTGTCGTCGTCCACGCGCTCGATGGCGACCGCGACCGCCGGCGCAACGCCGGCGCGCTCGTTCCATTCGATCGCAACGATCCAACCCCCGTCGAGGTAGTCATAGAATCCGGTCTCAAACAGGTCGTCCGCGCCGTTCAGGCGGTAGGCGTCCATGTGGCAGAGCGGCACGCGCCCGCCGCGGTACTCGTGGATCAGCGCGAATGTCGGGCTGGTGACGTCGCCGTCGTAGCCGAGTCCGCGCGCAAGCCCGCGGGTAAAAACCGTTTTGCCCGCTCCGAGCCCGCCGGTAAAGCCGACGACGTCCCCCGCCGAGAGCCGTCCGGCCAGCGCGGCGCCGACCTGCTCCGTCTCCGCGGGGGAATGGGTCTCGATCGTTGTCATGGCGGTTCGCCCCGTTTCGTATGCGGTATTTTCAAAGAGGGCACGCGCCCGCTGAGCGGGAACAAAACGGCCGTTTTTCGAAGTCACAGCCGCTATGCGGTTATTATAGCATATCGGAACGATTTTTTACAGATATTTTTTCCGCTTGACGGAGAAAACTCTCCACAATTCTTATGCACTTCTTGCGAATTTCGGAGACAGATCGGCCCGGAATGAGGGCAAAACGCCTAAAAAAGGGAAATGGAAATCCAAACGCGCCTGTGGTATACTGCGGTGTAGAGGCCGGCCGCGCATCTCGCCGCTTTCCGGGCGGCGCGCGCGGCGCCATACGCCTTTCCGGCCATAAGGGAGGAAGAAACCGTGCGCAACACGACGCTTTGCTATCTTGAGCGCGGCGGCAGCCTGCTGATGCTGCGCCGCGACAAAAAGGAGAACGACGAGAATGCCGGCAAATGGATCGGCGTCGGCGGAAAACTGGAGGAGGGCGAGAGCCCGGAGGACTGCGTGCGGCGCGAGGTGCGCGAGGAAACGGGGCTGACGCTCGGCGCGGCACGCCTGCGCGGGATCGTCACGTTCGTTTCCGACGAGTGGGGCACGGAGCAGATGTTCCTCTTTACGTCAAGCGATTTTTCCGGCGAAATGACCGACTGCGACGAGGGCGCTCTCGAGTGGGTGCCCGCCGCCCGCGTCGCCGCGCTGCCGCTATGGGAGGGAGACCGCATCTTCCTTTCGCTTATCACGGAGGAAGCCGTGCCTTTTTTCTCGCTCAAGCTCTGCTATCGGGGCGACATGCTCGTATCGGCGACGCTCGACGGCGAGCCGCTCGAGCGGGGGAGGGGCCTGTGGCGGGGCTGACTGCCGTGCGTGTCCAGGGCTTTTGCATGCTGCGGGACCGGGTTGCGGTCCGCTGTGCGGTCATACAAACGATCCCGTGGATCGGTCGGCGAATACGCCGGCCCTGCGGGAGCGGCTGCCTGTTAACTCTGAACGGACGGAAAATCAAAGGTCAGCATTTGCGCCGCCTGAAACAAAGAAAGATCACGGCACAGCCGGCGATCCATCTTTGTTTTGGATATGTCTGAACACCTTCATAATAGCCTATGCGTTTTCAATCGCACGGCGGGCGCGCTTTTGCGTCGCGATAACCAAAGAAATACGGCGGGAGCGTCACCCCGCAAACGACGCCCGTATCTGTTTGAGAAACTGCCCTGCGATCGGCGTGAAGCTCCGGTACTTGTTCCAGATCAGGTACATCTTCATTTCCAGACGGGGCGTCAGCGGGCGAAAAACAAGGCCGCTCTCCGGGGACGTGTCGATCAGATTGTTCAGCGTCAGAAGCACGCCAAGCCCCTCCTTTGCGAACATGGAGCCGTTGTAGGAAAGGCGGAAAGACCCTTCCAGATGCAGCCGGGAAAACCGTTCCGCTGCCCATGGGCGGATATCGTTTTCCCAGCTCTGCTTGGAGCAGAACAGCGGCAGATCAAGCAGATCGTCGGAAGCGATCTGCTCCTTTTTTGCAAGCGGCGAATCCGCCGGCACGACGACGCCGAAGGAATCGGATTCAGGGAAGACGACAAAATCGTATTTTTTCTCGTCCGGCGTTTCACAGATCACGGCAAAGTCCAGCAGCCCCTTATCCAGCTTTTCCGTCACCTGCTCCGTATCGCCGCTGGTGATGTGGTACCGGAGGTTGGGATACCTGTCCTTGAAGCCTTTGATCTCCCGGGCAAGATACCGGATCTGGTAGGACTCCGCAAGCCCGAAATAGATGTCCCCTCCGGTGATTTCATCGAGGGTGAGGAATTCCTGCTCGATCTTGTCCGCCATGGAAACCAGGTCCTCCGCCCGATTCCGGAGCAGGACGCCCTCCTCCGTCAGGGCGATGCTGAAGCTGTGCCGGAGAAAGAGCTTTTTGCCGAGCTCGTCCTCCAGGCTTTTCATCTGCTTGGAGAGCGTCGGCTGCGTCACGTGCAGCATGTCGGCGGCCCGGGTCATATTCTCCTCTCTTGCAACCGCCAGGAAGTATCTCAGCGTGCGGATCTCCACGGCGTATTCTCCTTTCCGAATCGGAATCTTATGATATGCAGACAAGGAATATCATGATATTCATTATAACCATTAGCGAAGCGCTTGGAAAGACCTTATAATGAAAATGCAGAGAGAAATTTGAGCAGGAGTGACACGGACGTGGATCGGGAACTGGAACGGATATTGGCGGCCCTGAAAGACGCCGGATGCGGGAACGATGCGCTGAAGACGGCGGAACAGGTTTACAGGACCGGGGATGCCGGCGCGCTGGTCCGTTACCTTCGAAAATGCCGGTGCGGCCTGATGGAGGAGCTCCACGAGAGCCAGCGCCGGGTGGACCGCCTGGATTTCCTGATCCGGCGGGCAGCAAAAGCGATTCAGTAAAAATAAAGGAGACAACGATCATGATCAAAAAAGAGGACCTTGTACTCACAGGCGAATGGGACAAGACCTTTCCCAAAAGCGAAAAAATCGAGCACAGCAAGGTGACCTTTGTGAACCGCTACGGCATCACGCTGGCGGCTGATCTGTATGGACCGAAGAATGCGGAGGGCAGGCTGCCCGCGATCGCGGTCTGCGGCCCCTTCGGCGCGGTCAAGGAGCAGTGCTCCGGGTTGTATGCCCAGACGATGGCGGAGCGCGGGTTCCTGACCATCGCGTTTGACCCCTCCTTTACCGGCGAGAGCGGCGGCAGCGTCCGGTACATGGCCTCCCCCGACATCAACACCGAGGACTTTATGGCGGCGGTGGACTTCCTCTCCCTCCATGAAAAAGTGGATGCGGACCGTATCGGCATTATCGGGATCTGCGGCTGGGGCGGTATGGCGCTGAACGCCGCCGCGCTGGATACGCGCGTCAAGGCCACGGCGGCCATGACCATGTACGACATGGCCCGCGTGAACGCAAAGGGTTATTTCGATTCCGAGGACAGCGAGGAGGCGCGCTATCGGAAAAAAGCCGCCCTGTGCGCCCGGCGGCTTGAGGACCTCAGGGCAGGCGAATACAAGCTCGGCGGCGGTGTGGCCGACCCGCTTCCGGAGGACGCGCCCTTCTTCGTGAAGGACTACTACGACTACTACAAGACCCCGCGCGGCTACCATCCCCGTTCCCTCAACTCCAACGGCGGCTGGAACGTGATTGGCTGCGAGTCCTTTCTCAATCAGCCGATCCTCCGGTATTCCAATGAGATCCGCTCCGCCGTGCTGATCGTCCACGGAGACGCGGCGCATTCCTGCTACTTCGGCCGGGACGCCTACGCCGACATGGTGAAGGACAGCAGGCATGCCGGAAACAAGGAATTGCTGATCATCCCCGGCGCGAGCCACACCGATCTTTACGACGGCGGCGGCAGGGATGCGATCCCGTTCGGTAAGCTGGAAGCCTTTTTCACCGCGTATCTGAAATAAGGGGGAAGAAACCGTGAGCAGCGTACTTGTAATTTCCACAAGCCTGCGGACAAAGAGCAATTCGGATATCCTGACGGAGCGTCTGATCGCCGGCGCGCGGGACGCAGGACATGAAGTCGAGCAGATCAGCCTGAAGGGGAAAAATCTGCAATTCTGCATCGGCTGCCTCGCCTGCCAGAAGACGCAGCAATGCGTGCTGAAGGACGACGCCGTCTGGATCGCGGAGAAGGTGAAAAACGCGGATACCCTCGTGTTTGCCACGCCGATCTACTACTATGAGATGAGCGGCCAGATGAAGACGCTTCTCGACCGCATGAACCCGCTGTATCCTTCGGATTACAGGTTCCGCAGGGTCTATATGCTGATGACGGCCGCGGAAGAGGAAGACCATGTGCCGGAAAAAGCGGTAAGCGGCCTGCAGGGCTGGGTCAATTGCTTTGAAAAGGCAGAGCTTGCAGAAACCCTCTTCTGCGGCGGCATCTCCGATCCCGGCGAAGCGTCCGGGAAACGTGCGGAACAGGCCGAGGCGTATGAATTCGGAAAGAGGCTGAAATGAAAAGGATTATTGTATTTCTGCTGGCATTTATACTGCTGCTGACCATGCCTGCCTGTGCGGCAAATGACGCCGGCTCCGCGGACGGCGCGCCGTCCGGCGAGGCGGCGCCCGCCGAACCGCCGGCAGAGCGCGTGAACCCCGCCCCGCCGCCGGCGGAGGCGTCTCCCCTGTCCATGCAGGAAAACGCCGGGCAGGAGATCGTTCTGACGGTCGCCGGACAGCAACTCTCGGTCGACTGGGCGGAAAACAGCTCGGTGGACGCGCTGCGCGAGCTGCTGAAAAAGGGCGATATCACCCTCGACATGAGCGATTACGGCGGATTTGAAAAAGGTGCTCCGCTTCCGGAAGAACTCCCGCAGAACAACGAGCAGATGAACGCGGACGCCGGCGACGTGATCCTCTACCAGGGCAGGCAGTGCGTCATTTACTATGACAAAAACAGCTGGTCCCTCACGCCGCTGGGAAAGATCGCCGGACTGTCCAGGACAGAACTGCAGTCGCTTCTGGGAACAGGGAACGTGGCGGCCGTTTTTTCCCTGGAGAAAGCAGTACAGAACCGGCGTTCGAGATGAACGCGAAAACGGTTCTGCTCAACGGCGGAGACGAGACGCCGATCATCGGCCTCGGCACCCGGACGCTCTCCGGCGACGAGCCGGAAAACCCCGCCTACCACGCCCTGAAAAGCGGGACGCGCCTTGCAGACACGGCGCGGTACTGTCGGAGCGAGGCCGGCGTCAGCCGCGGCCTGCAAAAGCGATCGACGGGGAGATCGTAAAGCGCGAGGACGTGTTCGTTACCGGTAAGATCATGCCGTCCGATCGGGAATGGGAGCCGCGGCTTTCTCTGCGCCGCCCACATCGCCGAGGTGCCGCTGCAGTAAAAATAGCGCAGAATACACAAGAAACCTCCCGCAGCCGAACGGCTGCGGGAGGTTTTTGGCTTGGGGCGGGGGCAGGGCCTGTCAATTCCCTTTATCGATTTTCCTTTCAAACCGAGAAAAAATCTTTTCCGCTCGTTCCAAATCAGAAAAATAAGGCTCACTGGCTGAATCATATTTGAAGCGGTAAAATCAGACTTTGTATGCGGCGCTCTCCTGCGCCACAACAGAAGCGTTCCGGTACCCATAAGAAGATAGTCATTCACGGCGAGCACTCCGGCGCCCGCGGCGCGCCGTTTTGATGAAGGAAACGCAAATAAAACTTGCAAAACGCCGTTGATCGGGTATAATGAATCATAACGAGCGATAACGATCCTTTCCCATAAGACGACACGGATCAAAACGGATGACGGGGAGTGGGGAGGATAAAAGCGAATAGACCGATGAGCCTGCTGCCGGCATTGGCCATGGCGCTGACCCTGCTGCCCGCCGCGGCGCCGGCCGCCGAAACCGGAAAGGCGCTTCGGCTCGACGCGGTGCACATCACGGGCGCGCAGATGGGCAGCGTATCCTTCGGCACAGATCCGACAGAGGCGGCTGTGCGCGCTCGGGCGGAAAAACCCTTTTCGGCGCGCCGCTTGTATGGCAATCGCAGACGGAATACGCCGGCTTTCTGTATCAATATTCGATCTCGTCTTCGGGAGGTTCTTCATGATGAAACGGATGAAAAAACTGGGGGCCCTTTTGCTCACGCTCGCGATGGCGGTGGAAACGCTTTCGCCCATGAGCCTGACGGTATCTGCGGCGGACGTTCCCGCCCTGCAGGCGATCGCCGAGGCGCAACGCGCGGCGGCGCCGGATGGGGAGGCGGACGGCCTCGTCGATTATACCGTTGAATTTACCTACAACGGGCTCCAATACGTTCTTTCCGGCGGCGAGTCGGTCGGGCTTTCGGCGATCCTGGATACCCTCGGCCTCACGGGCGGGATCGAAAACGCCGTTTCCGGCGCGCCGGAGCTCTTCTCCGCCTCGAAGGAGGGCGGCGAATGGATCGTCGCTTCCCATGCGCCCTTTGAAAGCGTTCAAAGCCTGCGCGTCACCATTGCGGGCGAGGAGTATGAGATCACCGTCACGGACGGTGTGGGAAGACTGTATTACCTCAATGAGAACGGGAAACAGGAATACTGGAGCAATTGGAACACGCTGAAAAGCAGTGACGTCAACAGCAGCAGCTTCACGATGAACGACAACAACAACCAGGGCCGGTACGCCGTAGAGCCGCGCACAAGCGTCACCTTCGACCGCCGTGTCGACGTCGAGGGCGACGTGCTGCTCGT
>Ga0208297_1001331_pt1 | contig 25113 bp, 24 predicted proteins | sample LMS_cellobiose_e_FD_187367 | JGI IMG/M metagenome (GOLD analysis project Ga0208297, IMG submission 187367) | Rumen-fistulated moose microbial communities from Alaska, USA - LMS_cellobiose_enrichment (SPAdes) (version 2) | ecosystem: Host-associated > Mammals > Digestive system > Stomach > Rumen... | reverse complement strand
AAACGTCACCCCTGGCAACACTGCTTTTGTCATGGCTGCTGCCGATCGGCATTTTCGCTTTGCTCGGTCAGTATATGTCGAAAAAGCTGATGGACAAAGCCGGTGGCGGTGCCGGATCCATGATGTTCAATCTTGGCAAATCGAACGCCAAGGTCTATGTCAAGTCCTCTGACGGCATTCGCTTCAGCGACGTGGAGGGGGTTGACGAGGCGGAAGAAAACCTGCAGGAGATCGTGGACTATCTGGAAAATCCCGCGAAATATCGGGAGATCGGCGCCTCCATGCCAAAGGGCGTCCTGCTTGTCGGGCCTCCGGGCACGGGCAAGACCATGCTGGCCAAGGCCGTGGCCGGTGAGGCTAATGTCCCCTTCTTCTCCATGTCCGGCTCGGAATTTGTGGAGATGTTCGTGGGCATGGGCGCTTCCAAGGTGCGGGATCTGTTTCGCCAGGCCAAGGAGAAAGCACCCTGCATCGTCTTCATTGACGAGATCGACGCCATCGGCCAGAAGCGAAGCGGCGGTCAGTACGGCGGCAACGATGAGCGCGAACAGACCCTCAATCAGCTGCTCACCGAGATGGACGGCTTTGACGGGAGCAACGGCGTAATCATCCTCGCCGCGACCAACCGCCCCGAGTCTCTTGACCCCGCACTCACGCGCCCCGGTCGCTTTGATCGGCGTGTGCCTGTTGATCTGCCCGACCTCAAAGGGCGGGAAGCCATCCTGAAGGTGCACGCGAAAAAGATCAAGGTCGCCGACGATGTGGACTTCCTGCAGGTGGCGCGTATGGCCTCCGGCGCCTCCGGGGCAGAGCTTGCCAATATCGTCAATGAGGCCGCTCTGCGCGCGGTGCGTGACGGCCGCGGCTTTGCCACCCAGGCCGATCTGGAGGAGAGCATCGAGGTGGTCATTGCCGGCTACCAGAAAAAGAACGCGATCCTCACGGACAAGGAGAAGAAGATCGTCGCTTACCATGAGATCGGTCATGCCCTCGTGGCCGCAAAGCAGACGAACTCCGCTCCCGTGCAAAAAATCACCATCATCCCCCGCACCTCCGGTGCCTTGGGCTATACGCTGCAGGTGGAGAACAACGACCACTATCTGATGAACAAGCAGGAGCTGGAAAACAAGATCGCAACCTACACCGGCGGCCGAGCCGCGGAAGAACTGGTATTCGGTTCCATTACCACCGGAGCCGCCAACGATATTGAGCAGGCTACAAAGCTTGCCCGCGCCATGATCACCCGCTACGGAATGAGCGAGGACTTTGACATGGTCGCCATGGAAACCGTCACGAATCAGTATCTGGGCGGGGATACGTCCCTGGCCTGCTCCGCCGAAACGCAAAGCAGGATCGATGAACAGGTCGTTGCGCTGGTTCGAGGACAGCATGAAAAAGCGCTGGCCATTCTGAAAGACAATCGCGGCAAGCTGGATGAACTGGCATCCTATCTGTACGAGCACGAAACCATCACAGGAGAAGAGTTCATGCAGATCCTGAACGCGGCATAAAACTCATGAAAAGAACTGCCCGCAGGGGTTTATGGCGCGCATACCAATTGTGTGCGCCCCAAACTCCTGCGGGATTGTTATGATCTCTCTGCCTCCCGCCAGAGGACTCCGGGCAGGCTCGCAGCCCGTCCCGGGGATAGATGAAAAATACCCTTATTCCAGTAGATTTAGTGCCTGTTGTATGCTATTCTATTAAAATAGAAAAAACCGAGCTGAAACAAAGCCGGTATAGAAGAAGCAGGAGGAAGGAAACATGAAAAAGCTGATCTGCTTGATTTTGACGGTCTGCATGCTTTTTGCGTTGGCAGCCTGCGGAGAAACGAAGCCCGCGGAGCCGGAAATCAAAGAATGGACCCGGCAGGGCACTTATGAAGACCAAAGCGGCAATCATCTGATCGTTAACCTCTCCGAAACGGAAGGCTATGAGGGCTGGGCTGTATCCCTGATGCTGGATGGGGAAACGGTCGGTTGGATTATCCAACAGGAGGGGAACGCTCTGCGCGGCAACCTGAACGGCTGGGATGAGAATGTTGATCCCCTTAACGTTACCATTACCGAAGAGGGCGAAGACGGTCTCAAGCTCGAAGTCGAGGGCGGCGAGACCTACCATTTCACGCCGATAGACGTACCGGAAGCGACGATCGTAGTCACAGTCAATCTTGAGGGAATGGGCCATATCGCATACGCCGAGGGTGAGGAAGCGCCGGAGATCGATCCGGAGTTCCCGGCCCAGTCTGCCTATATCGGCCTGGCCGAACCGGCTGTCCATACCTTCCTGGCCGAGCCGGAGGCGGGCAATCTCTTTGTAAAATGGACAAAGAACGGAGAAGACTATTCGACCGAGCCACAGATCACGCTTCTGCTGGACGAAAGTGCGGAATACACTGCCGTGTTTGAGGAAGATCCGAACTGGCAGAATCCCGTGATGAATTTCGTCGGGGAGTACCAGTGCGACCGGGCGCATGCCACGGTAGAGTGCTGGGGCTTTGATGAAGCGTTTATCACTATCGAGTGGGGCAGCAGCGCCTGGGAGCAGACTCGCTGGATCATCGTCGGCAAGCTGGATACTGACACGCTGGCCATCAGCTATTCCGGCGCCAGCAAAGCAGAGCTTGTCTATGATGAGGCTGGCGAAATCAAGAGCGATGAGTCCGTTTATGACGACGGCACCGGAACCATCGCCTTCCACGACGACGGAACCTTTACCTGGCACGAGGATCAGTCCGAAACCGGGGAGGATATGGTGTTCGAATGGATCCCGGCCATGGGCGACGGCTCCATCTCCATGCCCAATCCCTGGGCGGAGGCCGACAGCGCGGAAGCCGCGGCAGAAGGCGCCGGTGTCGGCTATTTCAAGCTTCCGGAAACCGGAATGGAGGTAGTCGGCGGCCCGATCGGCTGGGACAGCTACCGGTATACGGATCTGCTTGCCGAGGCAAACGGCTATGTCGGCGCCGCGGAGCTTACCGTACGAAAGGGCGTGAACCGGCCGGATCATGAGGTGAGCTACGACACGTCCGATGTGTCCGGCGATTATACCGCCTACACTCATGCGTGGACGATCGACGCAAAGGAATGGCAGGTCCGCTGCTTTGGCAACGAGGAGGGTCGGGCGATGAAAGCGATCTGGTCCTCTGACAACTTCAGCTATTGCATCCTGGTCCGCGGTCAGGGGGATCTTCGGGATACCTACGGCCTCGGCTCTGACGACATCGCTTCCCTCGTCGACGCGATCGCATAGTGATCAGCAAACAAAGCTCTCAGGGCTCTGCTGGCATATGCTTTTCATCTTACCGATACGTAAAACAAAGCACCTCTGGGTATGATCCAGAGGTGCTTTGTCATGGACAAGAAGCTCCAACATTTCTTACGTTTTCTTAAGTTCCCTTGCCGGGGGTCACGCACCGTGATATAATCCACAAGCTAAACAAGATGTCGGAAAGGACAAACACGATGAAAAAGAAACAGGTGTTTTTGCTGGCACTCATGATGCTGGCGCTGTTTATGCTGTGCGGCTGTGGTGCGATACAGGAAACGAGCATCAGCAGCTCCGGAGATTCCGTCACCGATCTGGCCCTTCAGCCGGACGGCGAGGCGGGGCATCTCTACGAAAATGACGGTCTGAAGCTGATGATCCCGCTGGAATATGATGAGCTTTTGATTACCGAGACGCCGCAGGATGACAGGGGAGCGCGGCTCTTCTCCGTCTCTGAAAAGGCGTCCGTTGAGGCGGCCAAGGCCGCAGGCATGGATTATGAGGGGGCCGGCTGGCTCTTTTCCATTGAACGGATAGACGAAGCGACCCTTCGCGATCTGCTGTGCAATACCGATCTCTCCGGCACGGAGGTCTTTGCCAGGGACGACCTGGGTCGTTATTATCTGTACCGTCACCCCACGGATGTACGCTATGTGAGGGGAAATAACGACGCTATGGCGGCGGACCAGGGTACCTGGACCGCTCTTAACGAGTGGGCCTGGAACAACGTGCGCGAGACCTTCCTCCGGGAAAACCCGGAGCTCATTGCCGATACCCGGGGCAGCACGAGCCTGGAACTCTCTCTGGCGCGTATCGCATACAAGAGCGGGACATGCTACAGCGTCAGTACCACGGAATATGGGCCCATTGAGCCTGCAGCGGACACCTTTGATGCGGCCCCATGGCTGGAGAAGCTCATGACAAATGTGCACTATGAGCTTATCGACCTCTCCCAGGCGCCGGACGGCGAGTATGTGGTTCTCAGCCTTCCCGATGAAGAGCTTCGATTCGATTTCTTCCGGGCGGAAGGTGAGGAGAACTTGATCCGCGAGGTTCACGGGGATGAGGAAATCGCGCTCTATCAGGCCAGCTTTGCGGATGGCACCAAAGCCAGCGCCGTCATGCAGGATTGGTATGATGCTCTTGTCGCTGATCGCGATATGCGCGGTCTTGGCTATACGCCGGATTCGCTGCTGGGCAGCTGGACGGAGAAGCTCGCCGGACGCGGAACGATCGCCATCAGCAAAAATGCCGAGGGCCGATACGATGTACAGGTCAACTGGGGCAGCAGTGCTTCCGAGATGAACGTCTGGACCATGACGGCCCATCCCGCTGCCAGCAATATGCTGCGCTATGAAAACTGTCGCTACATCATTCTTACGCTCAGCGAGGATGGACCGGAAACTGAGAAACTGCAGTACGAAAATGGCACTGGCTTGCTCACTCTGCTCAGCACAAATGAGCTCCAGTGGCAGGACAATACAGGCCATGCTGCGGATGACGCCTTGTTCGCCTTCGAGGATTAAGATCGGCTGGTCTTTCTCAATAGACTGGCAAAAGCTGCAACAGCGTTTGCCAGTACAGACAGTAATGAATGATATAGTGATCTATCAAAAAGCATAATTGACGCAGGCTGTTTCGTGTGGTTTGTTTTTATCACAGAAACAGTCTGTTTTCTTTTGGAGAGCGATAGGAATTCGGAAGAGGTTTTATATCCGCCCCTGCCTATAAGTGAAGGTCATTTTCCCTTCTCCCGGAACGAGCACAGTGTGGTCCCCATGCTGTAGATCTATCACATAAATCTATATCTGCGGATGATAGAATAGAGCGCCATCCACGTATACGCGAAAAAGACTCATGGGCAGCCATCCTTCGCAAAATGAAAAGAGACCGGATTTCTCCGATCTCTGTGTGATTAATCAATTTACTAAACTGGGATTCAACAATGAGCCGGTTTTAATTCTCTGCCGGAGTACATAGAGCGCCTTAAAGGACCGCAAAGGTGTGCATCATACCGCGGAAGCGCGCTCCACAGCCCTCGGCACTTTCCTGTGTGTAATGCCCCCAGGCGACGAAACAGCCGTCGTCAGCAGGGATAATATAAACCATCTGAAGCTCCCAGATGGACATCTGCCCCTCTTTATCCAGCTCGCCCCTGAGATCGATGCAGTCGCCTGCGCGGTCCAGGGTGTATTCCCAGCGAGAGACATTATATTGCGCGGAAAGCGTTTCAGCAATGGAAGCGGCCGTCGTTTCGGCGTCATCCGAACTGTGCGTAATCTCGAGATAAATCTCGGGATTGTCGGGGTTATCCCAGACGGAGATGAACCGTTCACAGTCCGCTTCACTCTGTCGTACGAAATTCTCGTAGTCATAGCCCATCTCAAAGCCAAGCGCGTCGTTCCGGATCGCCTCATAATGAACGGTCTGCTCCGTTCCTTCGAGGGGGACAGTTCCCTCAAAGTGTTCTCCGGGCTGCAGAGCCAAATCGGATTCCGCTGCTGCGGCGGGGTCAGCTGCGGCAGCCGTTCCATCCGCTGCCTCCGTGCAGATCCGTGCCGTTCCCGTAATCTTGCTCTGCGCGATCACTCCGACCGTATATTCGCCGGGTTCAACAGTAAAGACTGCACTGTCCCCACCGCTGACAGACGTTTCATAGGCAGGTTCTTCGGGGAACTCATCTGAGCCAAGCACGCCTGCCATGAAGCGAAGGGTGAGCTTCCCATCCTTATCCATACCGGTTGCATCTATTACGACATGCTCATTTTCGCCAACGGTCAGATAACCAAGACCCATGCTGTCTTTGGGGCCGCGATCTGCAGTGATGCTGATGCTGTTGTCTTCATTTGTACTCACGCCGAATATGGTTTTTTGCCCGCAGGCAGAAAGCAGGAGAACCATGGCAAGGAGCATCAGGGGCAGGCTTTTCTTCATTCTTTTCATCATCAAATCATTCGTCCTATTTGCAAATACATTTCCTTCCAAATTACCGTTTGTCTATTTCAATCCTGTCGCCTTGATCGCGCCGAGGCAGTGGATCCGAACGACTCGGTTCGGGTCCGTTTCCGCAATGCTTTGCAGCCGCTCCAGATAGGGCCTGACGAACTCCGGTCTGCGCTTGCCGAGCACGCGGAAGATCTCCGGCGCTTCCATCCGTACTTTGTCATCTGCATCATGCAGGAGCTTCTCGAATACCTGCATATAATTCTCATAAATATCAGGCGTATTCGCAGCGATGTTTTCGGATGCCCAGATAAACGCCAGTCGAACTTTAGGCTCCCCATCGGAAGCGAAGCGGAACAGCCCCGTCCAATACGGCTCCATCACTTGATATCCGCCTCGTCCGATCCTGCCAATGGCGTTTATCGCCCGCTCCCGCAAAAGTGGCTGGCTGTCAAGGAAGGAAGCTATAGTAGGAACCGCGTCCTGTACGGACTGAGGATAGATGAGGCCCATTTCACCCAGCAGCCAGAGCGCCTTCGCCTGTATTTTCACGGAGTCGTGGCCGAGGAGTGACGAGACATAAGGGATGGCTTCCTTCCATTTGTCCTTTTCCTTGGTCAGTTTTCCGAGTCCGTTATAGATTTCTGCCTCTGTCATGTCACTGGCTCCTCAAGCAGGAGGTTGTCTATCTGTTTTGCCTAAAAGTTGGGCTTCCAAACAAAAAGGCCCTCACCGGAAGCAATCTGCCTGATCAGTTCCAACAGTTGTGAATCCGGATTAAAAACAGTCAAATGCGTGTCATCGGGTTCTGATAGGATCATGCTTTCGCCCAGCATAATATAGAGATACCTTTTTTTCATCTCGTCAGCAATGTGCTTCGGTAACGGATTGACCACAGTTTCATCGCTTATTGATATGTCTCTATAACAATTCAGCTTCAGAACCAGGTCGATATGTTTTTGCTTTATCTCTTCTATCCGATCGCCTTGCAGGAAATACTCTTCAACAGAAAAGAATTGTCCAGGACTGTCTTCAGGCACTTGTGACGGCAATATGTCAATAATCCAGTATGAGGATTGCAGCAGATCTTCTACCGTTTTCTTCATTTCATAGACCACCAAAAATCCCGAGTTGTTGTGATCCTCATTCGGCTGCACGGCCTTCACTCCGCAGTTCCTGCACCGGCTTCAGTTTTGCCCACCTGTTGATTTTTATGATCATGAATACGGTAAGCCCCACCAGCAGCAGTGCAGAAGCAAGAAGCAGCAAAAGAAACAGATCATCTATCTTAAGGGCAGAAATGGAACTGTCAAACAGCGTATGCAGGAGCGCGGGGATCAGCACTGCCGGAATGTAATAGCCTTTCTTTCCCGACTCCAGCGCCTTTCCAATGTAGAATCCCATGATCGCGCCAAAGGTAAAGTGGAAAGGGGTAACGGCCCGGAATATTGCTGTGATCAGATCGCCGTTCACATACGTGATATCTTCCAGCAGCTGAAAACCTACGCCTACGATCCCGCCGCATATCACCAGATCCAGCCATGTTTTTGCAAATCTTTTCTTTACGGTAGAAAGCCGAATGAACAGAAAGCGGCTCAGTTCCTCCACCAATCCGACAGACAGGAAAGTACCAATAAACGCTGACAGGTATGTCTGGCCGGCAGCCCTTGAACGAATTTCCGCCAAGCTGGTCTTGACCGTTTCCGGATCTGGATTGCTCATCCACAGTTTCAGTGTATCCAGCCCGATCAGCCGATACGCCCGAACACAAAGAATCAACAGAGTAACGACCGCGGCCACCACCATGCTGAGCATCCCTGCGAGAACAAGTCTGCTGACTTCACCCTTCTCAAAAGGATTCTCCATTTTCTTTTTCATCAGCCATCTGACCAGAAGAATAGAAATCGGCAGAGATAATATTGCACACAGGATACCCATATATGCTCCTTTCCGAAAATCGACTGCAATCGCGGCACTGAATGAGGTTGTATTCCGACAGTCGCATGATTTTACCATAATTACCGATTACACGCAAGAATTCACAGCTACATTATTGTGCGGCAAGATATGCGGCCTTGACTACACTGCCACTTATGGGATGAATCAATCGGAAATGATCCGCTCGTCTTTGGACAAGCTCGTCATCAATCCCGTGATCAAATTCTCGTCGGTGAGCAAAGAGCTATTATCAAAAATCGATGAACTCATCACCGAGGGAAAACGCATCGGGAACAATCTCAATCAAATCGCTCGTGCGCTCAATTCGGATTCCTTTGATCCCGGTATCACAACAGATATCCGCCGCGCCCTCGGCGATCTGGCGGAATGGAAGTATACGATTTTACAGGAGGTGGGAAGCGCCATTGGCAACGATCAAACATTTGAGCTCGAAAAACTCGGACCTCGGGGCCGCCGAGCGATACTTGATCTTTCAGCACGACGAGAGCAGCAACAAGCCGATCCTGGATGCTGACGGTCATCTGATCCCCCGCGAGGATTACCGCATCAATTCCGTCCTCTGCGGCGACGAGGATTTTGCCATTGCCTGCATGAAAACGAATCTCGCCTATAGTATAATTTCATCAGGAAGTATTGTAAGCGTGGGTTGTTTCACACAAAGGAGGCTTACTATTTGAAGCAACCATACAATACTGTACTATACATGAGACTCAGCCGTGATGACGAGAAATACGGCGACAGCGTTTCCATTGAAACGCAGAGAACGATCCTCCGACAGTTTGCAAGCGACAACAATCTCCATGTGGTCGATGAATACGTCGATGACGGATGGAGCGGAACCAATTTCGAGCGCCCGGACTTCAAGCGCATGATGGACGATGTGGAGGCCGGGAAGATCAACTGCATTGTCACGAAAGACCTTTCCCGTTTTGGCCGTGAGCATGTGATGATGGATTATTATCTGGAATTCATGTTCACGGAAAAACACATCCGCTACATCGCCGTCACAGAGAATGAGGACACCGAAAAAGGCCTGAGCGATTTCGTTCCTTTCAAGAACCTGTTCAATGAGTGGTTTGCCAAGGATACCAGCAGAAAGGTTAAAGCGGCGTTCCGAGCCAAGCACGTAAACGGAGAGCGCACCTGCGCCTATGCCCCTCTCGGGTACAAGAAATCGCCGGATGCCAAAAACCGCATTGTGCCGGATGAGGAGACCCGCTGGATCATTGAAAAGATCTTTGACCTTGCCGTTCACGGAGCAGGTGCGGCAAAGATCACACGTGTTCTGCGGGAAGAAAAAGTACCCACTGCCAGTTGGCTCAATTACCAAAGAGACGGAACCTTTGCTCACATCTATGCTGATGCCCCACCGGAAAAAGCCTATGCCTGGACGATTGCCCAGGTGAAAAGCATCCTGCATAATGAGACCTATATCGGCAATAGTGTCCACAACACGCAGAGCACGATCTCCTACAAGAACAAGCGTGTTGTGCGTAAGCCGAAGGAAGACTGGTTCAGAGTGGAAAACACCCATGAGCCGCTGATCAGCAAAAGTGACTTTGAACAGGTGCAGGAGCAGACCAAAAGTCGGCGCAGGCAGAAAGCGGATTCAACCACGCAAATCTTCGCGGGCCTTGTCAGATGTGCAGACTGCGGATGGTCGATGAGCTACGGGACAAACAAGACTACATCCAATCCTTTCAGCTACTTCAACTGCACAAACTACCGGCAGTTCGGGAAAAAAGCCGGTACTTGTACAGCGCATTACATCCGATACGATGTCCTTTACCAGTATGTTCTGACGAGAACCCGCCATTGGGCGAAGGAGGCGCATACCGACGAGGAAAAGCTATTGGAAAATTTGCTGAAGGCCGGAGACCGTGAGCGCGCCGCCTCGAAGAAAAAGCAGGCGGCAGAACTGAAAAAGGCGGAAAAGCGCAAGACCGAGCTGGATAATATGTTCGCCAGAATGTATGAGGATTGGGCAGCCGGACGCATCACGGAAAGCAACTTTAGTATGCTCACCCAGCGCTACCAGACGGAGCAGGAGGAGCTGGAGCTGAAGATTCAGGAGTTCAAAGAGGAGCTCGAGGCTGAACAGCAAAGCATCGAGAATGCCGAGAACTGGATCCGCATTATCAAGGAAATCGGTAGTCCCGAAGAGCTGACGGCTGAGATTCTGAATGCTCTGATTGAGAAAATCATTATCCATGAAGCAACGGAAGACGACTTCGGCTTCCGACAGCAGGAAATCGAGATCATCTTCCGTTTCGTTGGTAAAATTGATTAAACTGATAAATGTATCTTTATCTATGGGAAACGGGTCGCTCCTGCCCTGATATCGACACACGGGAGAAGATCTCCGAAACGCTGGAAGTTGAGCTGACGTGGCTGCTGTATGGAAAGCCTGTCCCAAAAGATGAAACAGAAAAGAGAAAAGCAACGCTGGTTCTCGTCGGCGGTTCAGCGGTACTGCACATCTCAACACGAGTGCTATCTGCGTATACTAAAAAAATGATGCTGGCCCACATAAGGAAAGCGGGTTTTCATGTTCTTGTCCGGCTGATCCTGGTTCCTCTGGATATGATCGTACTCGGCGCAGCCATCCTGCAGCTGATAGATTTCCTCATGGGGATCAAAAGACCTCAAAACGGCGTTCAAAAGGTCGGCAGGGTCACCACTGTCTGTGCTGCGGGCGTGATTTTGTTCTTTGTTCTGCCGATAATCATCTTTTACGCCTCGTCCCTTCCGTCTCTTCCGGTCATCCCCGTGTATCATCAGATTTCCGGCTTCTTTTTCAATATGACATATTCGTCGTCCTGGGTATACCTCTTCCTCGGAATGGCCGCCTGGCTGTTCTGCCCCCTGAAAAACCCCGCCCGGCCGTCGGAAGACGATCCGCTTAAGCCTTGAACAAGCCTTGACCCGTTTCCCCGGCGCACAAAGAGCCCCCGCCGTTGCCGGCCGGGGCTCTTTTCGGTTTTTTCTGCATGGGATGCCCCTGTTTTCACCGCGGGCATCCCCCTTGGGGTCGCCTGACGCAATAACCTCAGAAATCCTCGGCGGAGAGCTTCTTGATGGCGTCCGAGGTGGCCTGGTACACACCGGGATAGGTGCTGCCCGGGCCGCCGGCGGTGAGGCCGGGGATGAAGTAATGCTTGCCGCAGGCGTGGATGATCTGGCGGGTGTACTTCTCCACGTTCTCCTGCGTCCAATCCTCCCGGTCCACCAGGCCGTTGTCGATGCCGCCGTGGAAGGAGATCTTTCCGCCGTACTTCCCGATGAGCTCGGGGATGTTGTTGGTGGTCAGGGCGCCCTGGAAGATGTCGATGCCGATCTCGATCATCTCCGGCACCAGGGTGGCGGCGTAGGAGTCGGAGTGGTGCACGATCAGCTGCACGCCGTGGGCCTTGTAGTAGCCGTAGACCTCCTTATAGGGCTCAAGATAGAACTCGTCGAACATGGCCGGGGACAGGAAGGTGGATTTCTGGCTGCCCCAGTCGTCGTGGTGGAACATGGCGTCCGGATGCAGGTGGGAGCAGATCTCCTCCGCCAGGGCCAGCTCGTAGTCCTTGATATACTTGATGAGATCCTTCACGTGCTCGGGCTCTTCATAGAAGTTGACCAGCGCCCGCTGGATCTCGCACAGGTGGTGGGTCTGCTCAAACATGCCCGGGGCGGTCATGCTGGAGAGGAACTTTTCGTTCCGGTCGATCTTCTCTGCCATGGCGTAGGCGCCCTCCCAGGCGGAGTCGGGCAGCCGGGTCTGGGGAGCGTGGACGTAATCCCGCCAGCGGGTGATGTCCTTCACCACGATCTTGTCCGGGGTGTGCACCGGGAAACTGCCGGGCACGTTGGCGGGCCAGTTGTTGGTCACGCCCCAGGCGTTCACCACAGGTCCGCCGCCCCGCTGAGGCCGCTTGGACTGGCCGGCAATAGGGTCGGGCACGAAAGCCAGGTATTCGTACTGATCCACGTAGCGATCGGGGTTCCCGCCGTGGATGGTCTCCAGCAGGTTCTGTTTGATGGTAAGCATGAACTTGTCTCCCTTCGTCAGTATGTTTGATCAGCGGTTGTAGAGCTTGTTGTAGTATTCCAGCGAGTAGTTGTAGAGCTCCTCGTGGGCGATGCGGCTCTGGTTGGGATCGGACCAGTCGGCCCGGATGGCGGCCATGATCCGGCCGTTGCCGCCGAAGTGGTCCACAAACTCCCGGACCCGGCGGCGGATCTCCGCCTCTTCGCTGCCGGCGGGGATCTCCAGAGGGAAGGCAAAGGACATCTGCTTGCCGTAGGTCTCGTGGAGCCACTCCACGTCGTTGGCGTTGGCCTGGGGCGTCCACATGTCGATGCCCATCTCGATCATCTCGGGGACGTACTGCATGTTCCGCCCGCAGGAGTGGAGCTCCACGAACTTGCCCTGACTCTTGACGAAATCCAGGTACTTCTTGGTGGGAGGCAGCAGCAGCTCGTCGAACATCTCGTTGGAGAAGAACCCCGCCCGCTGGGTGCCCCAGTCGTCGTGGTAGAGCACGCCGTCCACACGGCCGTAGTATTTGAAGATATTGGCGGTGGTCTCGATCTTGTAGTCGGCCATCTTGTCGAAGAACTCAGCCAGCAGCTCCGGCTCCTCGTAGAAGGCGATCAGGGATTCGTCAAAGGGGATCATCTCGTGGAGCCGCTCAAAGATGCCCTCCACGCACTCGTAGATATGGGGCCGCTCCGGGTCCAGACGGCTGGCGATCTTTTTGCCGTCGGCCTCAAAGTCCACCAGGGACACGTCCGGCCACTCCAGCTCCTCCTTCCAGTTGGCAAACTCTCCGAAGGTGCGGGTGCCGGGCTTGGTGATCATGCCCCCGGCGGTCTCCGCCATGATCCAGTAGACGCCCCACCAGTCGTAGCCGTCCACCTCGGGCACGGGGTGCTCCTCGATGGCGTCGGGCCAGATGATGTTCGACTCGGTGGAGTAGGCGGGCATCCAGTAGGGCTTCTCACCCTTGACGCAGCGGATGTAGTTCTCCCGCACGCCGATGACCCGTTTTTCCAGGGGCGGTTTCGCCTGCTGGAACAGCCAGGGGAAGGTGCCCTTCGCCTGCCACCACTGGGAGTAGTCCCGGTTGGCGGCCTGCTGCATAAATTTACCAACGCTCATTACAGTCCTCCTTATCTGTGCCAAAGGCGGCGGGAGCCGCCGTATGATCGTTTCGCGCGTATACCGGTTCAAACTTATTATAAAAACAAGCGCCCGCCATTCAAATGTGCTCCACGCACAAAAAAACGGCCGGGCCCGGCCCCGGTTTTTTCCGTCCGGCGGCGCCGCGGCGGCGGTGGGCGGGCGCAAACGGCTTGAAAAAAAGCGCCGTCTGGGCTATGATGGGGTCGTACGCAAACGCACGCAACCCTGCTTTTTCGGTTTTTCGAAAGGGAGGCTGACTGAATCCATGAAACTGAGTATGTGGATGATCGCCAACCGGCTCTCCCCGCTGATGGAAATCGCCGCCAACATCCGGCTGGACGCCAAGCCGATCCTCAACAGCGCACGGGTGGCCTATTCCACCAACACCGCTCACGTCTACCAAAGCGGCAGCGACGTGGTGGTAGAGGGGGAGGGCGATCAGATCACCCTGTTCGACATCCGCCTGAAAGAGGCCTTTGAGATCATCCAGGGCGTGTTCGACTACTACCAGGACTGGGAGGCCGACATGGAGGCCGCCGTGGCCCGGGGAGATTACCAGCACATGATCGACAAGTGCTGGCTGGTGTTCAACAATCCCATGACGCTGCTGGACGGCAACAACCGGCTGCTGGCCATCACCCGGGACCCGGCGCTGGGTCCCATGGACGCGGAGTGGGAGTATCTGTGCCGCTACGGCTACTCGTCCCTCAACAGCGTGCGCAGCATGCGCCGGGAGCCCGGGCTGGATCTCAGCCACAGCGGCGTGCAGACCTTCACGCTCCAGCGCAGCGCCGGCATGGACTACGGCGGCGTGAGCTGCTGCATGACCTTCAACGAGGCCGTCTGCGGCCGGCTGACCCTGCTGGAGAAGGGTCGAAAGCTCAACCCCGGGGATTCCCAGCTTATGGAGCGGCTGGCCAAGCTGCTGGCCCCCCGGCTGGGCGCCGTCAATTCCCAGCCCAACAACCACACCAACGTGTTTTTCCGGCTGCTGAGCCGGCAGCCCTACAGCGAAAAGGAGCTGCAGATGCAGCTGACCTATTACCAGTGGCTCCCCGACGACCCCTATCAGCTGTGCACCATCCGCCCCGCCGAGGATATGGGGGAGGCGGCGCTGCACGTGCTCAGCCGCACCATCTCCCAGCAGATGCAAAGCTCCATCGTGCTGGAAAAGGGCGGCTGCGTCCACGTTATCAGCAACCGGGACATGTACTCGGACGTGACCCACCGGCAGCTGCGGGACGTGATGCTCTCGGACAATGCCCTGCAGATCGTCTACAGTCTGTGCGTGCCGGGGATCGCCCGTCTGCCGCTGCTGGAGCAGCAGACGGACTTTGTGCTCCGCGCCTCTCTGCCCGGGCCGGGGATCTATTCCTTTGCCGACCACGCGCTCAACTATCTTCTCTCCGGCCACAGCGCCCAGGAGATCTTCTGCGCCTGCCACCCGGTGGTCATCACCCTTTGGGAGAAGGCCCGGGCCGGCAACAGCGACCTTTACGACACTCTCAAGGCCTACATCGACTGCGAGCGCTCCCTGAGCCAGACCGCCGCGGCGCTGTTCACCCACCGCAACACGGTGCTATACCGCATCCGCAAGTGCCAGGAGCTGCTGGGCGACCAGCTGGAATCGGCGGACAAGCGGCTGTATATCCGTATGTCCATGCGGGCGCTGGAGCTGTACGACAAGGGGAAAAAATAATCCGCCGCCCGCTGTGCGGGCGGCTTTCGACCGATTGGAAACCGGGCATGATCCGAAGATCATGCCCGGCTCTCTTGTCTTTCCGGGGCGGCTCCCCTCCCCGGTCACTCGGCGCTCTCGGCAGCCTTGTCCGGCTCCGCCGCGGCCGCCGTCTCCGATGCCTGGAGCACGGCGTGGTTTTCCTCGGCGCAGCGGGCGGCCTCCTCATCCGAGAGCCGGTAGAGGCTCACGAACAAAATCGCCGCCAGCAGATGCACCGCCGCGGGGATGATGTAACAGGAGGTCATGAATTTGCTCACCCAGGCGGCGTCCGGGGTGAACCCGGCCACGTAGCCCGTCCGGGCCAGCAGCGTCAGTCCGATGGTCCCGCCCAGGGCCATGCCGATCTTCATGGGCGGCGCCGCCAGACCCATGGCGATGCCCCGGGTGTCCTTGCCGGTCTTGTTGAAGAACCACTCCCCGGCGTCCATGTAGGTGAGCATTACGTAGGGCCGGTAGCTGTACATGATGAAGGTGTTCACCACCGTCACCGCGATGAGATACCAGTAGCTGTAGCGGCCCAGGATGCCCATGAGCACGAAGGCCACCGGCGAGATGAAGTAGCAAATGGACATAGTGCGCTTTTTGCCCAGCTTCTGGCCGATCTTGGGCATGAACAGCGCCGCCACGAACCCGGCGATGCTGCCGATCAGCGTGGACACCGTCATCCGGGAGAAATCGCCCACCACGTACATCCAGTAGTAAAGGGCGATCCCCGAGGTGATGTAGGTGCCGATATACTGCACCGTGTGGGTGATGAACAGCGCCAGCAGCATTTTGTTTTCCGTCATGGCCCGGAACATGTCCTTCGGCCCGATCTGGTGGACCACGCCGCCCTCGCCCACCGCCAGATCCTTGCCGTCGGCGGTTTTGGCGATGGCGCCCAGGGCGAAGGGCATGGGGATCATGAACACCACGGCCACAAGAAAGTAGTTCCACATGCCAAAGGGCATCTTCGTCACCAGGGTGGGGATGAAGGCGCAAATCAGCGCGATCACCGTGCCCTGGCGGGTCATGTTTACAGTCATGGCCGAGCGGTTGGCGGGGTTGGGCCCGGCCACCACGGAGATGATGCCGTAGTAGGCCGTCTGGATCAGGTTCATCAGCGAGTTGAGCACCGTATAGGCCACGCTCATCACCAGCAGCCGCAGCCACACCGGCCCGGTGGTGGGGAACACCTCCACGGCGATGCACACCGCCAGGATCCAGCGCCCCACGTTCAGCCAGCCCTGGTTTTTGCCTTTTTTCCCGATTTTGACTTTCTCAATGATCGCGCCGGCAAACAGACTTACCACGAAGTCGATGGACTTTGCGATCAGAAGCGCGGTAGCAAGGGCGCCGGCCGGAACCAGCAGCACCTCGGTGGCGAAGGCGTTCAGGTACATGAACCCGACCATGATCGCCAGTGTCAGCAGAGAATAGGAGCCTATGGTCCATATCTCCTTTTTCGTGCTTGTTACGTTCATGGATCTCCCTCCCTATCCGTTTGCATTTTTACCCGTCCTTCTTCGGAGAAAAGAATCTCCCACAGATAAGTATATCAAAGCTCCGCCGGGATGATATGTTTCATTTGCACAAATAAAAATTCGATTATCGTGCCTTAATCCGTGTTTTTATTCAAATCAAATCGCAGCCTTTTCAACCCCGCGCCCTTCGATCGGGCCCTCGGAAGCGGCGCGGCGCCGTCCCGCTCCCGGCGGGTTTTTTAAAATCGAAATCGAGAAAAACGGAGCAATTCAAAGAAAAACGAAGCATTTAAAAGCTCTTTTGGAGCTAAACGAAAAAACGGAAAGAAAAGTATTGACACGAAATGGGGACTGTGCTATAAAAATAAGGCGCGTCTGGCGGGCAAAAAGCCCCGCGCGCCTTGAAACGGCAAGAAAAACTGATAATATCGGAGGAACTCTCAATGTCCACTACCATGGTCAGAAAAGAGGACGTAAAGCGCAATTGGTACGTTCTCGACGCGGCCGGCAAGCCTCTGGGCAAGACCGCCGCACTCGCTGCCGATCTGCTGCGCGGCAAGCGCAAGGTCGACTACACCCCCCACGTTGACGGCGGCGATTTCGTCATCATCGTCAACTGCAAGGACGCCGTTCTCACCGGCAAGAAGCTCCAGCAGAAGTACTACCGGACCCACTCCGGTTACGCCGGCGGTCTGAAGGAGACCCGCTACGACCGCCTGATGGCCACCCGGCCCACCCTGGCCATGACGCTGGCCGTCAAGGGCATGCTGGCCAAGAACCCCACCCAGATGCATCAGCTGCGCCGCCTGAAGGTCTATGCCGGCCCCGAGCACAAGCACGCCGCCCAGCAGCCCAAGGCCTGGGAAGAATAAGAGGAGGAATCGTAACAATGGCTACTTATCAGAGCAAGCGCCCCTACACCTACGGCACCGGCCGTCGGAAATCCTCCACTGCCCGTGTGCACCTGATCCCCAACGGCACCGGCGCCATCACCGTCAACGGCCGCAGCCTGGACGATTATTTCGGACTGGAGACCCTGAAGCTCATCGTTCGTCAGCCTCTGGTCGCCACCGGCAACGTGGACAAGTTTGACGTGGAAGCCACCGTCACCGGCGGCGGCGTCACCGGACAGGCCGGCGCCGTTCGTCACGGCATCGCCCGCGCCCTGCTGCTGGTGGACGAGAGCTACCGTGCCGCGCTGAAGGCCGAGGGTTACCTGACCCGCGACCCCCGTATGAAAGAGCGGAAGAAGTACGGGTTGAAAGCAGCCCGCAGAGCGCCTCAGTTCTCGAAGCGTTAATCAGACCCAACAAGAGTCGAAAAACCCCGGAAATACGCCATTTCCGGGGTCTTTTCATGCCCGTGAATCTTTGATGGCTTTTGATGGCGAATCATGGATTTTATCGGGGATTTAGTAGTTAATGCTGAGACAATAGTTAATGAATGAGACAAAAAAATGAAAATGAGCGAGAGCAAGAAGTGTCCTTGTGCTCATTTCTGGCTCCGATCTTGTCTCCTCAAAGAATTGTCTCAGGCCACTAAAATGACCCCATATTACGGAAAAGGAACGTTTGACGGATTCTGACGGAATCCGACATTTCTGATCCGGCTTTATCCGCGTTTAGGCGCTCAGCAGAAAGTTCTTCCTGCCGGGCGTCTTTGTCTTCCCAGAAGAAAAGCCTCCATACATAGCCCGGTTGCTGTACGAAACGGTAGCCGGGCTTTTTTCATTTCTGCAGGCTCTGCAGAACCATCATGAAAAAGGAGGATTATTCGATGGAAAAAGAAACGATCGTAATCGACGGCGTGCGTTACTTCGCTGACCGTCCCAAAAGCTGCAGAGGCTGTTTCTTCTGGAAGAACCGAAAGGCAGGGTGCTCTCTCAAGAAGGAGAACTGCTACTACCTGGCTGAGTCTCCGAAAAAGAAATCGCCCTGTGACGGCTGCTGCTATGGCCCCTGCGTCAGCTTCTGCATGAAGAAATGCATGAACGAGGTCTTTAAGACGAAGATGGAGGTGCCTGTCAATGCGTGAGAATGGAGGATTGAACTTCTACAGAAACCTCATGAAGCACGAGGTGACAGTGGACCGGAACAAGACGGCGCCCAGGTGCAGGAACTGCTGCTATTTCCATCCGGACTTCAAGTACCGCAGATGCCTGTTTGCCACATGTCCTTATGGGAAGACCGATAATGAGGTGTTTCGACAGAAGCCACTTCCGAAGGACAAGTTTTCAGACCGGGAGGTGGTGATATGAGTGCATGGCTATGAGTTTTTCCATGGTGGTGCCGGGAAGCATTTCAACTTCTTTCAGCTTCCTGAGGATCTTGTGTTTAACGACTGCTTTAAGGAGTTGTCAACCGATGCGAAGGTTCTCTATTGCATCATGCTGAAACGAGTTGGGCTTTCCTATAAGCATGGATGGATGGACAGTTCAGGCCGAACCTATATCATTTATACGCTTGAAGAAGCCATGCGGGTCTTTCGCTGCGCGAACCAGAAGGCCACCAAGCTGTTCAATGAGTTGGAGGCCGTCGGCCTGATTGAAAAAACCAGGCAAGGACAGGGAAAGCCGGACTTGGTCTATGTAAAAGACTTTGCTACGCCTGTGGATTCTGTGGATAACTCATTTCAGACTCATGAAGAATCACAGGTCAAGACTCATGAAAATCATGATTCTGGAGTCATGAAAAGCAGGATTCAAGACTCATGGAATTCAGGAGCAAGTAATAGAAATAATAGTTTAATCAGATATAGCGAAAGAGATCCTATCCTATCCGGATCGGATGGGATGGATCAGCACAGGCTTTATGAAGACTATTTCAGAGACGCCCTGGAGATGGACATCCTCTATTTGGACTATCCTCATGACAGGGAAACGCTGGATGGCATATTGGACCTTCTGGTTGAAACCTGCTGTTTGAAACGGAAAGAAGTCAGGGTGGCTGGCGATGACAAGCCGGTGGAAGTCGTAAAGAGCCGACTGATGAAGCTGAATTCCATGCATATCCAGTATGTCATGTCTTGCCTGAAGGAAAATGTATCTGACGTGCATAACATCAAGCAATATCTTCTGGCAGCGCTGTACAATGCACCGGTCACAATCGATCCGTACTTTACGGCCAAAGTGAATCACGACATGTATGGGACCTGAAGGAGGTGAAACCCATTGGATAAAGAACAACAAACAGATCGGGTCCAGAAGATCCCGATTACAGAGATGGTTCCCTTCAAGGACCATCCCTTCAAGGTGGTTGAGGATGAATCCATGCTCAGGACCACAGAAAGCATTTCGATGTTCGGGGTTCTGACGCCTCTGATCGCACGGCCTGCCGAAGACGGCAAATTTGAGATCATCTCCGGCCATCGGAGAGCTCATGCTGCTGCGGCTGTCGGCCTGACGGAGGTGCCGGTCATTGTCCGGGATATGGATGATGACGTGGCCAAGATCCTTGTTGTAGACAGCAACCTGCAGCGAGAGAATATCCTGCCATCGGAAAGAGCGTTTGCCTACAAGATGAAGGCGGATGCCATGAAGCATCAGGGAGAACGAACGGATTTGCAGCAAGAAGGAACTTCAGTGCAAGTTGCACCGAAGTTGACCACAGCCATTATTGGTGAGAAAGACGGCGTAAGCAAAGATACAGTAAAGCGCTTTATCCGTCTAACCAACCTGATCCCGGAGCTTCTGGAAATGCTCGATCAGAAAAAGATCTCCTTCAATCCTGCGGTGGAGCTTTCGTACCTGAGGCCGGAGGAACAGAGAAACCTGATCGAAGCTATGGATTTCACGCAGGCGGCCCCTTCCCTCTCCCAGGCGATGCGTCTAAAAAAGCTCAGCCAGGAAGGAGAATGCAGGCTGGATGACATGTGCGAGATCCTCGGTGAAATCAAAAAGGGTGATCTGGAACGGGTCGCTTTCAAGAGCGAACAGCTCCGAAAGTATTTTCCCAAGTCCTATACGCCCAGGCAGATGAGCGATGTGATTCTAAAACTGCTGGATCAGTGGCAGAAGAAACGTCAGCGGGACAAGGCACGATGACAACTGAATACGTACCCCCAAGGCAGCGTCTTTGATGAGAATCAGAGGCGCTTTTTATTTATCAAAAAACATTAAAAGGAGAAACGAACAAATGATGAACGAAGATTCCAAGAAAAGACTGAAGGCTATAGCGGAGGCCGTTGCAAAGCTTATGAAGGAGCAGGACGAGCAGAAAGCCCGTGAGACAGCCGAGGCTGAGGACGATGATATGGATCTGGCTGCCGATATGCTGATGGAGGCGGCAAATCTTATCGAAGATGCTGCCGATCTGCTTGTACAGGTCTCTTTTCTGTTGAGAGACAAAGACATCGAAGCTGATTCCTGCTTCCCGTGCTGTGTTGTGGAGGTGTACTGCGATGATGAACTTTGATGAATTCCTGGAAGCTACCAGAGCCCGTGTTCAGGAGGAGCTTCCTGATACGCAGGTGAAGATCCAGCAGGTAAATAAGCTGCAGGGCGAATCCTACATTGGGATCTCCGTCCAGCCGGAAGGCGCTGCGGCAGCTGCCACGTTTAACATCGGTCCTGCCTTTGAGCGTTACCAGGCGGATCCGTCCCAGGAGAGTGCCATCCTCGATAAGATCGCTGCTGATGCGAAGCAGGTGTCTGCCGCCATTCCCATCTTTGAGGTCAACAGCATCACGGACTACGAAAGCGCGAAGAGCCATCTCGTGATGCAGGTCGTACCGGTGGAGCCCAACAAGGAGATGCTGGAAAACATCCCGCATAAGACCGTGGAGGATATCGCGGTTGTGTACCGAGTGGAGCTTCCTCATCCCGAGGACAGCTCCGCAACCACCCTGGTAACGAACCAGCTGTTGGACCAGTACGGCGTCACTCCCGATCAACTCCATGCCGACGCGGTTGCCGCCCAGCTGGCCAATCATCCCCCGGTCCTTAAGAACATGTCCGAGATGATGGCTGAGATGTCCGGCGGCATGTTCGATATGCCGGAATCGCCCATGTGGGTGGCGACGGTCGAAGGAGGCATGAATGGTGCTTCCGTAACTCAGCTTCCCGATTTCCTTCAGGAGGCTGCGGACAGGCTCGGCGGTGACTTCTTTGTCCTGCCTTCTTCCGTGCATGAGGTCCTTTTCATCCGTGATGACGGTTCCTTTGAACGTGACCAGCTGGAAAGCATGGTACGGGGCGTCAATGCTACTGAGGTGAGTGAAGCGGATTTCCTTTCGGACAGTGTTTATCACTATGACAGCGATGACCACATTTTTGAGAAAGCCGTAACCTTTGAGAGCCGTGTGGCGGAATCCCCGGAACTCTACAGCGCAGAACCCACGAAGGAAACCATGACTGTGCTTCTGGTCGAGCCCAACCAGCATCCACGTCCGGTTGAGATCGGAACGGAGTTGGAAGATCTTCAGAATGCTGTCGGCGGGTATATCGAGGTCGTGTATCCGTTTGATGAGCCGGTCGGACTGGTCATGAATGAGGAAGGGAAGCTCGATGGCCTGCCTCTGAACAGGGCGCTCAGGGACGATAACGGCGAGATCTACGACGTGGTAGCCGGGTCCTTCCTGGTGGTCGGCCTTACGGATGAAGACTTTGGTTCCCTGACGCCGGATCAGATGAAGGCCTTTGAAGAGAAGTTCCATTCTCCGGAGGTCTTTATCCGGATGGGTCGCGGGATCATGGCTGTCCCCCTCCCGGATGAAAAGATCGAGAAACAGCAGGACAAGAAGCTGGATGCACCGGAGCTTAAGCCGCACAAAAAGGTAAAGGAGGAAGCCCTGTGATGAGATGGATCATCCCGGCGCTGTGCTTCTTCGGAGGGGTCATGTTCGGCATGCTGACCATGGCCCTGATGGTGGCAAGCAGTCGGGCAGAACGAAATGAGGAGGTGATGACGGATGCAGGAGGAAGTGGAAAGCAGGACTGTGAACCTGGCAATCAGCACGTCGAAGCTGAGCGCACGTACTATAGTCTCAGCGGTCAAGGCTTATCTGAACCATCGGAAGAACGTAAAGGCAAAGAAGGAGCATGAAGCGGAGATCCCTGTACAGGGCAAACAGTCAGTTAAAGAACTGATCGGCCAGGGACAGGGAGTCACAAATATCGATATCGCCCAAACAGATCTTAAGGGCTTTGAAAAGGTAGCGAGAAAGTACGGTATTGACTATGCGATCCGGAAGGATTCCTCTGTGGATCCTCCTCATTACCTGATCTTCTTCAAGGCCAAAGATGCAGATGCGATGACGGCTGCCTTTAATGAGTATTCTCAGATCGCCCTCAGGAGAGAGGAACGTCCAAGTGTCCTGGAACAGCTCAGGAAGATCAAAGCAGCTATCCTGGCCCTGCCCGGCAGAGTCATTAACCGTGACAGGCAAAGGGAGCAGACGCGATGAATACGAAGAAGCTGAAAAAGATCATCATCAAGGTTCTCCCATATGCGCTCGTAGGCCTCGTCTGTACCAATCTGGGCGAGGCTTGGCGGCTGGCTGAAGGCGCGGATGCTAGTAAAAAGCTGCTGTCATTCTTCAGCGCTCTGGGACTTGCCTTCGGAAATCCTCTTCCGAGCTTTCACCCGGCAGACCTTCTGGTCGGCGCTGTCTGCGGCGGTGCTCTGTACCTTGCGGTTTATCTTCGCCATAAGAATGCAAAGCATTTCAAACACAACCAGGAGTATGGTTCTGCCAGGTGGGGTACTCATGCGGACATTGAGCCTTTCATGGATCCCAAGTTCGAGAACAACGTGATCCTGACGGCAACGGAACGCCTGATGATGAGCAACAGGCCGAAGAATCCGGCCAATGCCAGGAATAAGAACGTCCTGATCGTCGGTGGATCTGGTTCCGGTAAGACAAGATTCTGGTTGAAACCAAACCTTCTCCAGATGCACAGCTCCTATGTTGTCACTGATCCGAAGGGAAGCATCTTGGTGGAATGCGGCTATGCACTTCAGACCATCGGGAAGTACGAAGTGAAGGTCTTCAATACGATCAATTTCAGTAAGAGCATGCACTATAACCCCTTCGCCTATATCCATAGCGAAAAGGACATCCTGAAGCTTGTCACGACTCTGATCGCCAACACCAAGGGCGACGGTAAATCCGGGGATGAGTTCTGGACCAAGGCGGAGACACTGCTGTACTGTGCGTTGATCGGTTATATCCATTACGAAGCGCCGGTAGAGGAGCAGAACTTTGCCACGCTGATAGAGTTCATCAACGCCATGGAGGTCCGGGAGGACGATGAAGAATTCCAGAATCCCGTGGATATCATGTTTGAGAATCTGGAAAAACGGAACCCGAAACACTTCGCAGTCAGGCAGTACAAGAAATATAAGCTTGCAGCCGGAAAGACCGCCAAGTCCATCCTCATTTCATGTGGGGCAAGACTGGCGGTCTTTGATATTCAGGAGCTCCGCGAGATCACGGCCTACGATGAGCTGGAACTGGATACCATCGGGGACCGGAAGACGGCGCTGTTCCTGATCATGTCTGACACGGATGCCACGTTCAACTTCCTGATCTCCATGATCTACACCCAGCTCTTCAACCTGCTGTGTGAGAAAGCTGATGACGTGTATGGCGGCAGGCTCCCGGTCCATGTCCGGTGTCTGATCGATGAGGCAGCGAATATTGGCCAGATTCCTAACCTGGAGAAACTGGTAGCTACGATCCGAAGCCGTGAGATCTCTGCCTGCCTGGTGCTGCAGGCAAGGTCTCAGCTGAAGGCCATCTACAAGGACAACGCCGATACCATCATTGGCAACATGGATTCCCAGGTCTTCCTCGGCGGATCTGAGCCTACAACCCTGAAAGAACTTGCAGAAGCCCTGGGCAAAGAGACCATTGATACCTTCAATACTTCTGACACCAGAGGCAACAGTCCGAGCTATGGGACCAACTACCAGAAACTCGGAAAAGAATTGATGAGCCGGGACGAGCTGGCTGTCATGAATGGCAGCAAGTGTGTTCTGCAGCTCAGGGGCGTCAGACCGTTTCTGTCGGACAAGTACGATATCACCCAACACCCGAACTACAAGTACACGTCCGATTACGACAAGAAATACACCTTTGACATTGAGAAGTATCTGAACCGGCGAATGAAGCTGAAAGCAGACGATGAGTACGATGTCATAGAGGCCTGAAGGCAGCCTCCGGGCTGCCGTACATAGCGGTTCGGAACGAAATCCGGGCCGCTTGCTGTCTGATCTTAAGGATCAAGCACCCACTGCCTGTAGAGGCGATTGAGATGAGGGGCTCGCACGTGAACCGGAATATCAGACAAAACCTATTCCACCCTGTAAGGGGAACTTTTAAGGAGGCCTGTATGGCATTTTTCAACAGTGCAGTCGGTGTACTGCAGACTCTCGTTGTGGCGCTCGGCGCCGGTCTCGGTATCTGGGGTGCCATCAACCTGCTTGAGGGTTACGGCAATGATAACCCCGGCGCGAATGCTCATGTACGGTAAGGAAGCAAGCAACCGAAAACAAGAGATAGACCGCCAGCACTACACTATTCCGAACCAAAGACCAAAAGATAAGCATTGTGGGAAAATCTAAACT